>Ga0123334_1000970_pt1 | contig 38082 bp, 42 predicted proteins | sample BiotimSIPDNA_FD_89706 | JGI IMG/M metagenome (GOLD analysis project Ga0123334, IMG submission 89706) | Anaerobic biogas reactor microbial communites from Washington, USA - Biogas_R1 time_0 SIP DNA | ecosystem: Engineered > Bioreactor > Anaerobic > Unclassified | place: Washington, USA...
ACGGAACTCCAAGAGTATCCTGCATAGATTCCTGTGTAAAACCAAATCCTCACTGCTCTTGTGAGGAGGATTGTGATTTCAGATGTTGCGACCGGAAATGCCCTGATTATAAGCGCTGTTGGCATAACAAATTCAATTATAGTTTTGAAAGTGATTTCGACGATTGTGGCAATGTGAATACTGATTATGATTTGGTCTCTGCGCCCGGCAGAAAACACAATTACACACTTACTCAAGTTATCTGTATCGAAATTCCTATTTCCCTTGGAGCGGATGTAGAGATAAAAGAAGGTATCGCCTGTTGCGGAAAGCCGGAAATACAATCCGCTGATGACATAAGTAATAAAAAGAGGCCGTACTACATGCAGATGATCTAGGACTGGTTTTCTATTGAAAAACAAAGCTGAATCCTTTGCATAGTACTTGGATCATGTGATAATATGTGTTATAATATAAAACAATAAACAAAGTTTTATAGGGTTCCGCAGCTTTACTTGCGCAGCTGGTCTGGTCCAAGATAAAACGCACAGTTTACCTGTGTTCACGGAAGGATAAAAGCCTGGGAGATGATTTTAATGTCTCCCGGGCTTTTTACGTAAAGGAGTATTATAAAATGAAATGGATACTACTGATAATAGCAGGGCTCCTGGAAGTGTTCTGGGCAATTGGCCTGAAGTATTCTGAAGGGTTTACAAAGCTATTGCCGAGTTTTTTTACAGTTATCGGGATGATCGCCAGTTTCTATTTCCTGTCCTTGGCATTGAGGGATCTTCCCTTGGGAACAGCATATGCCATCTGGACTGGAATCGGAGCTGTCGGTACTGTTGTGATGGGGATCATTCTGTTCAAAGAACCGGCTGATTTTATGAGATTGATTTGTATAGGAGTGATATTGATAGGGATCATCGGACTTAAAATTGCAACAGTTGAATAGGCAATGCAAGTGAGAAAAGTCAGACCGTAGTATCGACGATTATGATATCTTCTCCGATTTTTTTGATACAATCCCAGGGTAAATGAACGTATTCACGCACACCGCCGAAACTGATACGTCCTTTGTGTTCCGGTGCTAAAATAACGCGAATTTTTCCTGTTCTCTCCTCAAACATAAGTTCAGCATTGTACAGATCACCATATCGGCTTCCATCAGCGATGTTGATAATTTCTTTTTCTCCCAGATCTGATAATCGCATAATTTCCTCCTAAATCTCAAATGATAGTAAATGATACTAAAGTATATTAGTACAAACTATATTTCATGCAGATTTGTAGAAAGGAAAAGCTATGAAGGAGAAAGAACCGGTAAAGAAAGAAGAAAAAACAAAGCCAGAAGAGGAATCCTCAGAGGTTAAGAAGACTATAGATGATTTCGGCGCAATCAACAATGCATTTGACTTCAGAAGTAACATTCAGTATTTAACGATAATCGGAAGTATAGAGGGTCATTCCGTATTACCACCTCAGGACAAAACGACAAAGTACGAGAATATTATTCCGCAGCTCGTAGCAGTAGAAGAAAACAAGCATATTAAAGGTTTGCTTACTATTTTGAATACCGTCGGAGGTGATGTGGAGGCAGGACTTGCAATTGCTGAACTCACGGCTACATTGACAAAACCTACGGTCTCTTTGGTGTTGGGCGGGGGACACAGCATCGGAATTCCCCTCGCTACGGCCAGTAAATACTCCTTTATTGCAGAAAGCGCTACCATGACTATGCATCCGATACGCATGACGGGATTGATCATTGGTGCTCAGCAGACTTATGAATACTTTCAAAGGATGCAGGACCGGGTGGTGGATTTCATCGTACGGACTTCAAACGCAGATAAGGATACAGTGAACCGATACATGAACGCAACAGGTAATATGGCCAACGATGTAGGTACGATCCTTTATGGAAAAGAAGCCGTGGAGATCGGTCTTATCGATCAGGTCGGAGGTCTGAAAGACGCGCTGGATAAGCTAAAATCCATGATCGATGAACTAGAGTAATCCAATTCGATGACATGTCGAAAACTGTCGAGAATATTCGGTTGTAAAAAAATGGAACCAGTGTTATCATTAATGTAAATATATAACAAAATTATAAAACAATAACATGTGGTGACATTATGACACGAATAAATTTACTGATTTCTCACAAGGATGAAGAATACGCAACAGCATTAAGTAAAGCACTTGCAATTAAAGATCCTATCTATGCAATCACCATTGCGGGGGAGGAAGAGTTAAGCTTTCAAAGCGCTATATCAGAAGCAGGTAAAAAGAATTACGATCTGATCCTCCTGGACCAGGAGTGGAAAGAGGAAGCCGAACGCATTGAAGCGGAAGACCGGGAAAAATTGATAGGGCTTAGTGAAATACCTTCCCGGCCAGATGAAGATGGGTATATATATAAATATGGAGGTTTGGAAAGGATAGATTCTGATCTCCAGCTCGCTTATGCACAGGTCACCGGGAAATATCGAATACACTATGGTGATCATAAGACGAGGATCATCGGTTTTACTTCTTCTGCAGGCGGCGTTGGTACAAGCAGCATTGCTATTGCTGTGGGCCGTGAATTGACTGCTTTAGATAAGAGAGATACCCTCTACCTCTCGTTCGAACGAACAGAGTCTACTTCAGTATACATATCTGTGGATGAGGGTCGAGCATCCATCAATGAATACCTTTATTATCTTTTCACCAAAGAAAAAGAAGCGTCCTCTTATATCGACGGCTTTCTGATATCTGATGTTTATGGACTTTTAGCATTCAGGCCATCAAAAGTAATCAATGAATTAACAGATCTTACCGTGGAGCAGCAATTGCTGCTGATAGACTCACTATGCGCTTTCGGGCGATTTCGTTACATCGTGATAGATTTCTGCGGATTGGTATCTGACAAGACCTGGAACCTGATGATGCTATGCTGCAAAGTCTTTCTCATAGATGACGGTACGCCCTTGTCCGTTTTGAAAAATGATAAATTTATCGCCAATATACCTAGTGATGTCTTTGATGAAATAAAAGAGCGGATTTATTCGGTAACGAACAAATGGAGGCCAAGGGACGATGAAATAGCAGACCATAACAGATTCTATATTGAATATGACGAAGATAGTTTTCAGGTAGCGGGCTCTAATATCAACATTAGTCTACATGGCTGTTTTGGATTGGGGGTAAAAAGGATTGCAGACGAACTTACGGCCGAATTATGATACCGTAAGCAGCCTCAAAGAAGTAACGGAAGGTGTCCGGGCTATCATAAACAGCCGGGAGGAAAAGCTTACGGATTCGGAAGTGCTCGCCCTTATTGAGGATTTCGTGCTGTATGACAGCAGAACCGAGCGATACGGTTATGCAAAGAAGCAAGAGATGGTACAGGGTGTGTTTAATGCTACCCGCAAGGAACTGGGATTGCTTCAGCGTTTTGCTGATGACCAGGAAGTCAGCGAGATCATGGTGAATGGTCCCGATGCCATTTTTGTAGAGCGGTGTGGCAGGATCCAGCGTTTGAACCAGCGTTTTGAAACCGTAGAGGAGCTGGAGGATATCATTCACCGATTAGCAGGTAAAGTACATAGGGAGATCAACGATCTGAACCCCATACTGGACGCCAGGATGGAGGATGGATCAAGAATCCATGTGGTCAGCAGGAATGTAGCTATCAATGGCCCCATACTGTCTATCAGAAGATTCCCAAAGCAGAGTATCACCATGAAGAATTTGCTGGAATGGGGCACACTCAGCCCGGAAGCAGCGGAATATTTAGAAAAGCTTGTTGTTTCCGGTGCAAATATTTTTCTTTCCGGAGGAACAAGTTCGGGCAAGACGACCTTATTAAATGTTCTGACAGGATTTATTCCCCCTGATGAAAGAGTCGTCGTTATCGAAGACTCGGCTGAGCTGCAGATCCAGGGAGTGGAAAACATCGTACGTATGGAGTGCAGGAATGCCAATGTACAGGGTAAAGGGGAGGTAACCATCCGTCAGTTGATTCGCGCGAGCTTACGGATGCGTCCGGACCGTATCATCGTTGGGGAAGTGAGAGGCGCAGAAGTAATGGATATGCTTCAGGCTATGAACACCGGACACGATGGCTCCTTGTGCACGGGACACGGAAATTCACCCCTGGGCATGCTGTCCCGACTGGAAGCTATGTACCTTACTGCGGCAAACTTCCCCGCGGATGCTGTGAGAGGTCAGATCGCAGAAGCAATCGATGTCATCGTTCATCTGGGACGAATGCCTGACAAGAGCCGGAAGGTGCTTGAAATCGTGGAAGTGGTTGGATTTCAACAAGGGAGATATATTGTAAATCCTCTCTTTCGGTATCACAGTGATAAGGGCCTTATTTCAACAGACAATAAGATGAAGAACACTGCAAAAGCTCAGCTGAAAGGAATCTCACTATGATCCCTGATTACAGAGTTTATTCACTGAGCATCAAGCAACGATTAATATTTTATGCATCAGCGGCAATAGCCCTAATTGGACTAGCTCATTTGTTCTACGATCATATGGTGGTCTCCTTGCTGTTCTGCTGTCTCGTTTACCCCGCTTCCACGTGCTATTCCGGGTATTTGGCCGAGAAGCGCCAACGGGAGCTGACTTACCAATTCCGGGATCTGCTCTATGCGCTTTCATCATCTGTTTCAGCAGGACGGCAGATGAGAGAATCTCTGAAGGAAGCACGGACCTCAATCGAACTGATATATGGAAAAGAAGCCTGCATCAGCCGTGAACTGGAGCACATGGTTACCCGGATGGAAGAAAGCAAAGAGACGGAAGAGTCCGTGTTACAGGATTTTGCTCTGCGTAGTGCAATTCCGGATATCATTAGCTTTTCTGATACCTACGCCGTATGCAAGAGAACTGGGGGCAATATGGAAAAGGCAATTCGAAAGGCAGTAGCAATTCTGATCGATCGGATCGAATTGGAAAGAGAGATACGAACGCTCACCGCGCAGAAGAGGATGGAGTTCATCATTCTGATCGCTATGCCTCCTGTTATGATCCTGTTCCTTCGCGTTACCTCAGGGCAATACCTGGCAGTCATGTATGAAACCTCTGCCGGAAGAGTCCTAATGACAATGGCCTTCCTTGCTATAGGTGTAGCAGCCGCTATAGCATTTCGTATGACCCGCATACGGCTTTAGTAAAATACCGGGAGGAAAAATGAATATCAATCAACTGCTGCCTGACACGGATATGATCATCGAGAAATACGAGAAGATTTACAGGCAAGAGGATGCAGTCAAAATGATCAAACAAATGCGATATAGAGTGGGACAATCTTATTTGCTGCTATTGTTTCTATTTCTTCTTTCCATTGGAACGTGCATCTGGCGGATCCACACGGAGAGCGGGCAAAGCATGGATCTCATATCGATAACAATTCTATATATTGCTTTATTCCTTGCAGTGTACAAGAAAAGATACAGTGCTGCCGAAAAACAGATCCGGAAAATGAAAGAAGCTATTATAGAAGATTTTCCGGAGTTCATAGACAAGCTGATCCTGCTTCTAAACGCGGGGATGGTGACAGAAGCCGCTCTGAAAAAAATCACTGCCGACTATGAGAAACACCGGGATATTACAGGAGGGAGGGCTCTTTATGAGGGATTGTCAGATATGAACAACAGGATGCAGAAGACCAACACAACTCTGCAGCGCGAATTGTGTGCGTTAGCTGTGAGAAGTGGTATCAGGGAGCTGTTACGGTTCTCCTCTATCATTGAGGACAACCTGAACAAAGGTAGCGGACTTGTGGAAAAACTGGAGAGTGAAGGTGAGCTGTTGTGGATGGGAAGAAAAAAGAGTGCGGAGGAAAGAGCAAGGATGATCGAGACCAAACTGGCTCTCCCTCTGATGTTATTGCTGCTATCTGTTCTGCTGATCACCACATCACCTATGTTGCTATGCATTTAGATTTTTCGACGAAAGGAGCAAATCAATGAACCTCAATAACAAGCGGGGTATGGAAATGGTCCAGGTGGCCATATTGATCGCAATCGCAGTAACTCTGGGACTTATTTTCCGGGAAAGGATCATGGACTTCATCGATGGCACATTTGACAGTCTTGAGAGCAGCGGTTTCTGATATGTTTATAGGATCAAGAAGAGGGGCTGTTTTTGTAGAGGCAGCACTTGTTTTTCCGTTGCTCATATTCATTGTAGCCCTGATCATCAGCTACACAATAATACAATATGAGGAGATCAAGAAACAGGTGGAAAATCACAGTATGCAGAGGGAAGCGTCCATGAACGGTGAAATCATCAGTAAAGGAGAATGTGAATTTGTGCGTAACATAGACTTTCTTTTGGAGGAGATATGAATGCTTGCCGCAAAGGTAACAAGAAAGGAACAACCACTATATTTCTCTGCATGATCCTGTCCTCGCTGCTACTGTTGATAGGCATATTCGGTGAAGCCGCAGCAGGAATCGCATCCAGGTCTTATGCAAATTCTGTTTTTGATTTAGCCGGACGATCAATACTCTCTGAATATGATCGGTCATTGAAGTCTCGATATGGGATTTTCGGTCTTCTGATGGAGGAAGATGTTATAGAAGCCAGGCTGAGCGATTATGTGGAGGAAAGCTTTCATACCGGTTATGGAAAGACCAGGCTTCTGCCTTTGACGTTAGTGGATGTCCGGGTGGATCTGTCGGAGCAGGTAATGACGAATCCTGAATTGCTAAAACAGCAGATAATGGATCATATGAGCTACCGTGCTTTTTTCGATGTCATGCATGTATTGGATGCGCTGAAGTTCTTAGATGAGGGAGAAGAGCAAAAGGCAATAAGTGATGAACCGGAGAAGCCTGCAATAAAGAAAATGCGGACACTGAGGAACGGCAAAGTGATCAGGGAGCTGCCCTCGAGGTTGTTACAAGGTTTAGACGGTGGATTTAAGAGCCTTTTAGAGCTGCCTTTACCCGGAGAAATGCATCAGATCGCATATAACGAGCTTTGCTTAAACCTTTATATCGTGAAGTATTTTCGCCATGATCTGGATAAAACGCAATGGAACAACACCTTTTTCTCTAACGAAGTTGAATACATCCTCTGCGGGCGTTTGAGCGATGAGGCGAATCACAATTTAGTCTACCTATCCCTTTTGGCATACCGGACTATTGTTAATGCCGCGCACATCTACTCCGATGCACAGAAATGGGAAGCGGTAACTCTGGCAGCAAGTTTAGCAGGCGGAGGTGTAGCTACACCTGCCGGGCAGGCAGCAATCGCAGGTGTCTGGGCAGGTGCAGAGGCCGCAAATGACATGAAGCGCCTTTATGATGGAAGAAGGGTGCCACTGATAAAAACGGCGGATGACTGGGTACTGGATCTGACCAACGCACTGGACGGTAATATGAATTCCGGGACAGAATCAACGGAAGAGAATGAGGGATTGAGATATGAGGACTATCTTTTTTTACTACTGTGTTTTAAGGATGACGAGAGTAAGTTGATTCGGATCATGGACCTGATCCAGCTGAACATTAAGGGTGATACCAACGAAGATTTTTCTATGAGCAGATGCGTATCGGGGTTCCGGTTTCAATCAACTGTAGCTCGAAAAACAGGGTTTCCCGGTGTACTTTCACATCGCAGGGGAGAGTTCACGGGAATACATATTTACTGAGGCAGACTATGAACAAAAGGGGCTCATTATTTGTAGAAGCGTCTATCCTGTTTCCAATGTTTCTCCTGGCGATCCTATCGATTTGTGTTCTGATCCGTATCATTGGAACAGAGGAAAACACGATTCGCTCCTTTGCAGAGGAAGGACAGAAGATAGCGAAAGAAGCGTATGTAACGCAGCTTGATGTTATGCCGGAAAGCTATAGCATTGAATTGCTTGAAGGGATCGTCCACGGCACACTATTAGAGCTTCGAATGCTGGAAAGGTTGAAAAAAGAGGACCAGCTATTGAAGAACCCCGGAATAGACCGGTTTTCGTATTTGTTTTCTGAGGGGGATCGAACGGGTCTGATCCAATGCAGTATAGTTTATGATATCCAACTTCCCATGCCCTTAAATTTTTACAGGCAGCTGGAGTTTGAGCAGCGCTTACTGTTTCGCGGATTCATCGGAGCTGAAAACCATGGGGAAGGTATGGGCTTTGATTCAATGGAAGAGCCCGGGGACGCAGCGATCGTGTATGTCTTTCCACGGGCAGGAGAAAGGTATCATCAGCTTCATTGCAGGATCATTGAAGTCTATCCCAGGGAAATGATACTATCTCCATCTCTTCGAAAAAGGTATTCTCCCTGCAAACTCTGCGAAGCGGATTCACTGTCTTGGGGGAGCATGGTTTATTGTTTCGATACATCAGGAAGAGCATATCACAAAGGCAGCTGCTCAACTGTGGAGCGATATGTAATAGGAGTTGACAGAGAGGAGGCCATAGAAAATGGATTTAGCCCTTGTGCCTATTGCGGAGGTTGACATGGAGAGAAAAAGGAATGGAGGGAATCTTTGTATAAACGGAATAGTAAGAGATGTTTATGAGTCCGGTGGCAGACGCTTTTTTAGCTTGCTGATAGAAGAAAGCCAAATACCTCAATATCGCAGAAGGGTATTAGAGAACAGGTGTTGCCAGCAATTGCTCCCGGTCCATATTATCCGTGAAAAGGGTAAGCTGCGTGTCTTCTATGATCACGGAGGTTTCATTCAGTTAAAAGACATATATAAAGAATGGCGCAGGAGTGGCATTAACCTGGCAAGCAAGAACATAACTACGGTTGTTTCTGTTGTAAGTGCCGTCATATCCGCTGAAAACTATTTATTTTCCTGCGAAGAACTTTCATTGCATATGGATACGGTTTTCATCCGTCCGGATACAGGAGAAGTCAGGCTGGCATATATCCCTGAAACCCAGGATCATTTAAGTGTTACGGATAAGATCGCTTCCCTGATTAAGCAAATGATACAAGTGACCTGTGATGAGCAATGGACAGTCTATGGAGAAGAAATGTACGATAAAATTCTCTCCTGCAACGATTCTATCAGTGGGATAGAAAAGTTGCTCCTGGAAAAGGGGAGGGAGATCTGCCGCATCGAATGGCCTGAGAAGTCGGAAATGAGATGTGGTACAAATAATAAGCCGGGCGATTGCCCGGCCTGATTACGATGTAGTTTGAGATATTTATTGGAAGTCACGGTCGCCTTTGAAGGACCTTCTTTCCTGCTTTTTCTTGTCTCTGCACATCTTACATCTTTTTGGTTCGTTGTCAAAACCCTTTTCTTTGTAAAATTCCTGTTCACCTACCGTGAAAACAAATTCGGAACCGCAGTCCTGACATACGAGAGTCTTGTCTTCCATTTACTTTTCTTTCCTCCGAAATTCTTAAATATTAATATTTAAAATAGGTGAATGGAAACGATTTCAGAAAGATGATCGGGCCCATCTGGGTATTTTAAATATCTCATTGCCATTATATAGCAAAAAAATTAACATGTCTATTAAAAAACGCAATATTGTAAAATTTCTAACAACGTATTAAAAAAGAAGATTTTGATTGGGTAAAAACTCCCGTCAGATACTTTATATTTTATGGTATACTAAAGTAAGACCTAATAGGAAAGGAGTTCATCATGAAGACCTTTATCAGAAACTGGACTTATAAAAAGCACATTGCGGCAGAAATGCTATGTTATGCATCCATCGCAATGATCGGCAATGCTTTTTTCAAAAAGAGTCCCGTAAAAAGCGAAAAGCACTGCTGTCCGATGGAAGTGTATAAAAATATGCCTAAAAAGCAGAAAACTTTTAATTGTATGTTGATCAGCTGTATGGTAGTAGATCTGACGGCAGGCTATTTTCTGCTAAAAGGACTTAAGAAGATAGCAGGAGACAATACTTCCAAATAAGGGAAATGGCAGCTGATGTTAGGATATGTGGTACCGGATAAACCGGAACTGAAAATAAGAGAGTATGAGTTGTATTCCGGCTATTACTGTGGGATTTGCAAGTCTGTAAAACTGAGATACGGTCAGATACCCAGGATGGTTCTGAACTATGATTTTGTTTTTCTTGCTCTGGTACTGAGTGCGCTACGCCCGTCCACAGAAAAAATCAAACAGGAAAGGTGTCCGATACATCCGCTTAAAAAGCGAACCGTGGTTTACAATGAGCCGGCGGTTGATTATGCTGCGGATATGATGCTGCTGTTAACTTATTTCAAACTGATGGATGATCAGCGTGACGAAGGTGGTTTGAAACCCGCAGCAGGGCTTGCTGCCTTAAAACCAGTCTACAAAAAATTAATGAAAAGTTACAGTGAAAAAGGTATAATGATCCAGAGAGAGCTCAACGAACTGACCAGCTTAGAGGAGCAGAAGTGCTCCTCCCTGGACCGGGCTGCAGAGTCATTTGCCAAGCTGATGGAAGAAGTATTTGCGGCAGATACGCTTACTGATGACAGTCACGCATTGGAGCTCCTTAGAAGAATCGGCTATCATACAGGCAAATGGATCTATCTTATCGATGCGTTTGATGACCTTGAGGAGAATGCAAAATCCGGATCCTACAATCCGCTGTTGCTGCAATGGGATTATCAGCCGGAGAAGGAAGAAATGCAGGATTTCCGGAATCGGATCCGCCAACGCGTGGAGTTCAACTTATTATTTTATCTCGCGGAGTTATCCAAAGCCTGGGACCAATTAAGCATTGCAAGGAACCGGGGATTGGTTGAGAATATCATTTATTCAGGACTGCTTCGTAAGACCGAGGAAGTTCTTGAGAAAGGAAACACAAAAGATGCAAAACCCCTATGAAGTATTAGGAATCAAAGAAGGCGCCAGTATTCAGGAAATCAAAGCAGCCTATAAAGAGCAGGTGAAAAAATACCACCCGGATCGACACCAGGACAACCCGCTCTACGAGCTGGCTGAGGAGAAACTTCAGGAGATCAACGAAGCCTACGACTACCTGATGAAAAACGGAAGCTATTCTCCGGGTGGCACCACCCATTCGAGTAATAATTACGGAGGAGGCCAACCCAGGCAGAGCCCTGAATTTCGCCAGGTGAGAATAGATATTGACCGGGGTAATCTCGGTGCTGCGGAGGCAGCCCTCAATCGTAGCAAGAACAGGGGAGCCGAATGGTTTTTCTTGAGCGGGATGCTCTCACTGCGCAAGGGCTGGTATGATGAAGCAGTAACTAATGTACAGACTGCGATCAGTATGGACCCGAATAATGTGGAATACAGAACAGCCATGAACAATATGTTGCAGACCTCCGGAGCATATCGGACGAATGCCTACGGTCGGGGTTACGGCAGCACCAACGATGAGCTGTGCAGAATGCTGCAATGCTATTGCTGTGCAGATATGCTCTGTGATTGTATCTAATAGCAATCGGGGATACATATTGAAAGGGAATAAGGCAAAATGCAACAAAGCATGAAAACAAGGACAGCCGCCCTGGGAGGCATATTGTTAGCCTTGTCGGTGGCTACTCTATTTTTCGCCAGCTTTGTACCGGGTGTCGAGCTGACCATATATGCAGTCAGTTCCGTTTATACGGCAATCATGATCATAGAGATAAACAGCAAAGGGGGAGGCATTTTCTATATCGCTTCCGGCATACTGGCTCTGCTTTTAATCCCGAACAAAGCCGCAGTACTACCATATCTGTTTTTCTTCGGAATCTATGGTATAGTAAAATACTATATTGAGAAAATAGGAAAGCTGCCTGTTGAAAGCTGCCTTAAATTGCTTTTTTTCAACATTAGTATCGGATCAGGTATACTGCTATTCAAAACCGTGTTTCTGGATAACTTTCGCCTTCCCGATTACGCAAACGTCCTGCTGATCCTGGGAGGACAGCTGCTGTTTCTCCTTTACGATCATATATTCACCCTCCTCATTTCTTATTACAAAAGACGCTTTTCAGAGCGTTAATGACTCTCTTCGAATATTTTCCGGACTTGCCTCATAAAGATAGACAAATACGGAAACGAAAAGAGGGCTGAATATGAACAAGAGGAGATATGCCAACTCCCGTGGCTCATTCGGGAAAGGACTCCTGACTTTATTGATTGTAGTTCTGCTTGCAGTAGGAGTAGGTTATGGACTGACGGAATATGTCATTACACCTTACTTCCTTGGAAGTGACAGGGAAGATGCACAGGAGGACGGATCTTCGCAAGAGGGATTCCAGGGTTCTTCTATCATAATCGATCAGCAGAATGTTAATACGGAGAGCGAAGAAACAGGGGCGCCGGTTACAGAAACGCCACCATCAAATCCGCAAGTGACGGAAAACTCGCATACCGCAAATGTGCTCTATTGCATTCAGTATGGAAGCTTCAGTGACAGAAGTGGAGCTGAAACTGTAGCATCATCTCTGGCAGCATCGGATATTGAGGTGATGATCATGGAGAAGGATGGAGCATACAAATTGATCGGGACACCGCATATAACAAAAGAAGAGGCGGTGAATTCCATGGAAAAGGTAAAAAGTGTCGCAGGAAACGACATCTTTATAACTACAGTGGAGGTACGGATGCAATGATCCCCTTATCCACCGGCATGCGGCCGGAAAGCCTGGAGGAATTTGTTGGACAAGACCATTTCATGTATGAAGGGTCCTTGCTCTACAACGCAATAAAAAACAAGACCTTCGATTCTGCCATCTTTTTCGGCCCATCGGGAACGGGAAAAACAACCCTTGCCCGCCTGATCGCCCAGGAGATGGATTCGGATTTTTTTGAAATAAATGCATCGACCACAGGAATAAAAGAACTAAAAGAAATCCTTGAAAAGGCAAAGACCAAATTCTTCGGCCTCCAGAAGGAAAAAACCTATCTATATGTGGATGAATTTCACAGATGGAATAAACTTCAGCAGGATTCCCTATTGAAAGCTTTGGAGGAAGGTGTGGTTCGCTTTATCGGCAGCACCACAGAAAACCCGTACTTCGCTGTGAACAATGCCATACTCAGCAGGGTAAGGTCAATTTATGAATTCAAAAAGCTGAGTGCTGATGATATCGTGAAAATTCTCCATGGAGCACTGAAGAACAGAGAACGTGGACTTGGCAGGCGGGATCTGAAATGGGAGGATGAAGCCTTAAGAGCATTGGCAGAACTGTCCGGCGGAGATGCAAGGATCGCCCTGGACACTCTGGGGTTTATTGCGGACAATTTGAAATCCGGTGGTATCATCGATCTTTCTATGGTAGGTGAGGCCATGCAAAGGCAGACCACCTTCTACGACCGAAAGGAGGACAAGTTCAACTTGCTCTCAGCGCTGCAGAAATCCATACGCGGGAGCGATCCGGACGCCTCTATCCACTATCTCGCGAGGCTGCTGGACGGTGGAGCGGATATCATGATGATTGGACGCAGGCTCCTTGTGATCGCCAGCGAGGATGTGGGCATGGCTTATCCACAGGCGATCTCCATTGTCACCTCCTGCGTGCAGGCATCACAGATGGTAGGACTCCCAGAGGCCAGGATCATTTTAGCACAGGCCGTTATTCTTCTTGCGTCCTGCCCGAAATCCAACTCCGCTATATCAGCTATCGAAAAAGCACTACAAGACCTTCATAAAAAGGACATCGACGATGTTCCTCTACATCTGAAAGACAGCCATTACAGCGGTGCTGCCAAGAGAGGGATCGGGATCGATTATAAATATCCCCACGCCTACGGCGGTTATGTGGAGCAACAGTATTTGCCGGACAACCTTCACAAGGAAAAAATAAGATATTACCAACCTACAGAGAACGGAAAAGAAGGTGCGTTTAAAAGGTTTTTAGAGAGCATAAGAGGGCATAGTAATGAAGATTAAGGTAGCTGAAAATTCGGGCTTCTGTTTCGGAGTGCGCGAGGCCATACGTAAAACGGAAGACCTCATAGAAAATAAAACAGATCAGGATAAGCGGATCTACACATGCGGACCATTGATCCATAACCGATCAGTAACGGAGGATCTGAGCAGTCGCGGTGTAGAAATAGTAGAAGAACTCTCTCTGATTCCGCCTGCATCCACCATCGTTATAAGGTCTCACGGAGAACCAAAATCCTTCTACGATGAAGTCGCACGGCTGAATTTAAGTGTCGTGGATGCAACATGCCCATTCGTATCAAGGATTCATAAGCTGGTACAAGAAGCAAATGAAAAAGGTAGAAATGTGGTTATTGTGGGAGATACCAATCATCCGGAAGTAAAGGGAATAGTAGGATGGGCGGGTGAAAACTGTTTGGTTATAAACAGCATCGAAGAGGCAGCAGCGATTGACTTCGACCACATTACTCTCGTAGCGCAGACTACGATCACCGGCACTCTATGGAATAGCATCGTGGATTATCTGAAAGAAGTAAAAGAAGACCTGATTCCTATACGGACTATTTGCAATGCCACAGATGAGCGTCAGAAAAGTTGCGAAAAACTAGCAAGTGAATCCGACCTGATGATCGTAATCGGCGATAGAAACAGCGCAAATTCAAAAAAACTTTTCGAGATTGCACAAAAACACTGCAAAAAAACCTTCTTTGTAGAAAATAAAAATGATTTACCATTGAAACAAATCGAAATATGCGATAGAATAGGTGTTGCGGCAGGTGCATCAACTCCTGAACGCATCATTAAGGAGGTTATTTCCACTATGAGTGAAGCTATCACTGAGATTAAAGAAATGCAAGTTGCAGAGGCGGGCGACAACCCCGTAGCAGAAGAAACCGTTGTTGAGGCACCTGTTGAAGCTGCAGTAGAAGAAACACCAAAGGCGGAAGCCGCAGAAGAAGTCCAGGACGAGGATTTCAATCCCATGGATGATTTCATGGATGAAATCGACAAGCAGATGATCCTTCCAAACAGAGGAGAAATCATCGATGGAGAGATCGTACATGTAACCAATCGCGAGATCGTAGTTAACCTGGGCTGCAAAAAAGATGGGATTATTCCTAAGGATGAACTGGTCTTGGAAGATGGTCAGGAATTGACTGATGTTTATAAAGCAGGAGACTGCATCCAGGCAAAAGTCATCAAGACCGACGACGGAGAAGGAAACATCCTGCTTTCCAAGAGAAAACTAGAAATCAACGAACATTGGGATGAGATCAACGAAGCCCTTGACAATAAAACAGTCGTTAATGCGAAAGTCGTCAAGGAAGTTAAAGGCGGCGTAATCGCAGTATATAAGGAAGTCTCAGGATTCATTCCTATGTCTCAGCTGTCTGACAGATATGTAGAAAAAGCAGATGAGTTCGTAGGCAAGATCCTTCCGGTGAAGGTCAGCAGAGTGGACCAAAAGAGAAACAAAGCTGTATTCTCACACAAAGCTTATCTGGCAGAAGAAAAGCAAAAGAGAGTGAAGGAAATCTGGGATGCACTGAACGTTGGCGATGTGGTAGAAGGCACAGTAATGCGCTTTACTGATTACGGCGCATTCGTAGATATCGGCGGCCTGGATGGACTTCTCCACATTTCGGAGATCTCCTGGGGCAAGCTGAAGCACCCGCAGGAAGCCCTGAAAATCGGCGAGCGGATCGATGTTAAGATCCTTTCCATGAATACCGAAAAGGGCAAGATCTCTCTTGGCTTGAAGCAAACTCAGCCTGAACCCTGGACCGTTATTGACGAGAGATATCAAGCCGGTCAGGTTATTACCGGAAACGTGGTTCAGATCAAGGAATACGGCGCTTTCGTAGAATTAGAGCCAGGTCTTGACGGGTTGGTCCATATCTCCGAAATCGCACATAAGCGCGTGACCAATATTGCGGACGAAATCTCTGTAGGTCAGACAGTACAGGCCAAGATCCTTGACATCGACAAAGAGAGAAGAAGAATCAGCCTTTCCATCAAAGAGACCATCGAGCCCGCCCTGATGGAAGAAGAAAATGAGCCTTCCCTGAAGGAAAAGATTGAAGATATGGCTGACAAAGTTGAAGATTTTGTTGAAAATGTCAAAGAGAAAGCAGAAGACGTTGCTGAAGATCTGAAAGAAAAAGCAGAAGTGTTGCTTGAAAAGGCAGAGGATGCAGCAGAAGCAGTTTCCGATAAAGTAGAAGAGATTGTAGAAGACATCAAAGAGAAAATCGAAGACTAAGCATCCTGTAAAATAAAAAAATAGACGATCCTTGCGTAATCAAAGGGATCGTCTTTTTATATTGAAGACTGAGTTATGAGCTCCTCCGCATTCTTCAGGGTGGTTTCGGTAACATGGAGCCCGCCCAGCATGCGTGCGATCTCAAGGGTCTTTTCCTCCTTGTCCAGGTACGTGACATGAGTGGAGGTCTTTCCTTCGGATTCTTCTTTGAAAATCCGGTAATGGTGATCTGAAAAGGCTGCAATCTGCGCAAGATGAGTGATACAGATCACCTGGTGATCCGATGAGATCTGCTTCATCTTTCTTCCGACGATACTGGCGGTTGCACCGCTTATCCCACTGTCGATCTCATCAAATATCAGGGTGGGGATACGGTCAAAGCCTCCTATGATAGACTTAAAGGCAAGCATGATCCTGGATATCTCCCCGCCGGAGGCTATTTTGCTAAGTGGCTTGGGGAGTTCTCCTTTATTCGTAATGATGAGGAATTCAATATGGTCGGAACCTGATTCTGTATATCTTTTCCCGCTCTCATCCTGCAGGGGAGTTATAGATACAGTTAGAGAAGTATCCTTGAAGTTCAGTTCTTCAAGCTCTCGTGCCATATCCTGTTCCATATGCGTTGCCGCTTCCATCCTTATGGCAGTTAGTTTTTCAGTGGCTAAATCCAACTGTTCTTTGCATAACGCGAGTTCCTCGGTCAGAGTATCCTGCAAAAGGCTGGAGTTTTCTATTTGTGCCAGCTTTTCTTCGATCTCTTCTTTATGTAACAGAACACTTTCGATAGAACCGCCATATTTCTTCTTGAGGCGATCAAGCAGATCGATGCGTTCCATGATATCGTTGATGGTTTCAGGGGAGAAGGTGATAGACTCTTTGGCCTTGCGAAGGTCTGTTCGCAGATCATCCAGCTTATAAAAGCAGTCCGAGACTATTTCCGCTAAACCAGCATAGTCTTTTGAAAAGTTCTTTATTCCGTCCAGAAGTTGCATACTTCTGCCTATGCTATCCTGTGAGGAAGGGGGCTGATCGTATAGAAGTTCATAAACTTCAGAGAGGGTGGAATAGAGCTTCTCGCTATTTTGCAGAAGCAACAGCTGTTCGGATAAGGAATCATCCTCTCCGATCTTCAGATTTGCCTGGGATATCTCTCTTTGTTCAAATTCCATGAAGTCACGGTTTCGCAGGTTTTCTGCCTGTGCACGAAAGATAGCATCCAGTTCTGATTTTATACGGATATATTCACTATATAATGAGGCAACCTCATTCCTGATCGGTTCGATAGAAGTGCGATAATATCCATCCAGAAGATGGATATGCGAATCCGGATTCAGAAGGGACTGATGATCGTATTGTCCGTGAATATCAGCAATTCTTTTGCAAAGATTGTTCAGAAATGAGACGGATACCAGCGTGCCGTTGATTCGGCAAATACTTTTTCCGCTTGCGTGGATCTCCCGAAGGATATATAAGGTGCTCTCATCTCCCAGGTCGTTTTCGGACAACAATGACAAAACAGCAGGGTCGGATATCTCTGCGGTAAGCTCTATAATAGCTTTGTCTGCTCCGGACCGGACGAAAGTGGTGTCTGCACGGCTTCCTAAGGCCATACTTACAGCTTCGATGACTATGGATTTTCCGGCTCCGGTTTCACCGGTCAGGATATGCAAGCCCTGTTGAAAGTCAAGGCTGACATCCTTGATAATTGCAAAATCCCTGATGGAGATGTGGGTGAGCATATCTGTACCTCGATGATGGTTAGATCATTTTAAGATGTCGTGAAAGCGCTTTACCAGGTCGGGAACGTTGGCCGGATCATCGATGACCAGGAGAATCGTATTGTCTCCGGCGACAGAACCTACCACGTGACTCATATTCATAGTGTCAATGGCTTCACCCGCTGCATTGGCACATCCTGAAAGGGTCTTTATTACGATAATGTTTCCCGAAGAATTCACGGCCTTGATCGTCTCTTTAAAGATCGTTACAAAGCGTTCGGAAGGAGGCTGTTCCGCCGCCGAACTTACCGCATATTTATAACGACCCGATGGAGACAGGGTTTTGATGAGCTGAAGCTCCTTGATATCCCGCGAGACGGTAGCCTGTGTTGCCTGATATCCTGCCTTTTTCAGCAGTGAAACAAGCATGTCCTGAGTTTCAACTTCATGGGAGTTGATAATATCCAATATTTTGTTCTGCCTTGAGTATCTCATGACATCCTCCATGTACCACAGTACTGACACACTTTAATAAATTTGAAAATGGATAATTATACAATGAATACATCCCGGACAAAACCGGCTGGCTTTGCTTATTAATTTGCATTTATTATATCATAGGTTACTTGGATAGAAAAGGTTATTATGGTATAATCGTTAAGACCATCAAAGATGATCGTACAAGGAGTTTCAGACAGGAGAATGGTATGAGGATCATGGGCATCGACCCGGGTTATGCAATATTAGGTTACGGTATTGTTGATATGATCGGCAACCGATTCACTGCATGCGGTTACGGTGCGGTGACGACGGATAAGGATATGGACATGCCTGACCGCTTAAAGCACTTATACTGCAGACTCATGGAAATCATCGATGAATATCAGCCTGAAGTGGTTGCCATTGAAGAATTGTTTTTTAATAAAAATACAAAAACTGCTCTGATGGTAGGCCAGGCAAGGGGAGTCGCTATCCTGGCCTGTGCCAACTCGGGACTTGATATTTATGAATATACACCGCTTCAGATCAAGCAGGGACTGATTGGCTATGGGAGAGCTGAAAAATCGCAAGTGCAGATCATGGTAAAGACCATTCTGAAGCTATCTGAGATCCCAAAGCAGGATGATACTGCGGACGCTCTGGCGGCAGCTATTTGTCACGGTCATTCCTGCGGGTATCTTATGCGCATGAAAAAGAGTAAGTAGCATTTCATGTAATAACAAAAGAGGAGCTGACCGATGATCCACTATTTACGAGGAACGATCACCATGAGTTTTGATGGAGGAATCGTAGTTGAGACAGGAGGCGTGGGTTATAAAGTCTTTGTGCCTGATAATTCCCCCTTATATACCGGGAGAGGAAAAGATCAGGTAATCGTTTATACTGTTATGATCGTAAGAGAAGATGATATGAGTCTCTACGGTTTCCATGATAACGACTCTCTGAACCTTTTCCAGCAGCTCCGTACCGTAAACGGAGTCGGGGCTAAGGCTGCCCTTTCCATCCTGTCATCTATTCCGGTGGATCAGGTAAAAAAAGCGATCATATTTGAAGATGTAAATGCACTGACAAAGGCTGTTGGTGTAGGAAAGAAAACGGCACAGCGCATCGTGCTTGAACTGAAGGATAAGATCAGTGACATCGGACCGTTAGCAGAGTTGGCTGAGCAGGCAGCGTCTGAAAGCGGACGGACAGAAGCGGTAAATGCGCTCATTGGCCTTGGCTACAGCCGTAGCGAAGCAGTCAGCGCGGTTGGAGCCGTTGAAGGGGAGAACCTCGCCACAGAAGAATACATTCGTCTGGCATTAAGAGGTGCCCAGAGGAAATAGGAGAGAATGAATGGACTTTGAAGACAGGATCGTAGAGACAAGATTGAAAAACGAAGAAGAAGAACTGGAACTAACTCTAAGGCCGAAGCGTTTTAATGAATACATCGGGCAAAAGGGTGTTACAGACAATCTTAAGATCTATATCCAGGCGGCTAAAATGCGTAAGGAACCCTTGGATCACGTACTCTTTTACGGACCTCCGGGACTTGGAAAGACCACACTGGCGGGAATCATCGCAAACGAGCTGGGTGTTGAGCTTCGGATCACTTCCGGTCCTGCTATTGAACGGGCTGGAGATCTGGCTGCGATACTTACAAACCTCAATGAAAACGATGTTTTATTCATCGATGAGATACACCGGTTAAACCGCTCAGTGGAAGAGGTTCTATATTCCGCAATGGAAGATTTCGCGCTGGATATCATCATCGGAAAAGGTCCTTCTGCAAGATCCATCCGCCTCGATCTGGCTCGCTTCACCCTTATCGGGGCAACGACTCGTGCCGGAAGCCTTTCTGCACCTCTGCGCGACCGTTTCGGCGTAGTCAGCAAATTCGAGATGTATACACCGAAGGAACTTGCGGAAATCATTCGCAGGTCGGCTGAGATATTGAATATTTCAATTGACGAGCCATCTTTGATGGAGCTTGCCATGAGATCAAGAGGAACTCCCCGGGTAGCAAATCGCTTGTTAAAGAGGGTGAGGGATTTCAGTCAGGTCAAGGGTACAGGTTCCATCGACACAGAGATCACAGATAAAACGTTGAAAGCCTTGGGTATTGACAAGAGGGGACTTGAGAGCCTGGACCGGGAAATTCTTTCACTCATAATACAGCGGTTTCAAGGCGGTCCTGTTGGTATTGACACCATCGCAGCCTCCATTGGAGAGGAACGCGTCACCATTGAAGATGTGTACGAGCCATATTTAATACAGGCCGGATTTCTACATAGGACACAAAAGGGAAGAATGGTATCGGAGGAAGCTTATCGGCATTTAGGTCTTGCGACTCCGGGAGATCAGCAGCTGACACTGAATGATTGAGAAAACCCTAATGAGAAAATGAGGTGACAAATTGAAAGGGAGCCGAATACTAGCATATATATTAAAAGCTATGCTGTTATCCGCTGTAATACTTGTAATGGCCTTGCATCCGATCCATGCAGAGGCGGCCGAAGCCTCTGATTATATTAAAATAGGCCTGAAGTATGGAACTAATGTTATGTCTCAGAGCATTCAGTCACCTGACGGTTTTGTTCTGGGATCTGTGTCAGAGAATGGGTTTACAGAAACTCTTCCTCTTCCCGGATACCAGGAGTTGATTGCAACCGTCCAGGACGGTCACGTGGAACTGCGGGACAGCGGTGGTGTATTGATATCCGCTGATATTGGAATAAATGGTTGTCTCATGCCCTATGGAGAGGGAGACCATTGTATTTTGTCCATAGACGGACAGCGGTATCGGGGAGGTATTCTGCTAAAGGTCAGTAACAACACTCTCTCCGTAATCAATTATCTGACTATGAATGAGTATCTGTATGGAGTAGTCCACAGAGAAATGGGTCAGAGCAACCCGTTGGAGGCCTTGAAAGCCCAGGCCATTACAGCCAGGACATTTGCAGAGGTTGGCAGGGGGCGTCATTATGAGAATGGATTTGATCTCTGTGCCGTAACCCATTGCCAGGTCTATGGAGGATGTAAGGACGAGTATGCAAGTACCACAAGGGCTGTGGATGAAACTGATGGAATGATCATCCGCTACCGGGGTGAACCGGCAGAGGTCTATTATCATAAGAACAGCGGCGGCCATACCCAAAATTCAGAGGACGAATGGTCTACCCGTACACCATACTTAAGAGGGGTCCCCGACGCTTACTCACCGGAATATACATGGCAGGCCACCATTAACTTTGATACCCTGTATCAGAAGCTGCTTCAGGCCCAACTGGATCCGGGAACCGTAAAATCCGTTGCAATAGGAGGGCGTGACGGATCGGGAGCGGTATCTTCTCTTATCATCCGGGGTGAAAAAGGAGAAGTAGAACTATCAAAGTCAAGGATCCGGACAGTTCTGGGCAATTCATTGGTGCGTTCTAGGCATTTTGTCATCGGAGAAAACTATACAGGCAATCTCCCCTCAGGCAGCGATATAAAACTGGCGATGCTTTCTGCCAATGGTATGAAAACTGTGACGGATCCCGGCACCATCCATGTTCTGTCTGAGAGAGGAAAAGTGCAGGCAGCGGTTGTCACTTCGCTGTCTTTGACAAAGGGAAATGGAACAGTAAAGCTTGAGGCCCCTGCAAAGGAACCCGGGGACTTTGATGACAGCATCACAGCTAACAGAGGAGCATTGATACTAACGGGCAGAGGTTACGGTCATGGCGTGGGAATGTCCCAGGATGGAGCTATAGAAATGGCGAAGCAAGGTATGGGTTTTATGGACATACTAAATTATTACTTTACAGATATTGAGGTCGATTGATGCACATAAATGAATTTGATTATGAACTGCCTGTGGAACTCGTTGCACAATACCCGGCTGAAAAGAGAGAAAATTCACGGCTGATGGTAGTCCACAGAGAGAATGGGATCATAGAACACAGGCATTTCTACGATATATTGGATTATCTCTCTCCCGGCGACTGTCTCGTAATGAACAATTCTAAGGTACTTCCTGCAAGGCTCATAGGAACCAAGGATACCACAGGAATCGAAGTAGAATTCCTGCTTACAAAACGAATAAAAGAGGATGTCTGGGAGACCATGGTTCGTCCGGGCAGGAGATTAAAGCCGGGAGACAGAGTCAACTTCTCAGAAGAACCTCGGTTATATGCGGAGATCCGCGATTACGGTGAGGGTGGTACTCGAATCGTTGAATTCAAGTATAAAGGAGTATTTCTGGATATACTGGATCAAGTTGGGAAAATGCCTTTACCCCCCTATATACAACGGGAAAGCGGGGATGAAGACAAGACAAGGTACCAAACGGTTTATTGCAAGGAAGAAGGATCCGTGGCAGCTCCCACTGCCGGGTTGCATTTCACCGATGAGCTTCTGCAAAAAGCGATAGACAAGGGAGTCCAATTAGCCTATGTCACTCTCCATGTGGGCATCGGCACGTTCCGTCCGGTGAAATGCGAGACCATTGAAGATCATGAAATGCACTTTGAAGAATATTGGATCGACGGAGCCACAGCGGATTTGATCAATAAAACCAAGGCATCCGGCGGGAGGATCGTTTCTGTAGGAACAACATCCACCAGGACTTTGGAAAGTGCAACAGATGAAGAAGGTATCTTAAGACCAGGTCACGGAGATACGAATATCTTTATCTATCCGGGTTACACTTTTCGCATCATCGATTGCCAGATCACCAATTTCCATCTCCCCAAATCGACATTGATGATGCTCGTGTCCGCCTTTTATGATCGGGAAAAGATCCTCAAGGCATATGAGGAGGCCGTTAATGAAAAGTATCGTTTTTTCAGCTATGGCGATGCCATGCTGATCTTATAATAGAAAGGACAGTAATGAACGCAGTAACTTTTCAATTGAAAAAAGTATGTAAAGATACTAAGGCACGAAGAGGGCAGCTTAAAACACCTCACGCCACCATTGAAACACCGGTGTTTATGCCTGTTGGCACTGCAGCTACGGTGAAGGCTATGCGACCGGAGGATGTGAAAGAATTAGGTGCTTCCATTATTCTATCCAACACCTATCACCTCTATTTGAGACCCGGCCATGAGATCGTTCGTGAAGCAGGTGGTTTGCATAAATTCATGAATTGGGACAGGGCGATACTCACAGACAGCGGAGGATTTCAAGTTTTCAGTCTGGGAGATCTGAGAAAAATAACGGAAGAGGGAGTGACTTTCCGGTCTCATATTGATGGGTCCACCCATATGTTCACACCGGAAAAATCCATGGAAGTACAGAACGCGTTGGGCTCGGATATCATAATGGCCTTTGACGAGTGCGCACCTTATCCTGCTGACAGAGCCTATGTCAAGCAATCCCTGGAGAGGACAACAAGGTGGCTGGCTCGTTGCAAAGAGGCCCATAAAAACACGGAAAAGCAATCTCTCTTTGGAATCATGCAAGGGGGGATGTATCCCGACCTGCGCAGACAAAGTGCAGAAGAAATCGTCGAGATGGACCTTCCGGGCTATGCTGTCGGTGGTCTTTCTGTGGGAGAACCGAAGGAAGTCATGTACGAAGTGCTGGACCAATGTGTTGACTACCTCCCTAAAGATAAGGCCAGATATCTGATGGGGGTGGGAAGCCCGGATTGCCTGTTCGAGGGAGTAGAACGGGGAATTGATATGTTCGATTGTGTACTGCCCACAAGAATTGCAAGAAATGGTATGGCTTTGACATCCCACGGACGTGTCACGATTAAAAATGCCCGGTATGAAAGAGACTTTTCTGCATTGGATGCGGAATGCGGCTGCTATACTTGCAGAAACTATTCCAGGGCTTATCTGCGTCATCTGTTCAAAGGAAATGAGATCCTATCCTCTATGCTGTTGACGAATCACAATTTGTACTTCCTCGTTCACTTAATGGAGAATATCCGTAAAGCCATCGAGGAGGACAGATTCCTGGAATACAAGAAAGAATTCTATTCAAAGTACGGCAGATTCTAAAAACCAACCAGGGGAACAGACCCCGCGATCGATTAAAGGAGTGAGTATACATGCCTATTATTGTTCCTAAGGGACTACCTGCATTTAAGATACTAAAAGAAGAGAATGTTTTTGTAATGAACCAGGTCCGGGCCGAAACGCAGGATATCCGTCCTCTGGAAATTGCCATTGTTAATCTGATGCCCACTAAGGAGGTTACAGAAACACAACTGATCCGCCTCCTGGCAAACACGCCTCTTCAGGTAAATCTGAATCTTCTTACCATGGATTCTCACGATTCCAAAAACACGAAGAAAGAGCATTTGGAGAACTTTTACAACACCTTTGAAGAGATCAAAAACCATCGCTTTGATGGAATGATAATCACAGGAGCGCCCGTTGAGTTTTTACCTTTTGAAGAGGTGGACTATTGGAAAGAACTGTCGGAGATCATGGAGTACAGCAAGAATAATGTCTTCAGCGTTCTGCACATATGTTGGGGAGCACAGGCGGGTCTGTATTATCATTACGGAATAGACAAATACGTGCTGCCAGAGAAATTATTTGGCGTATACCCGCATAAACTGAAAGATAAGAGATCAGAGCTGATGCGGGGTTTTGACGAAGTATTCTATGCCCCTCACAGCAGGCACACCCAGGTTATGAAGGAGGATATTCTGGACTTTCCCGAATTGAAGATCCTGGCAGAATCCAGTATCGCCGGGCCGCACATCATAGCAACGAAGGACAAACGCATGATCTTTGTTCAGGGTCATGCGGAGTACGACAGAGAAACACTGAAGCTGGAATATGAGAGGGATGTAAAAAAGGGGCTCCCCATCAATGTTCCTGTTAATTACTTTGAAAATGACGATCCATCAAAGAAAATCCTGGTTCGCTGGAGAGGGCACGCTAATCTTTTTTTTGCGAACTGGCTAAATTATGTTTATCAGGAGACTCCTTACGATCTCAGCAAATTGGATTTGTTGAGAAAGTAAGAAAAACCGAAAGGAGGGACATCCATTGGACTTATGCAAACACCGGGCTGATTGCGGAGGCTGTATCTACCAGGGTATCCCCTACGAAGAACAACTGCAGTTAAAGGCTAAGGAGGTCCTTCGCCATTTTAAAGACAACCTGGTTACCTATGACCGCTTTTTAGGTATTGAAGGAAGTCCGACACGCTATGCTTATCGGAATAAGATGGAGTACACCTTCGGCGATGAAGTAAAAGACGGAGAAATGACCCTCGGCCTTCATAAGCAGGGACGCTACATGTCCATTATCACCACCGGACAATGTCAGATTGTGGACCCTGACTTTAACCGGGTATTAGAAGCAACCCTTACATTCTGCAAAGAACATGAATATTCCTTCTACCATAAAAAGAGCCATAAAGGACTGCTTCGGCATTTGATCCTTCGAAAAGGGGAACATACCGGCGAATTGCTGATCAATATGGTCACCAGTACGCAACATCCCTTCGACGGTACCTCCTATGTCTCCCTTATAGAAGGCCTTGACCTTAACAATCAAGTGGTTGGAATACTCCACACGGAAAACGATAATCTTTCAGATTCAGTAGTTTGCGATAAACTGAACATTCTTAAGGGGAGAGCTTATTACAATGAAGAATTACTGGGACTGAAGTTTCGGGTCAGCGCATTCTCCTTTTTTCAGACAAACGTACCCGCTGTAGAGAGGCTCTACACAGAGGCGTTATCTTTGATCCCGGATCTTTCGGGCAAGACTGTATTTGATCTGTATTCCGGTACAGGAACCATAACCCAGACGGCAGCTCTTCGCGCGAAAAAGGCCATTGGTATTGAATTGGTAGAAGAGGCAGTAGAGACAGCCAGAACCAGCGCAGAATTGAACGGTCTTACCAATTGTACATTTATTGCAGGGGATGTCTTAAAAGTACTGGATGAACTGACAGACAAACCTGACGTAATCATTTTGGATCCTCCAAGGTCGGGCGTTCACCCGAAAGCTTTGGAGAAAATTCTGAACTACGGAGTTAAAGAAATTGTTTACATCTCCTGTAACCCGAAGACATTTGCTCAAAACCTTGCAACTGCAATGCTTTTCGGGTATCGTACGGCTACATTGAAAGCTTACGATAATTTTCCCTTCACGAAACACATAGAAGCTCTGGCTCTGCTTGTAAAAGAATAAGTATCTATGATTTTATATTTACAGCCGGGTGATAATGTGATAAAGTCATACACATATCGCATTATTGTATACATGTTTTTATTTTGGACTTATACGTAAATAAGGAGTAACCTATGATTGGAGACAGAGGACAAATAATTATGGCCATGATTATATACATGGCAGTGGTAATCGGCATTGGTGTGTATTACCACAAGAGGGCAGGAGAAAGCAGCGAAAATTATCTCATTGGAGGCAGATCACTGGGGCCGTGGATCACCGCAATGGGCGCAGAAGCTTCCGATATGAGCGGTTGGCTCCTCATGGGTTTGCCCGGCGTCGCTTACTGGTATGGCCTCAGCGATGCTATCTGGACGGCAATAGGATTGCTGATCGGCACATATCTGAATTGGCTTTTTGTTTCAAAACGATTGAGGAATTACACGGTAATTGCCAATGATTCAATAACTATCCCCGATTTTTTCAGCAACCGGTTCAAAGAGAATAAAAAGGTGCTGATGACTATCGCGGCCTTGTTTATTCTGATATTTTTCACGGTCTATGCAGCAAGCTGCCTCGTAACGGTTGGCAAGCTTTTCAGCACTTTGTTCGATGTTAAATACCAATATATGATGATTGCCGGAGCCGTCTTTGTTGTCTGTTATACATATGTAGGTGGTTTTCTGGCAGAGAGTGCTTCAGATTTCATGCAGGGTGTTGTCATGTTCTTTTCCCTACTGGTCGTTTTGATTGGTGGTGTTTCAGCAGCAGGAGGTATATCTGTCGTCATGGAAAACGTCCAGCAGATCCCTGGTTTCTTTGAGTTCTTCGGTATTGCACAGCCTGTTCTGACAGAAGGTGTCCAGCAGATCGGAGAGGGTGGACAACCTCTGTTTGGAGATGCAGCACCATATGGATTACTGACTGTCATTTCAACTCTCTCCTGGGGCTTAGGGTATTTTGGAATGCCGCAGGTGCTGCTCAAATTTATGGCTATTAAAAACCCGCAGCAACTAAAAATGTCCAGAAGGATCGCAACGATATGGTGTGCCATTTCCCTGTTAGCTGCTGTGTCCATCGGCATTATCGGCCGGGCATTATACCCCAGCGCATTGTTGACCCAAAGCTCTTCAGAGAGCATATTCATCTTGCTGGCAACCAGCTTTTTCATACCCATTATAGCCGGTGTTGTGATGGCCGGTATTCTGGCTGCAACGATCAGCTCCTCTGATTCCTACCTTCTCATTGCTGCATCTGCATTTTCCAAGAATATATTCCACGGAATGCTGAAGAAAGATGCCTCGGATAAGACGATCCTTTACTGCACCAGAGCAACTTTGATCGTGATCGCGATCTGTGCGATGATTATAGCTCTTGATGAAAATAGCGTGATATTTACAGTAGTTTCCTTTGCATGGGCAGGGTTTGGAGCTACTTTTGGGCCGATCATGCTATTCTCTCTCTTCTGGAAACGCGTTACAAGAGCAGGGGCAATTGCTGGTATGCTCAGTGGTGGCGGTATGGTCTTTTTCTGGGAACTAGTCCTGACTCCCATGGGTGGTATTTTCAGTATTTATGAACTATTCCCGGCATTCGTGACCTCCAGTCTGTTCATACTGATCGTGTCTATGCTTTCAAAGGTGCCGGGCGCTGACGTTCTTAAAGAATTTGAAGCAGCCAGGCGGATCAGCCTCGGATCATAAACCGGAAACGTAATATATAAATCAGATATCACGTATCAAAACCCCGGCAAACATGCCGGGGTTCTTTGTCGTATTATGTATTATGAAGTGCTTAAAACCTTGAAAAATGAGCTTTTTCACTGCTATTTGTCAATGGAAAAAAGTTGCTACTAAGGTTGTCTGTCTGTAAAATTTCATTGAGGGAGTATCAACTACTTTCAAGTAATTGAATCATTCAATGGAGGTCTTGGAAATTGAAGGTTCTCATTGTTGACGATCAACCTCTGATCCGGAAAGGAATCTTTCAGGTTCTCTTTTCAGAGAGGGACGACCAGCAGTGCATTGAAGTCATGACAATAGATGAAGCTTTGGAGATCCACAAAGAAGATCCCGCAGATATCATTTTCGTAGGGCTGCATCTTCATGACCGGAGTGGTTTCGATCTCATCGACGGAATCAGATCGATGAATGAAAAAGTACCAAAATTTATATTAATGGCGTCATCCATCAACATCTTCGAATTTCGAAGGGCAAAAGATCTCAATGTTGAGGGTTATATCCTGAGGGAAACGGATGAAGAAGATCTGAAATACGCTTATAACCTCATCCTTCGCGGAGAAAAGTACTACCCACCGCAGCTGGTTGAAAAGGCATTGAACGGAAAAGAAAGGGAAGGCATGTGTCTTCTCACTGAGAGAGAGATGGATGTCCTGGCAGAACTGAGTAAAGGGCTGACAAATTCGCAAATCGGAAACAACTTGTACATTTCCGAAGGTACCGCAAAAAAGCATATCAGCAACATCTTAACGAAATTGAACATGTCCAGCCGCATGGAAGTGCTGATGTATGCGAATAAAATATCCGGTAGATAATAAAGGAAATATCGCATATCTGAATTCCGAAAGGCCGACCGGAGGAAGAAATGAAAAAGATGTTTAGCAAAGTTGGGCTCTTGATGCTTTCAGCAGTAATGGTGGGGATGTTGGGGGTAAGCTACGCAGGTTACACCGATATATTGACCGTGGAGGGTGAAGTTTCCACGGGCAGCATGGGCTTCGAATTTATGGATACCAGAAAAGACCGGGATTTTCTGATCGGCTTAGAAACTGATAGCGGCAAATTCCGTAAACTGGATGCAAACATAGACTTTGATGGAAAATCACTTTCCATTACAGATATAGGCCCCATCGATTTCTCGTTGTTTGAGAGCGGAAACGCGAAGATTTTTATACGTTATTCCATAGCCGCAGCCGATGGGCGGAGTGTGCAGAGGGCAGCAACGATTAAAGAAAACGATAGCAGAAGTTCCCTGGGAGAGATACCTTTAGAGCTTATATCAAAGACGCCGGAGTGGAGCATCTCCGGAAAATCTGAAGATGAATCCTACGGCTGCGGATCAGAGAATGAAGCCATAGATGCGGTTCCTCAAGTAGTTTATGATCTTTTACCGGATACTCTGGGACAGTTCCGCGCAACCCATACGTTGTTACCAAATAAAAAGGGTGACAGGATGGAGGGCGTGATCACGCTGGATCCGGCAGACAGCCAGGAAATTCTTTCTGCCAGAAAAGTGGAGCTGAGTGAGTTCGATCTGCCTGATGAAGTTCTCAAGGAAATGGTTGGAATCGATCAGCTCGAGTTATCAATACAGGGCTGCTATGGCTTTGAGATTCCCTTGGTCTTAGATCAGTTCAACGCAGGAGGGGAGTGATAAGAATGAAGTGTAGAAAGCAGCTGCTCCTTCTGATAACGATCACAGCCTTGACACTTGGTATACTAACCACCAGCTACGGTTACTGGACAGATCAGCTCGATGTATCAGGTGAGGTTAGCTTTGAATTCCGTTTACCTGTTATCAACGATGTTGAAATGCCAAAGGAAATGATCTCAGAGGATCTGCAACCTGATGCCGAACCGGATCCGGAACCTGTTCCAGTTCCCTTGGAAAGTGAAGATGAACCGAACTCAACGCTTGAAATAACAAATGAGGATCTATTGGAATCAACGGAAGCAGAAGGATCAGAAGCCGATGAAAGTGCAGAATCAGAGTAAATACCTAAGGATCAGCAACATCATGTTGCTCCTTTTAATAGGAATTGCCCTGTTGCCCTATCTTTTAGATTTGGAGCAGGGCAGTTCTTATCTATTAAATCGGGAAATCATCCCGTCGATCTGGTGTGTCTTTTTAGTTATAATGTTCTTTTTTATTCCCAGAGTACACGCAGCCAGCAGACTTTCCAAACGGGAAACCATTTACATGGAGGCAGTCATCTGCGCAGTGATCCTCATTGCTGTGCGGATTTTAACGGGATCGATACTGGGAGAATTGGGTTCAAGTCCCTATGATTTATCGCCTGCAGGGATCTTGGGCAATTTGTTCTATGTTTTGCCTGTCATGGCGGCTCGGGAGGTCATACGAAGTTATGTACTCGGGACCTATTGTAATGTACATAATTTGAAGTTCTTTATTTTTATTACTGTACTGATGACTGCTTCTGCTTTGAATTACTCAAAGCTTATGATGGTATCCGACCTAAAAGAGATTTCCATCTTCTTCGCCCAGGAAGCAGGTCCCATACTCTGTCAGAATATCATGCTATCATACCTTGCACTTTACGGTGGTCCCATTGCAGCAATTCTATATGCAGGTGTATTAGAGCTCTTCCATTGGGTTTCCCCCATACTCTCCGCGCTGAACTGGCTGGCAGAAGGAGCCGTAGGTATCTTGGTGCCCATCGGATTCATTCTTTTTCTCATCGAAAAATATGAGGAACCGCAACATGGTAAAAAGTCATTAAAAGAACAGAGGGGCGGTCTCATCGGCTGGTCTGCCACAGCGCTTTTTTCCATAGGGCTTCTCTGGTTCATTGCAGGTGTTTTTCCAATTGTACCGTCTGTAGTGGTCACAGGCAGTATGGAACCACTGATCTACCCAGGTGATGTAGTACTTTTACAGCAGATGCGGACAGAAGAACAGGTGAGGAGCCTTGTCGCAGGTGATGTGATCCAGTTTCAGAGAGATGAGATCCGTATAACCCACCGCATCGTAGAAATCCTGGATGACGGCATTGGGAATCTGACTTTTCGTACCAAGGGAGATAATAACTCAACTGTGGATAGCCAACTTGTTCACCCAAATGACATCAAGGGAGAATTGGTTCGGGTAATCCCAAAGATCGGCTACCCGTCACTGTTGATCAAGGGATCCGGTCACATTGACACATCGGATATGGAATTCTGAACCTACCTCTAAAGGAGTAGAGAAATGGGCAGAAAGTATAATGTAAGAGTGAACACCTGGGTAATTTTCAGCTCCGATATACCGGTATATAATAATTTAAGGTAACAACCAAATCCAATAATTTCAAAAGGAGAAAGGGAAATGAAGAAAAAAGTATTAGCATGTGTTCTTGCTTGTGCGATGCTGTTCCTTGGCATGGGGTACGCCTACTGGACAGATAGCCTGCAGATCGACACAGCGGTAACCACAGGGGAATTAAATGTTAAATTCGTTGACCTGGCAATTTATGGTCAGTATGACGGTGCCGATCATGAGACTGGCTGGGCCATTGTAGACGGCATCGGTAATACTGGCGTCACACCAAATTGGTATTTTGATCGGGATACTTCTTACAATATAATTACCGATCCAGAGGACCTAACCAAGTATTATGATAGGCAATCAGGATATACCACTACAACATTCGATGCATGGCTTACGGGGGATGATAAACTTCCAAAGCAGGTCGGGCCTTATACTACGAGTACCAAATGCTCAGATACAATTGAGATCGAGCTGGGTGATATTTATCCGGGCTTTGCGCAGGTATTCCAGTCGGATATCGTCAACGTAGGAACTTTAGCAGCTAAACTCAAAAATATCAAACTAACAGTTACTAATTGCCCCAATCCGGAGATGGAAGCCATGATTGGTGTTAATCTGAAGCTCTTAAGAGAGTATGCAGGGACACCAGATGAAGAAAATCATGTTCCCGTTTTCAAAACTGCAGATCTTACACCTGCTGATACCTTCGACCTCGCGGGCGTGACGTTCATCAGACTGTCATCTCTGAAGACATTGTTAGCTGGTAACGAGGCATTAATAAACAATGAGATCTACGTTTATCCTGATGATAACAGAATGGACCTTTATATCGGAATCGCCATGGATCCTGATAAAGAAGGCAATTATACTACAGGTTGGACCGGTGATCTTAAAGTAGGAAAAGATGATTCATTTACCCAAGGAAAAACCGCAAACTTTAACTTCCAGTTCCTGTGGGATCAGTTTAATGTAGATAATCCAGGAGCTGGTGGGCCAGCTCATGGACAATTATAAATAAGCGCTGGTGTATTGCTCAGTAGAATAGCATGTTAATAATATGCGTGCTATAAAATAGAATGATTGCGGGGTGCCTTTAAACCCTTAAAGGCACCCTATAATTTACACTCTCACATACCAATGAATAAAACCGAGGTAGGATATGAAAATCACACTACATAAGAAGACAAAAAAGTATATCCTGGCAATTCTGCTCATTCTCCTGTTGTTTACAGGAATCCAGACCTACAGCACTGCAACTGAAAAAAAAACTGCTACTGAAGAAACTGTCGTTTTTGAATACAGTTGTCAGCCTTCTGTGAATTATGCTGTAAATATCCGTCCTAACGAACTATATCCGGGAACTGTATTGGAGGAGGGTGGTTATTACAGTAAGCTGCTGCTGGAACACATTCAGGCAGATTTTGCTGTTGATTATCAGGGCAGTGATACCACGCCCATCAAAATACAATATCAGGTGCTGGCTACAGTGAACGGCTATCAGGGTCAGGATGCGGGTAAGAATATCTACTGGACTAAGAGCTTCCCTTTGACCGAAGAAAAGACTGTTGAGATAGAAGGAGACAGTTGGAGAGGTGAAGAACAAATCAACTTTACACTGGGGGATTACGATGCACTAGCCGTTAGAGCGAAAGAAATTACCGGTATGAAGGTTTCCAACGAGGTCATCGTTGAACTGTCGGGTACGATCACTGCTCAGACAGCCACGGAAGAAGTGACCATCCCATTTTCCTCAAACCTGCAGATCCCTTTATTGGAAGATGTCTTTCAAGTCACGAAGACAGGGGGTGAACCTGTTCAAGGTTCGGTAACGGAAACGGAAGAAATCATCGTGCCCTTTGATCGCACGAAGGTATCCCTGTTAATTGTACTTATGTTATTATGTATCGCTGCCATCCCGGTATTGAAGTTTGTCATTAAAGAGCCGGATGAGCTGACCCTCCTGCGAAAAAAGAACAACGGGATCATCAAAAACTACGGCAGCCGAATGGTTGCCATGCAAGAAATCCCCGATCTGGAATACAGCCGCTATTATCAGGTGTACAGTATGAAGGATATGATAAAAATCGCCGATGAGATGCAGAAGCCCATTATTTATATCCCCGATGAGAATATGGTGGTTCGCAATAATGAGTTGTTCATCATCAGTGAAAACAGCTTGTACCGATGGAACTCTGCGTAATTTATAGTTCCGGAAGGGCTATGTGACCCGCAAGAGCAGTGGAAGCCGCCACGGCCGGCGAACTCAGATAAATCTCGACGGAGGGAGGGCCCATGCGGCCTAAGAAGTTTCTGTTGTTGGTAGCTACCACTCGTTCCCCTTCACTGAGAATACCTCCGCTTCTGCCGCAGCAAAGTCCGCAACCAGGATGGGTAATGATCGCTCCGGCTTTTGTAAGAGCCTCAATTATACCGTTTTTAGCAGCCTGTTTATAAACTTCTCTACTGGCCGGAGTAACGATTAGTTTGACATAGTCTGCAACTTTTTTATCTGCAAGTATCCTGGCGGCAATTTCAAGATCTTCCAGTCTCCCGTTTGTACAGGAACCGATAAACACTTGGTCAATTGGAGTTCCCAGAAGCTCTGTGACCGGTTTTATTTTGTCTACGGAAGAAGGGCAGGCCATAACGGGCACCAGATCCTCAGCCCAGTAGTGGATCTCCTCTATATAATCCGCATCTTCATCTCCCGAAATTTCAGGCACATCATTCAGAGAGACACTGCAATAGAAAGCGGTCTTTTCATCCGGAGTAAATATTGCTGCTTTTGCACCGGCTTCTACTGCCATATTGGCTATAGTCATGCAGGATGCGGTGCTCATATTCGCAACTGTGCTTCCTGTGAATTCCAGAGCCTTATAATTGGCACCGTCCGTGCCAAGATCGCCGATAAGGCGAAGTATAATGTCTTTTGACATCACATTCTCGGGGAGCTTTCCATCGATAATTACTTTAATGGTTTCCGGAACCTTTACCCAGAGCTGACCCGTGCCGAGAATTGCGGCCATTTCAGTGTATCCAACGCCGGAGGAAAAAGCCCCTACGCTTCCATAAGTGGTGGTATGAGAGTCTGTACCGAAAACTATATCACCGGGCTTTACATAACCGGCTTCCGTCATGAGCTGATGGCATATGCCATCGCTTCTGTGGACATTTTTAATTCCATACTTTGCAGCAAAGGTGTCTCCAATCTGAAAATGCCGCACATCTTCCACTCTGCTGGTAGGTACCAGATGGTCATAGATAAGAACCACCTTGTCGGGATCCCAGATCTTCGTAAAGCCCATCTCCTCAAACTTATCGGCAACGAAAGGAATGAAGATGTCATGGATCATCACCCGATCCACATTTACCGTCACGATATCGTTAGCCCTGACCAGGTCCGTCTTCAGGTTATTATTTATAATCTTTTCAATACTTGTATATCCCATATTATCCTCACTAGCTTTGTACTATTCTAAACCATTTCTCTTTCTCATGGCGGCTACGAGCCCGCCTGCTTCAATAATCTCCATCAAATTCCGGGGAAGGGGAGAGAGCTCGTACCTGACACCCTGATATTCAGCAAATTCACCGATGGAAACAGTGATATTCTCTCCTTCGGTAGCCACATCAGGGAGCTGGGCGTTCTCTATGAGGAGCAGACCGTTGTTGATGGCGTTTCTGTAGAATATCCTGGCAAAGGATTTAGCGATGACACAGCTGACCTGCAGGCTTTTGATAATTTCCGGAGCCTGTTCTCTGGATGAACCGCACCCGAAATTCTTGCCTGCCACGATAATATCACCGGGCCTGATAGATCCGGCTAACTCAGGACGAAGAGGAGAAAAAGCGAATTTTTTCATATCTTCGATGGATTTCAATGCTAAATATTCAGTGGGTATGATGATATCCGTGTCGATATCATCACCTAATACCCAGATCCTTCCTTCGATTTTCATCGGTGGCCTCCGATCTTACCTGTTACAGCCGAAGCTGCCACTGTTGCCGCAGAAGCCAAATAGACCTTGGAGTCTTTATGTCCGGCCCTGCCTTTGAAATTTCTGGTGCCTGTTGAAATAAGCACTTCACCTTCGCCGATGACTCCTTGACAGCTGCCCCAGCATACACTGCAGTTGCTGTTCATTATCATGGCTCCCGCATCCATAAAGATGTCCAGAAGGCCTTCTTGCAAGGCCTGAAGGTATACAGTATTGGATGCAGGGGCAATGAGAAGCCTTACCCCTTCATGGATCTTATGACCTTTCAGAATGGATGCAGCAGTTCTCAGTTCCTCTATCCTCCCGCTGTTGCAGGACCCGATAAAGGCTTGGTGAATGATAACATTTTTGACCTCATCCACACTGACCACATCATCCACATTGTCCGGCCTGGCTACAACCGGCCGTATTTTGCTCAGGTCATAATAATATTCCTTTTCATAAACGGCATCGGGGTCGCTTTCAAGTAAATATTTCGGTTCCCGACCGCAGGCTGCAAGATATTCTGCAGTTTTTTCATCCGGCTGGAATATACCGGTCTTTGCTCCAGCCTCAACAGCCATATTTGTCAGAACCATGCGTTCATTTATGCTCATAGCCTTTGCACCATCGCCGGTAAATTCCATAACCTTATAGGTTGCGCCGTCCGCGCCGATGTCTCCTATGATCGTCAGGATCAGGTCCCTTGGATAGACTCCTTCCTGAAACCTTCCTGTGAGATGGAAACGCAGGGAGTGGGGGACCATGACCCAGGATTTCCCTGTAACTATGGCGTAGAGGAAATCGGTGTTTCCTACACCTGTGCCAAAAGCTCCAAGTGCCCCGTACGTGCAGGTATGGGAGTCGGCGCCAAAAATCAGTTCGCCGGGGCGCACATACTCTTCCATCATGATCTGATGGCAGACACCTTTTCCCTCATAAAAAGCAATCTCATGCTCTTTTGCAAAGTCTCGCATCTTTTTGTGGGCCGCAGCTGTTTTGGGATTGTCTGCCGGTACATTGTGGTCTATGATAAACACCAACTTATCTTTGTCGGCTATTCGCGGTTTTTTAAGTATGGTGTTAAACATATCTATGGTCAGGTGCGTGGTGCCGTCATTGCTCATAAGACGATCGATATCTACTGTATGGATTTCTCCCGCTGAAACCCGATCTCTGCCTGCGGCTTTTGCGAGGATTTTTTCACTGATGGTCATTCCCATTATTTTGCATCCTCCTTGTTCAGAAACTCTATCAGACCACCCTCGTTGAGGATCTTCTGCATATAGGGGGGGAGTTTTGTACACTCCAAAGTTTGGTCGCCGATTTTTATGGTGGCTTCCGCGAGATCCAGTTCAACAACATCACCTTGCTGAATAGCATCGTACGCCTCCTTGCAGATGATGGCAGGCAGACCGATGTTGATGGCATTCCGAAAGAAGATCCGTGCAAAAGACCCGGCAATAACAGCCTTAACCCCTAATTCATTTAGTACTCTCGGTGCTTGCTCTCTGGAGGAGCCGCAACCGAAATTCTCACCGGCAACTATTACATCTCCTGCCTGAACCTGGCCTGCAAACTCCTTGATGAGGGGCTCAAAGGCATAGGCCTTCATTTCATCGATGCTTGGAAGCAGCAGGTATTGAGAAGGTATTATTTGATCTGTGTCTACATTATGTTCAAATTTCCAGACTTTAGCTCTGTCCATAATATCTCCCTTACATATCTTGATCATTGGTTTGAAATGGATTATACACTATATCACACAAATATTAAACCACTAGTGCAAAAGCCGATTTCTAAGAAAGGCACGAATGGAATTGCGGTTGCGCAGAAATTGGAAAGTGCTATAATCAATAGTAGAAACTGTATCTGACTTTGCATATGTTCAAACGTGGTGATACTATGTCTTCTCTTATCATGTCAAATGGAGAATATGGCGACTCTCGCTGGTATGTTCTTCAAAAAGCGAACTTTGAGCACAACATCTGTGCTGATGGAGCAGCCGCAAAAGCAAGAGAGTTTGGAATCATGCCCCACATTCTGGTCGGTGACATGGATTCTATTGATCCCAACGACCTTCTTTTTATGGAGCAGAATCAGGTTAAATTCTATCGTCATCCACCGGAAAAAGACTTCACTGACACCTTTTTAGCATTGCAGGTTGCCGAAGAAAACCATTGGGATGACATCACTATATGGGGTGGAACAGGCGGACGGCTCGATCACACCTTAGCCAATTTGTTCGGTGCGATTTCCTTTGTCAAGAGAGGAATGAACGTTATCTTTGACGAACAGGGATCAACTATTTATATAGTCAGAGACCAACTTGCTTTACCGGGAAAGATCGGAGACACCGTTTCCATATTTCCCATGGGAGAGACAGTTACGGGTCTTACGCTGACCGGTTTCAAATACCCATTGGAAAATGCTGTGCTGGAGCCGGAGTTTCCCATTGGTATTTCCAATGAGCTGGTGGAAAAAGAAAATCACATTTCAGTAGACTCGGGTATTCTGGCAGTTTTTCATAATAAAATCTTGTCCGGTTAATGGATAGAAACAATTTAGTAATCTGAGCAACAGGTTTTGCAACATAAGGGAGCAGGAACCTGTGTTTGCGGCTGTCATAGTTACGCGAATATTTTCATAGATATAACGAGGTGAAACTCCTTTCGCCTCGTTGCAATGCGGAAATGATACCTTAGCCATGAAA
>Ga0123334_1000976_pt1 | contig 38003 bp, 32 predicted proteins | sample BiotimSIPDNA_FD_89706 | JGI IMG/M metagenome (GOLD analysis project Ga0123334, IMG submission 89706) | Anaerobic biogas reactor microbial communites from Washington, USA - Biogas_R1 time_0 SIP DNA | ecosystem: Engineered > Bioreactor > Anaerobic > Unclassified | place: Washington, USA...
ATTATCGCTACAAAACCCTGGATTTAATGAACAGTATCTTAGGCAGCCTCCGACCTGTCGTTATCGCGCTCATCGCCTCCGCGGGTTTAGGCATTCTTTTGAACCTCCTGTTTGGGCAGAAAGCGCAAACATTCGAGAATTTCAACTGGCTTGGCTTGGTTCTTTTCGGGGTAGCCTTTTTCAGCCTGCGCAAATTGAAGTGGAACCCCATCCTGGTCATGTTCCTGTGTGGCGGACTGTATTTGGGGGTTCATCTTTTATTGGACAATGTATAATATGCTTCTTGAAGCAAAAGCTTAATCTAATACATTCAGGCTTAGGCTTTTAAGCCCACAGATGTGTTAAAATTCCTTTATGACTTGGAACATTTTCGGCCATGATGGCGCGGTGAACTATCTAAAACGACAGTGTGAACCTGGCATCACCCGCCACGCCTATCTCATCACGGGACCCGAAGGTGTTGGGCGTTTGACGCTTGCCAAAGCTTTTGTAAAAGCGCTCAACTGCCAAAACCCACCCGCAAAACACGACTTTTGCGATGTCTGCCCCGCCTGTCGCCAAATTGAAGCCGAAGCCTGGCCCGACCTGAGCATCATGCGCCCCATCGAAAACGCGCGTGATATCAAAATTGATCAGGTGCGCCAGATGCAGCAAAGCCTGGCATTGGCACCCTATCAAAGCCAATGGCGGGTGGTCATCATCCCCGATTTTCAAAACGCGACCGTCGCGGCATCCAACGCCTTGCTCAAATCGCTTGAAGAACCTCCCGCAAGGGCAATCATCATCCTCACCGCTGACGCGCGCGAAAACCTGCTGGAAACCATCGCCTCGCGTTGTGGCATTTTGCGCCTGCGCCCGATGAACGTGGATGCCACCGCTCAGGTACTGCAAAGCAAATTGGATTTGGAAGAAGATAAGGCGCAGACAATCGCCCATCTCGCTGGCGGACGCGTGGGAACAGCCATTCAATTCGCCCAAAATCAGGAACTGCTTGAGGAGTACCACGATACCCTCGCCCAACTGCACGATCTCTTGCCGGAAACAAAACGAGCCCGCCTGCAGTATGCCGAGGAGGTTTCAAAGCGCAAGGGCAATCAGCGTGAAAATGTTTCCGCCCTGTTATCGGTTTGGCTCACCTTTTGGCGCGATGTGATGATTGCTCACAGCAGGGCTGACTTACCGATCGTGAATCTCGCGCAGAGTGACACAATCAAGTCCATTGCCAGCCAACTGAGCCTGCCCCAAATGGAAGCGATACTCAAAGCCCATGAAAAAGGACTGGAGCAAATCGACGCGAACGTTAATTCGCGGCTTGTGCTTGAAAACATCCTGCTCAATATCCCCAGATTGAAAGTTTAATATCCATGTCTGAAAAAGAACTTACACCTGAAGATATCACCTTGCCTGAAGAACAAGACGCTGATGAAAACACAGAAGTAAATGTCAGCGAGATTCCATTGCGGAAACGCCTGCTGGATCTGATGCTGGTCAATCTCAAAATCGGCTCCACCAGTTTCGGCGCGCCCACCGCGCATGTGGCGATGATGGAACGCGAATATGTGCACAAACACAAATGGGTTACCCCGCAGCACTTTTTGGATCTGCTCAGCGCGGCAAACATCATCCCTGGACCCAATGCCAGCGAAACCTGCTACCATGTTGGCTATGTTTATGCAGGCTACCCGGGTCTGTTTATCGCGGGTATCAGTTTTATATTACCGGCAATTATTTCGGCCTTGATTTTGGCATGGGTTTATATGCGCTACGGCGCATTGCCCGAAATGACCGGCTTGTTTTACTTTCTCAACCCATTGGTCTTAGCAATCGTACTTGATTCAACTTATCGCCTTGCTAAAAGCAGTTACAACAACTGGAAACAAATTCCACTATTTGTCGCGATTATCGTCGCGAAGTTATTGGGATTGAACGAGGTCATCATCCTGCTTGGCGCGGGATTGGTGATGATTTTAATTTACTTTATCCAAAAAGGGTTCCCCAAAAAAGCACCACCGGCGATGATGCTCTTGTTATTGCCAGTTGCCGAGGCTATCGAGAAACACCTGCCCACCGTCAAGAACATCTTCCTTTATTTCCTGCGCACAGGCATGGTTTTATTTGGCTCATCGATGGTGCTGTTTGGCTTGATTCAAAACGACATCGTCAACCGTTTCGGCTGGCTCAGTATGCAACAACTCACCGATGCCATCGCCATTGGACAAATCACGCCCGGGCCGGTATTGGCTTCGAGCACCTATGTTGGCTTTTTATCAGCGGGCCTCAATGGCACCTTTTTTGATGGACTAAAAGGTGGGCTTGCCGCCACAATCGGGGTCTTTCTTCCTTCGTTTGTGATCGTTGCGGTCACCGCGCCAATTGTCAAAAAAATGCGCGAGAGCGAAGTTGCCAGCGCCTTCCTCTCCGGCGTGAATGTCGCCACCGTCGCGCTCATCCTGATGGTCAGTATCACCTTGGCACAAAATGGTATCGTGGATATCTGGACCGCGCTGCTCGCACTGGGCGGTTTGGCAGTTTTGATTTTTCTTAAACTTCCACCCTGGGTGTTGGTTCTTTCTGGTTTGGCGATGGGTGCTTTGAAAATATTTGTTTTCTAAGATGGTATGATAGAACCTTAGAGCGAAACCATGGACGATTTACTGAAGATTCTCAACGAACAACAGCAAAGAGCCGTCGCCGCGCCTGCTGGCCCAACCATTGTATTGGCGGGACCAGGCTCGGGCAAGACCCGTGTGCTCACTTATCGCATCGCCTATTTGATTGGCGCGATGAATGTGCCGGCATGGAACATCCTGGCAGTTACGTTTACCAACAAAGCTGCGCGCGAGATGGGCGACCGTGTGAATAAAATCCTCGGGAGCAACGCCGAAGGTATTTGGCTGGGTACGTTCCACTCGGTCTGTGGCAAAATCCTGCGCCGCGAAGCAGAGCTTCTGCCCGTCACCCGCGATTTTGTCATCTTCGACCAGGACGACCAAACCACCCTTCTCAAGGAAATCATCAAAGAAAACAACCTTGACGAAAAAATGTACCGTCCCGCATCTTATCTCAACGAAATTTCGCGCGCCAAAAACGACCTGATTACCCCCGAAAATTATCCCATCAAGGACTTCCGCGACGAACAAACCCAGCGGCTTTACCGCATCTATCAGGAACGTCTCATCAAAAACAACGCCATGGATTTTGACGACATGCTCGTTTACACAACGCAACTGCTCGACGAGTACCCCATTGTGCGCGACACCTATGCGCACAAGTTTGAGCACATTTTGGTAGACGAATTTCAGGATACTAACATGGCGCAGTACATGATTATTAAAAACCTTGCCAGCGCGCACCAGAACCTTTACCTTGTCGGTGACGAAGACCAAAGCATTTACCGCTGGCGCGGGGCGGACTATCGCAACATTGAACGATTCAAGAGAGATTTCAAGGACGCGAAAGTCTATCTGCTTGAGCAAAACTACCGCTCCACACAAACCATTTTGGACAGCGCCATGGCGGTTATCGAACCCAACAAAAACCGCACCCACAAGCAACTCGAAACCGTGCGCTCCAAAGGCGAGAAAATTACCATGATCGTCGCGGAAGACGACCGCGATGAAGCCGATTCAGTCGTTCGGGCAATCCGAGAAGGCATATACACCAAGCGCCAAAACCCGAGTGATTTCGCCATCATGTACCGCACCAACGCCCAATCGCGCCTCTTTGAAGAAGCTTTTCGGCGCGAAGGCATCAACTACCGCCTGGTGGGCGCGCAACGCTTTTATGGGCGACGCGAAATCAAGGATTTGCTCGCTTTTATGCGCCTGGTGCATAACCCGCTGGACGAAATTTCTCTGGGTCGCTGCATCAACCTGCCCCCACGTGGCATTGGCGCGAAAACGCTGGAAAGCCTGCAAGCCCAGGCGACAGTTAGTGGCTTAAGTATGGGCGAAGTCTTGCTTGATTTGGCACAAGGACGCGCGGATTTGGTTGAAGCCATGGGTCGCGAAGGCGCGAAGCTGGCTGTTTTTGGCAAAATGCTCCTTAATTGGCGCGAGACTGCTCAGCATAACAGCCTGATTCTGCTTTTTGACCGCATCGTGGTGGACACAGGCTACGAACCCTACATCCGCGATAAAAGCGAAGAAGGACAAGACCGCTGGGAAAACCTGCTGGAGTTGCGCTCGGTTATTTTGGAATACGAAGACCAAAGCCTGGCGGAGTTTTTGGAAGCGATGGCGCTGGTATCCGATGCCGACACCCTGCCCGAAACGATTGACGCGCCAACCATGCTCACCCTGCACGCTGCCAAGGGGCTTGAATTTGAGAATGTCTTTATCACTGGCTTGGATGAAAACATACTGCCCCATCGCCGCGCGACAGATGACGAAGAAGAACTCGCCGAAGAACGCCGGCTGCTTTATGTGGGCATCACCCGCGCCAAATCCAAACTCACCCTGAGTCGCGCGCGAAGGCGTCGCAGTCCTTATGGCTCTTATGAGGACACCCTCGCATCGCGATTTTTGGATGACATCCCCGAAGCCTATCTGAGTGGAAGTCCGCGTGGTTTGCCCAGTCGCTTCAACTATGACACAGGGGTCGGCTATGGGCGCAGTTCGGGCTATGGCTTGGCTTATGGGTCTGGTTATGGGTCCAGTTATGGCTCGGGCACATCGCGCGGGCGGTCGGGAGGCTCAAAATGGGAAAATCCCGCCTGGATACAATCAAAGAACATCCCCAAAGAGCCACCCAAAACACGCTATAAAGCAGGCCAACAGGTCCGCCATGCCACCTATGGTCGTGGCGTGGTAAAAAGCAGCAAGATCGAATTTGGCGACGAAACCGTGGAAGTCTATTTTGAGGGCTTCGGGCTGAAAGCCCTTGTCGCGTCGATGGCTAAGTTGGAAGTTTTAAGTTAAGCAAGCTTTCGTTTTCCTATGTATTAGGAAAGCGTAGTCATTCCCGCGCCTGGCGCGCCAGGTAAATCGCGATTGAGCCAGCCACCGCCGCATTGAGCGAGTCAATCTTGCCATACTGCGGAATGCGCATGATCTCATCGCATTTCTTGCGTACCAAATCACGCAGCCCGGTTCCCTCATTGCCCACCACAATCGCAATACCGCCTTTCAGGTTTAGCTGAGCGGGTGTGCGGGAACGCTCGTCTTCATCGAGCCCATACACCCAGATATCCAGCTCTTTTAAGCGGTCGATCGCCTGGGCTAAATTAAACTGAGACACAAGCAAATGCTCCGACGCGCCCGAAGAAGACGCCACCACACTGGGAGTGATCAACGCTGATTTCGCGCTGGGGATAATCACGCCATGCACGCCCATAATCTCGGCAGTGCGCAAAAGTGTGCCCAAATTTTGCGGGTCTTGAATAGTGTCGAGCAACAAGAAAAAAGGTGCTTCTCCAGTGGACTGGCTATATTTAATCAAATCATCCAAAGGACGGTAAGGATATTCGCTGACTTCAATAGCGATGCCCTGATTGTTGCGCTCGATATTATCCAGTTCAAAACGTTGTACTTCATGGATAGGCAGTTTGCGCGCTTTTGCCATCTCGAATATTTCCGGCAAATGTCCCTCCATACGCATCGCGCGCATGGCAAAGAGCCGAAACGCATGCCGTCGCTTGGCGCGCAAAACTTCAAATACCGGGTTTCTTCCTGTGATCCACTCTTTCATTTTTCATCCTGTTCGCTTTGTGATTCCATGAATAACAAAAAGCTTGATATACATATTAAAAATGAAGATACTTATGTCCTTCAACCCTTAAATGGGTTTACTGTTTCTATTCAGGACAATAAACAGAACCGTCTATTCCCAGCTCCAGCTTGTGCCGTCTTTGCTGTCTTCCAGGATGATGCCAAGTTCTTTTAAGCCATCACGGACTTTATCTGAAAGAACCCAGTTCCTCTCCGCGCGCAGGTCGCGTCTCAAAGCCACCAGCAAGTTGATGAAAGCGTCGGCATCAGACCCGGATTGGTTTTTTTTCTCTTCCAGGGTCAAGCCCAAAACGCCCGCCAGTTCCATGAAAACGGCTTGCGCGTCGGCGAGCTGCGCATCAGTCGCGCCATCCGCCCGTGCCTGGTTAATCGCTTTGACCAGTTCAAACAGGTTTGCCAGGGCACCGGCAGTGTTGAAGTCATCATCCATGCTCTCTTTGAAGTCCGCTTTTACCTTTTCAGCTTCACCATTCAAAGTTGCAAAAGCATCCTCTTTCAATCCAGCCGCACCGGGTAAAGCACCTTTTTTGGCGCTCAACAAACGTTTGTAAGCCTGCTCCGTTTGTTCAATGACCTCTTCGCTGTAAATCAAGGGCCCGCGATACGATCCGTTCAAAACCCACAGCCGCATCACATCTGCCGGATATTTAGCCAGAAATTCATCCACGGTAATCATGTTGCCCAGGGATTTTGACATCTTTTCAGACTTCAGGCTCAACATACCGTTGTGCATCCACACGCGCGCGAAGTCTTTGCCGGTGACGGCTTCGGTTTGGGCAATTTCGTTCTCGTGATGCGGGAAGATCAGGTCATTGCCACCACCGTGAATGTCAATTTGCTCGCCGAGGTGGGTCATGTTCATCGCGGAGCACTCAATATGCCAGCCCGGGCGACCCTTGCCCCAGGGACTGTCCCAGGCGGGCTCATCAGGCTTGGCAGCTTTCCACAGGGCGAAATCCATGGGATGCTCTTTGCGTTCGTCAACTTCAATGCGCGCGCCGGCATTCATGCCCGCCAACTTGCGTCCGGAAAGTTTTCCGTAATCCTCCTTGGATTCCACACGGTAGTAGACATCACCCTGTGCTTCGTAAGCATGTCCTTTTTTAATTAAAGCTTCAATCATAGCGATAATTTGAGGCATATCCTCGGTCGCGCGGGGATTTTTGGTCGCGGGCAGGATATTCAATTCTTTTAGGTTGCGTTTGTACTCGTTAATATAATGCTCTGCCAGTTCATAAGGGTCAGCGCCAATTTGGTTAGCTTTGTTGATGATTTTGTCATCCACATCGGTGAAGTTCATCACAAAATCCACGTCATAGCCAGAGTACATCAAATAACGTCGCACAATGTCAAAGACCAAAGCCGACATAGCATGTCCGAGATGCGCCTCAGCATAGACCGTCGGACCACAGACATAAAAACGCACTTTTCCGGGTTCAATGGGCTCAAAATCCACTTTTGAGCGACTTAAGGTATTGTAAATTTTCAGGGACATAGACAGCTCCTATTCATTTTCAGGCTTTGCAAAAATCATGCGACCTGCTGAAGTTTGCAGAATTTTAGTGACCGTGACATAAAGTTCCTGATTCATGTAATGTTCACCGTTTTCAACCACAACCATTGTGCCATCGTCAAGGTAACCAACGCCCTGGTTGTATTCTTTGCCTTCCTGGATGATCTTTACTGTGAAACCTTCACCGGGCAACAGAACCACTTTCACCGCGTTGGCAAGGTCGTTGATGTTCAAAACCTGTACGCCCTGCAGTTCTGCCACACGATTGAGGTTGAAATCGTTGGTCAAGATAGGGCAATTCATTTGGCGCGCCAGTATGACCAATCGATCATCAACTTCGCGCACACCTTCGACATCCAAATCACTGATGGTGATTGGCACAATTTTATTTTCCTGCAGTTCCGCCAGGGTTTCAAGCCCGCGCCTGCCGCGCTGGCGACGCAGACTATCGGATGAATCCGAAACAAACTGTAATTCATTGAGGACAAAACGTGGGATAATCAAATCGCCACCCAAAAAGCCGGTAGCGGCGATATCCACAATACGCCCGTCAATAATCGCGCTGGTATCCACGAGAATCCTCCGCGAACTGTCCGCGCCACCCATCCGTCCGCGTGACGGCATCTTATCACTCACAGTCTTAAACATCGCCTGAAAATCCTCATTGCGCGATGCCAAAAGAATGGAGAACAGATAACCAAACAGTAAAACGCCAACAAATGGCATAAACGAACCGAAAGGTTTAGGCAGCAGCGAAAGCGGGTAAGCTGTAATCGCGGCTGCTACAAATCCCAATAAAAGCCCTGCCAAACCGCTAATTAGGGTCTGAGGACTGGCTTTACGAAAGAGTTTTTTAAGCCCTTCGATGGGTTTTATGGTAATGTACGGTGTGATAATAAAGCCAAGCACAAGAAACACAGCCGCTGAAATAGCTATGATCAATCCTTGGTTAGGCTCAACAAGATTCGGGAATAATTTTTCAATAGATTCAAACAGGGGTTGCCCAAATACCGCTCCAATAATACCAAAAACAATCGCGCCAATAATACGTGATAAAAGAACACCACTCATGATAAAAATATCTCCTTTGTTAATGATCGATAATAAAAGTTAATGATTATAGACATTAATATAATAGCACCAGAGATTTGATTATTCAAGCTCCTTTGTAACATCTAAGAGTATTTTAATAATAACTTTTTTTGAGAGTCACTGGCATATTAATAAATGGTGTTTGACAAAATATCCTATTCAAAAGCAGCCTTTTTCAATTAATCAACCCATAAAGATCTCAATTATTGTAAAATAGTGACATGAACCATTTATCTGAATACCAAAACAAAATAAATACAAAAATTATCGAAAGCGCTGCTGTGCGCCAGGCGCGCGCTTTGGCCTTGCCGATTGTCGCGCTCGAATCAACTGTTATCACCCATGGTTTGCCACAAGGCGAAAACCTTAAACTTGCCAAAGCAATGGAAGCCACCGTTGAAGAAAACGGCGCCACCCCAGCTACGATCGCGGTCATTGATGGCAGCATTCGACTTGGGCTTGCTGCCGAAGAGCTTGACGCGCTCGCTGTTTACCCGAACCCGCGGAAAATCAGCACACGCGACTTTGGAATAAGCCTTGCTCAGGGGCTGACCGGTGGCACGACCGTTGCCGCCACAGCTTACATCGCCCAAAAATCAGGATTGCGTGTATTCGCAACAGGTGGCATCGGCGGGGTGCATCGTCAAGCGCCCTTTGATGTTTCTGCAGACCTCAGCCAACTGGCTAAAACACCCATTCTGGTGGTTTGCGCCGGCATGAAGTCAATCCTCGATCTGCCTGCCACGATGGAATATCTCGAAACCCAGGGTGTACCGGTCATCGGCTATCAAACGGATGAGCTACCCGCGTTCTACTCGCGCCAAAGTGGCATTCGCCTCAATCAACGCGCTGATAGCCCTCAGGATGTCGCCCGTATCGCCTACGCGCATTGGGCGCTGGGTTTTCGCCAAGGACTAATCCTCACTGTACCCGTGCCCGAAAAAGATGCCATCCCGCGTGAAGAAATGGAGAGCTGGATTAACGCCGCGCTTGAACAAGCCCAAAAAGAAGGCGTGCACGGCAACGCGGTGACACCCTACCTGCTTGATAAAGTCAGCCAGCTCAGCGAAGGACGTAGCATGCAAAGCAACATTGCGTTGCTACTCAACAACGCGGCAGTTGCCAGCCAGGTGGCGCTTGAGTTGCAAGGCTTGCTGCAATACGAAAACGGGCCTTTCTATTACAGTTAGATTCCGCGAACTCTAACCGCATACGGTTGCGCGTTTGGTGTTAACCCGGACGTATGTGTCGTTCAGGGCGTTGATGTGTGCGTGGGTGTGGACGTGACAGTGGCTGTGTTGGTTGGCGTATTTGTTTCGGTAGGTGTATTCGTGGGTGTTTGCGTAGGTGGATTGCCCAAGACGACAAAACTTGCTGAACGCACCCAACTATGTCCCACAAAGAACAGTAAGCGATACTCTCCTGCTTTCCATTCACTTGGCTCAAGCTCAAGCTGGGCGACCCCATAGCCACCACTGCCACCTTGCCACCGTCCGGTGTGCGACTGAAGCAGTTCATCATCACGGTACCAGATCTCGGTCCATTGCACACCTTCATCCATCATATTGTAACTGTAACAGGCATAGATGATTTCCAGTGGATTCTCGAATTCTTTTGCCGGTTCAACAGGCTGCAAACCATCATCAATTTCTTCAGCAAAGACGATCGGGCTTAGCGCAAAATCATCTCCCGGAGTGACGATCGACTCAAATTGAGTGGCAACCACATCCGGAACCGAAGGCGTGTTGGTAACCGAGGGCGTATTGGTAATGGTTGGGGTAAGCGTCAGCGTTGGTGTAAGGGTGATGGTTGGCGTGAGAGTGATGGTTGGGGTTAACGAAGGCGTCAAACTCGGCGGGAAATAGGTGTACATAATCCCTTCACCATATCGAAAATTGAGAACAGCAAAGCCAAAAAGCAAGAGCGCGACAAGAATAAGGCGAATGCCCAATTCAATTTGCGCGCGCCGTTTTGTAAAAAACGACATTTTACGCCCTTCAGCAATCGTCCTGCGCGCGCGGTTAGCCATCACAATGCCCGCTACAGCCGCAATGATTGTGATAGTCATGATGGTCGATCGAATATCGATGTTCATGGTTTGATTATAGCATTTCTACTTATGTACCAGCGTTTCGGGGATATTTCTCTTCAGACTAAGGCGTTCAGCGGACTGGCTAATCGCTGATATTTTTTCTGGTTTCCTGTTTCCCACGCCGACGCATGATATCCAATAAACGTGGCAAAACCCTGGTGTAAAGCTTATAAAGACAAGGCCGGGCAGGAAAATCCCAGGCGCCGATATGACGCGCGGTAACACCATTGAAACCTTCTTTAAAGCGATAGACGCCCCACATACCATCGCTTTCATCAAACACATCCGGCGCGCCCCACATGTCGTAAATGTCACAGCCAAGTTGTTTTGAAAGCTTGATTGCTTCCCATTGCAACAAGTGATTGGGCATCAGTTCGCGAAACTTTTCGGTTGACATACCATACATATACCGCGCGATGCGGTTGAAATGCATGATAAAAAGCCCCGCGATCGGCTCACCTTCAACTTCCGCAATCAGCGGGTGACACATGCCAGCTTGCATAAAACTTTGCCACAGCGCGAGATAATAGTCCTGCCCACGGATGACAAAATCATCGCGGACGGCGGTTTGAGCATAAATGTTGTAAAGAGTTTGCAAATCTTCTAACATAGCCTGGCGCACTTTCACGCCACGCCGGGCTGCCAGACGGATGTTGTAGCGCGTTTTCTGCTTCACCGCGGCAAGAATTTCATCTTCATCACGTGTCAAATCGATTAAAACCGTATTACGGAATTGTATTTGGTCCTGCGAAAAAAGCCAACCGCGTTTTTTTAGCGTCTGTTCAAGATTCTGCCCAAGATGATTTGTGTTTTCATCTTCTGCTCCGGGCACCCCCGTGCCAAGCAAAACATCCGGATCGATTTTGAGAAAAATGGCCTTTTGCGCTTTCGCGTATGCCTGCAAATCATCCAAAACACGTTTGCGCAAAGCGTCATCAGCCCAATTAAGTGTGGGACCTTTCGGGATATATAGGACACGTAATTTCAGAAAACCAAGCTTGAGCTCCCGACAGAGAATCATTGCGCAGGCTTCCAACTCTTGCGCGTCATTTTGCCACACAAAAGTTTCAGGCGTCCAGCCATTGCGGATTTTCGACTGGCCCCACTCCCAGGTTTGCAGAATATGCGCTTCCGGGAACCGCAATAAGAGCTTGTTCCACCCAACAGGCGTAGCGCTAAAGGCTCGCATGCTCACCGCCTCCGCGTTTCTTTTTAATCCAAAGGTAAGCTTTATAAAGGAGGGGTTTGAAAGCCTTGACATAAGCTGGCGCGGCAAGTTTTACCTCGCCACCAAAACCACGTTTAAAGCGATAGACACCCCAAAGCCCATCCGAGCGGTTCATGAATTGTTCTTCAAGCTGATTCTCATCCACGTCTGGGATCCCCCACATGTCATAGACAGTCGCGCCTTTGGCTTTGGCATAGCGCATCGCTTCCCATTGCAAGAGATAGGTTGGCATCAGGTTACGCAATTCATCGTTGGACGCGCCATAAAGATACCAGGCGCGTTCGCCTTGCAAAAAGAGCATCAAGTATGCCAAAGACTGTCCTTCATACGAGGCACGCAAAAGCACGCACCGGCCTTGTGGTTCGAACAAATCATACACGTTCTTATAATAGTCGAAACTGTGGACAGCAAAACCATCCCGCTGGCTGGTGACCAAAGTTTGTTCATAGAAATCTTCCAGGTCATCACTCTGTTCAATCTTAACGCCCTTGCGTTCAGCCAGACGAATATTGTAGCGCGTTTTTTGCTTCATCGCCGCGAGGATGGCCTCTTCATCCTGACTGATATCAATCAGAATCGTCCCGCGTGGTTGGATTGTGTTCTCATCGGTTATGTAATTGGGAAACAGCCTCTCCAGGGCGGCAACGTCATAGGGCTCGTTGACGTCAGGCTCAATCTGCAAGAAAACCGCGTGGCGATTTCGGCACTCCGCTTCGATTTTCGGTAAAAGCGCCTGCCACTCCTCATTCACACTCGCTTTGGGCACGTAAGCTATTGAAAGCCCCAGAGGCAAACGTTTGAAGAGAATAAGCACAGAGGTCAACTGACCCTGAACACGGACTGGCTCCCAGCCATAAAGCGCTTTAAACGCGCCCCAACTGTCGGTTTGGAGGATATGCAAGTCTTTTGATGTGTTAAAAGGCATTCCTATCTGCCCTTAAGCCCTAACACAGAGCCGAACGTTCGCAGCAAGATAGTGACATCCATCCACAACGTGGCATGTGAAATGTAATACAGGTCATATTCTAATTTAATCGATGTTTCAGCAACTGTCTCGGCATAACCCTGATGAATCTGCGCCCAACCGGTAATACCCGGCTTCACCAACAAACGCGTTCGGTAAAAAGGAACACCATTTTGAAAAACCTGCACCAATTCACTGCGTTCTGGTCTTGGTCCAACAAAGCTCATTTCACCCTTTAGAACATTGATAATCTGGGGCAGTTCATCCAGGTGTGTCTTACGTAACAATCGCCCAAACTTGGTAATACGCGGGTCTTTTTTGGCAGTCACCAATGCGTAGTTTTCATCGTCAGTATGTTTGCGCATGGTGGGGAACTTATAGATGGTATAAGGCACGCCACCCCGACCAAGTCGCTCCTGCTTAAAGATGATGGGCACGTTACCCTCAATGATAAGCCCCAATGCAATAAACGGAAATGCAATCAACAACCCAACCAAACCAATCAACGCCAAAAAGAGATCCAAAAGACGCTTGAAAATGCGATAAAATCCGCTATTCGGTTTGCGATCCAAAAAAGCGCGCACGACCCAATCGGGTTGCAAAAGCGAGATGGGTACCCGACCGGTAATCGCCTCATAGGCATCCTGCATGGTAGTTAGTTCAATACCCGCTTCTTGCGCGTCCAAAATAGTGTGGAGCATACCCGGATTCATCTCGTGAGTAATCGCCAGGATAAAATCACTGACCCCCATCTGCTCGGTAATTGGTTCCATCATCTTATGATCCCCTAATACCGGCACACCCAAAACACGTGTGTTGAGTTTGAGCGGATCATCGTCAATCAAGCCAATTAAATTGAAGGGCTTCGGATCAGATTTTTCGATTTCTCTGATAAGTTCTGTTCCCGCGTTTCCCGCACCGATGATTAAAACTCTTTTTTGCTGACTCACCGCCTTAAACATGCGAATGAAAATAAGCCGCCAAATGAGAGTCAAAATGGACGCGATGATGATAAAAGATGCCACGCCGACACGCGGAAGGGACATAGGCGGCACCAGAAAATAAACGATAAGGTAAGCCACGGCAGCCACCATCAAGGCGATAATCACCCCTTTAAGGGTCGATTTGAACTTGCCGGCTTTCCCTAAATCATAAGTATCGATGAGCAACGCAACCCAAATGATGGGCAGAAAATAAAACCAGGTGTCCACCCGGTCGCGAAAAAAGGCCGCGGTAAAATCAAGCAAGTCAAATTCAGCCCAAATAAATAAAGCCAGAAACAGGGCGATAACCCCTGCTAAAATATCACCCAAAATCAAAATAAAGCGCTGTTCAGAGTTCTTCAGTCTAAAGCGCTCGTAATGATTATTTTGTCGTCTACCTTCCATATTAAGACTCCTCAGGTTTAACTTTCGCTGAAAACAGGCCTGCTAAAAATCCCGCGCCCCACGAAAAATGCATCGTGGCTATAGCCAGGGGCACACCCATAACATAAGCCATATCCTTTTCGTTAGCCCACTCCTGAACACCCACAGATAACAGAACCAAACAATACAGAACAATAACAGCTAACAAAACAAAGACCGCTGGTCTGAAGAAAACACTCACGATTGCCAAAACAAGCAAGCCAAGTAAAAAGGCTGGTGGCAAAAACTGACGCCAGCGAATCGTGTTGGGATATCGCCTGAGCATTTGCAACTTCCAAAAACCGTAAGTCCAGTATTGCCTGGCTAATTTGTTCAGGTTTGGTCGGGCAAAATACTGACATCGAATTTGAGGGTCAAACCAAATCGTACCCCCGGCTTGACGTATGCGTGTATTAAACTCATAATCTTCGTTGGCGATCAGGGTTTCGTCAAACAAACCCACCTTATCCAGTAAGCTTCTGTAAAATGAGCCATAAGGCACGGTATCGACCACCGCGGCAGTTGAACTGTGTCGGTATTGCGCGTCACCTACGCCAATCGGATGTCCCGCTGCAAGAGCAATGGAACGGGCAATCCAGCTATCATCAGAGGGCATGATATCCCATCTGCCACCAACATTATCGCCCAAGCCAGCCTCTAAGCCAGCAACGCAGCGTTCCACATAATCCGGTTGGGGTATGGAGTGCGCGTCCATGCGCACGATAATCTCGCCTGTCGAAGCCAAAATCGCGGCGTTGACACCAGCCGGAATGATACGCTTGGGGTTCTCCACCAGATGAAGGCTGAGATCAGGATGCAACCTTTGATAAGCCGCGATGACCTCACGCGTGCGATCCGTGGATCCGCCATCAGCGATGACGATTTCCATTAACTGTGTTGGGTATGTTTGGCTATGAAGCGCGTCAAGCACTTGCTGAATCGTTTTTTCTTCATTCAGACAAGGAATGACGACCGATACCGTTTTAGGCATATTTCCTTATAAAGTCAAACTGTCTATTTGTGTTGACAACTGTCCTGATGCTCATGTGGCATGCATGCGATTGCCTCAATCTCAACCAGTCCACCTTTGGGCAAAGCGGCTACCTGCACAGCTGAGCGGGCTGGCGGATTTGTTGTAAAGTATTCAGCATAAATAGCGTTCACTTTGGCAAAATCGTTCATGTCCATCAGAAAAACGGTGGTTTTTACAACGTGGTCAAGACTCGCGCCAGCGCTTTCAAGAATAGCCTTTAAATTTTTAAGCGCCTGGTGGGCTTGCGCTTCAACGCCACCTTCAACCAGCACAGCTGTTTTGGGGTCAAAGCCGAGTTGCCCGGAGATGAACGCCAGATGTCCGATTTTCACGCCAACAGAATAGGGCCCAATCGCTGGGGGAACTTGATCACAAGTGATGATTTCTTTACTGCAGCATTTTTTCATAGTTGATGAACCTCTCTCGATATTGATATAGGTGATTATAACATTGCAGAGCTATCCCTGCCTCAGAAAAGCCTAAAACGCGGTTTTGAGCGATGAAATGTCACGCGAGAACTAAGGTTGCCAGTCACCTATGCCCTTCCATGCATGGTCCAAATGCTCGGCAAGCACATCATTCAGTTTGCGTTTGATGGTCTGGCGCACGGCTGTCATCAGCTCTAAACCACCCATTTCATTTATTTCTTCGCCTATTTGGCGTGCTTCTTTGTGGTGGCACTGATAATTAAAAGGCCCACCTGGAACAAGCGACAGAAAATCATCTGTTTTTCCAATGTGAACCAGTTTGTCAATTTTTCTTTTTATCTCAGCCTTCTGCTGAGCGGGTAAGGCACGAATAGCCGCTTCACCAAACAGGATGTTAAACAAACTCATAGTCTCGCCTTTTTCTTTTATTATACTATGCTAAATGAACAAAAGACGATGTTTTTCTTTGTGAGATAGTGCCCTGTGTAGGGTGATAACACTCACTCCTGACGCCATGGCTCCGTTCCTGGCCACCACATACGCGCAGTATCAAAAACCATCTTCAGCATCTCCGTGCGTTGCTCTGGCGTTGCCCAGGTCGCTTTCGTCTTATCCAAAAATCGAATGGTCAGCAGCTCCGTGGAGATGTAACGTCCTTCATAGAAAACATGCCGGTCTATAAAACCCCAATCAGTATATTGTGCCACGCCATACTGATCAAAAAACAGATTGCCCAAGCCATAGTGCGCGAAGCCATCATGTACAAATTCCGTGTAGTGAGGTTGGTGCGCCTGGCTACCACTGGCAATCACCGCCCCAGCTTCCAGCACACGGCCAAAATCGCGAACCATTTGAGCGTTTGGCGACCACATGTAAACCTCTTCGTGTTGAAAAGTAACAATGGGCAGATAGCCTTCACGCCGCAGTTCCCGCACAGTTTCTTCCATATAGTCCATATCACAATGGTAAGCGCCGGTAGAGGTTTCGCTGGCTTGGGCGAAGTTTGGCGACTTGGCGTTACAACCCAGAAAGGCAATCTTATTGCCATTGACTTCTAATTTAATGGGCGCGCGCGCGTCAAAGATGTCTTTTCCACCACCATACACCTGCCAGCCCTCTTTGGCATAAAGATCAAGCGTAAACAACATCGCCTCCGAGCCATAATCCTGAAAATGATCGCCTGTCAGCTCAACCACATCCGTGCCAATTGAGCGCAGAAGTTCCATGTAGGATTCGGGCGAACAAAAGACCAGATATCCACCCGAACTTTGTTTGGGGCAATTTTCAGCGAAAGGCACTTCGTTGCTGATATGCAGAATATCCGCTTCCTTCAGCACGTCTGCCAGATCTTCACCAGGCACCAAAATACCTCGTTCGTCCATGCCCACCGCGGTGGCGCGTGCCATGGCGGTGACACCTGTGAGGATAACCGTTGTCAGCTTTTCAGGATGATAGTTACTTAAAGGCATTAAATCCTCAAATTGTGGATATGCCATGTATTTAAACGTGCCTTCCAGGCGTGTGGGATCTTCATTATAGAGCGTTAATGGGATGGTAAGCGCGTATTGCCCAGAATCAAAATCTTTATGAATAGGAGATTGTCCATCCAGGGCAATCACTTTCCAGCGTGGGTGCAGCTCATAGAATTCTACAATGGCCCAGGTTCGCTCACTCGTCCAGGCTTCTTTCATGAACGATTGATAATACGCGTCTTCTTCTTCAAGTGAGTTAAAACTTGTGCGGTCAAAGACCTCAACTTGCCCAACTGGTTCACCCCATAACCAGGTGAGTGCGTTCAATGCGTAAGGATACAGAATAAGGCGATCGAAGTTTCCGGTCTCCCCTTCTTGCCAAAAACGCTGCAATTCTTCAGCTGGAATTTCATCCTGAACTGTAGGAAAAGGTGCTACCAACGTCAAAACCATTTGACCAATTTGACGTTCTTCACCAATAACAAGGCTTGTGCATGGTTCATCTTTAATAGTTAGTGGTTCCTGGTTCGTCATGTAAATCAGCTGTGATACGAGCGACTTAGGCAGAGTCTGCCTGTCTGGCAAACACATACTGGCAGGTTCATACACATCAGCCTCAGTTTCTTCAGTTTGTTCAACTGCCACGTCAGGAGCAGGCGCGTTGGTTTGCTCAACAGTTGGTTCAACATCCGGTTCAGGTAGCGCGTACTCAGCTGTCGCGCTGGGTGTAACTTCATCAGTATTGCCTTCACCGTTTGCAGGCGTTTTATGCGTTTGTGGGCTGCACGCGCTTACTGCTAAAAAAATGAATATCAATAGCCATTGCAGGCTTTTTCTTTTTCTCATATCACGACCTTCTTTTGACAAATCATCCAACAAAACATCTGGATTATACGCCTGTTTTTCATTCCCGTCTTTTCTCTTGCATGATATGATTGCGTTGTAAAATATGGCATGTATGAAGAGGTATCGATGAAAAGACAAAAACCTGAACCACCTGTTCAGTGGCTTGTAAACCAGAAGGCGCTTTCTAACCCGCAATCACAACTAGCGAAAGAGCTCTTTCCACCCGGACTTGGTCAACACATCCGCCGCTTGCACAGCGACATTCCCGGTTACCGCATGAGCCCACTCAAAGGGCTGCCCCACCTGGCTAACCGATTGGGCCTGGGTGGCATTTGGGTAAAAGATGAATCAGAGCGTCTTACGCTCAACTCCTTTAAAGTCCTGGGCGGCGCCTACGCTATTTACCGCCGTCTCTTACAACGCGCGGGACTTGACGAAGAGCAAATCTCCCTGCGCGATGTACTCAGCCTTACCGGAAACATTCGCGAAAAACTGGGCCATCCCATTTTTTGCACCGCCACAGATGGAAACCACGGACGTGGTGTTGCCTGGGCAGCCAACAAGATGGGTTTTCGCTCCATCATCTATGTGCATAAACTCACCACCAAAGACCGCATCCGCGCCATTGAACGCGAAGGCGGTGAAGTGCGTGTGGTGGATGGCAACTACGATGACGCCGTGCGTCAAGCTAACATCGACGCTAAAGCCAACGGTTGGGATGTGATCTCAGACACCTCGTGGGAAGGCTATGAAGACGTGCCCAAATGGATCATGCAGGGCTACGCGACCATGTTTGTTGAGACCCAGGAGCAATTCGCCGCCATGGGCATCATGCGCCCTTCACACCTTTTTGTGCAGGCTGGTGTAGGGTCCCTGGCAGCTGCTGCGATTGGCTATTACAACCAGCTCTTTGAAGATAACGTACCACTTTCCATGGTTGTCGAGCCAACCAAAGCGGCTTGTTTATTTGAATCGTTGCGCATCGGTGACGGAAAGCCCCATAGCATTGAAGGCGATCTTGAAACCATCATGGCCGGCCTGGCATGTGGCGATCCCAACCCCATCGCCTGGGAAACACTCTATAACTGCGCGGATTATTTCGCCAAATGCCCCGATTATGTGGCCGCCAAGGGCATGCGCGTTTACGCTGTACCGCTGGATGATGACCCCTTTATCGTTTCCGGCGAATCCGGCGCGGTCACACTTGGCGCGCTTATGTACATCATGGAACACGACAGTTGCTATACCTTAAGAAAAGCGCTCAATCTCAACCGCGATTCACACGTCCTGCTCATCAACAGCGAAGGCAATACCTCTCCCGACGAATTCCGTAATGTGGTCTGGGAAGGTGGCGAACCGGTTCCACAAGAATACAAAACTTACCGCGCTGAAACCGCAATGTAAGCGTTAATTCAGCATTACACAGACAAAAAAGGCTGCTTCAGGTATAAGCAGCCTTTTGTTTAACAGATCAAAAAAAAGGGGTGGTGTTATTTAGTCACAGTAACTTCAATATCATCCGGATACTCCGCTTCAAGCTTTTCCAATTTAAGCAAATGGACATAGCCCCAAATCAGAAAGCCTAAAACAATCAGGTGAAAAACAACGGAGTATGGATCACTGTTAATGAATGCCGGAACAATATCAAGAGCATAAAGAACTACACCGACCAAGTAGACCAACTTGTTGCGTTTGCGCCCCAACACACCAATCAGCACAGAGAGCGCGATCAAGCCCAGCCCAAGACCAAAGGCAAATCGTTTTGGGGTCAGAAGGCTAAAGAACGGAATGGAAGCATCCTCAATCCATTTCGGCAACGCGAAACCAACCGCGAAACGGATCGTACTTTCGGCATTACCCAATTTTATAATTAAGTTCGCAAATGAAATCGCGGCGAGCCAAAAATACCACGAGCTACCGCTCCTGAAATTGGCAAAGTGCAATGCTTTCTTCTCTTCAATCTGCGCGTTTTGCGTTTCTTGTGTTGTCATGACATTCTCCTCATCAATAAGCTGTTCATCATTGTAACGCTATGAGCATCATAAAACAAAACCAGACCTCTATGCAAGCTTTAGCTAAGGGTTAAGTTTGTTTTCATGGCCACGATTGAAACCCAGGCGGACCAGTAAAACACCCGACAAAACCAGCACCGTTCCCACTAACTGCAAAGGCAGGAGCTTTTCGCTCAGCATCAACCACGCCAGAATGGCGGTAATCGGGGGTTCAAGGGTCAGAATAAGATTAGCGGTACTGGAAGGCAATAAGGTCAGGCTTTGGTTGAAAAGTCCATAGCCCACCACAAGTGGCACAGTCAGCAAAACTAAAAAGAGCCATGCCATCGGGTCATTGCTAAAGCTAAGCAAGCTTTTCAGGTCTGGGGCCTGACCCGGAATGCTTATCGGCAGTATATTGAGAATAAACAAAGCAGCCAGGGCAAAAAAGAAAATGTAAAACGTGCTGGTCCATGGATCAATTCCCCGCTGCGCTGACATTCTGCCAAAAATCGCGTAGAAAGCGTAAATCAGTCCCGAGAGCAAGCCCAATATCAGACCAATCCAGTTGGTATGCACCTCCGCGCCTGCCAGGGCGACTAAAGCGCATCCGCCCAATCCCAATACGATTGCCAGGCCTTTAATCCAGCTAAATGTCTCCTTTAGCAACCACCAACCCAACAAACTGCTTAGTGGCGCGGAGAAATAAATCAACACGGTTGCCACCGAGGCGCTGTTATATTGGATCGAAAAAGTCCATATTGTATTCAGCAACGTGAAAACCACCCCATACAGCGCGATAAAGCCAAAATGCTTTCGTTCCAATTTCAGCAAAGAGGGCTTAAAAATTAAAAAGGCGGGCAATAACAAAGCTATTCCCAAAACATTGCGCCACATGGTAATCATCAAAGCGGGGATTTCGTAAGTGCTGTTTAGAATCTTGATAAAAAGCGGTGTGAAAGCAAAGAGAATAGCTGCCACAACAGCATAAAGAAAACCACGCGCCCGTGGTGCTTTTGATTCAGACTTTGCTTGAAGGGTTTCTTTTTCTGACATGACAATAGTTTATCATGCCAGCAAGATTAAAAGCACACAAAGTTTAAAATCCACACCTGGAACAAATCGCCTTTCACAAGCGTCTTGAAAACACAGAACCCACATTGCCTGAATTGGAAGATTCAAGCTGTCTAAACTATAATTTAAGCCTATGGAAACAACACAAAGCGTAAAGCCCGTCATAAACAAGAACAAAAGGCCAAATCCCTATCGTAATGCGCGCTTTCAAATAGCCTTCACAGTTATTATTGGGCTGTTTCTATTAATGCTCACGCTTGGAATTGTGCTGTTCAGCTACGATGCCAAATACACAGACAAAATTTACCCCCATATCAGCGTCAACGACATTGATCTCTCCGGGCTGAGTTTGGGTCAGGCTGTTTCACGCCTCAATGCGGATTTGGACTTTCCTACCTCGGGAAGAATCACCTTCACCCATGGCGACAGAGAATGGACTTTCTCGCCTCAGGACTTAGGCTACAGCAACAACCCAACCGCGGTCGCCCAAAAGGCATACGAAATTGGACGTGAAGGCAATTGGCTTAAGCGCTTGCATGCTAAATTTTTTGCCAACCGTCAGGGCATTCAGTTAAGCCCAAGTGCTTCCTATGACCAAGCCACAGCTTATGCGAAGCTCCAAGGCATCGCCAACGAGATTGACCAGCCTCTTATTGAGGCATCCATCAGCATTGAGGACACAACCGTGATGACCCACGATGGTCAACCCGGCAAGACAATGGATATTCCCGCCACGCTTGAAAAACTCCAGGCCTATTTTCTTATCCAGCAAGACGCCAACATCCCGCTCATCATTCGCGAAGAAGCCCCGCAGGTGCTTCACGCGGGCGATGCTGCCCGCCAGGCTGAAGCGATTCTTAGCGCGCCTTTTACCATGCATCACCCCAACCCGGATTCTGGTCTCGAGCCCTGGGTCATTCAGCCCAAAGACCTTGCGAGTCTTCTCATCATCACCCGCGATTCAGAAAACCCCGATGTCGGTTTCAAATTGAGCTTAAATCGCGCGTCTCTGGAACACTATCTTTCCAGCATCGCCCCCAAATTTGTCGTTCAACCCCAAAACGCGCGTATGCGTTTCAACGAAGAAACCCGCGAACTCGAGCTCACCCGCAACGCGGTCATGGGCAAAGCGCTTGATGTCGAGAGCAGCCTCGAAACAATCCTCAAAGCCATTCAAAACCAGGAACACGAAGTCAATCTTGTACTCAAAGATCTCGCGCCTCAGGTCACCGACACCACAACCGCTGCGGAATTAGGCATAACCGGGCTGATTGCTCAGGAAACATCCTATTTCTACGGATCAGAACCTGCCCGTGTGCAAAACATCGCGGCCGGTTCTTCAAACTTTAACGGCGTCCTCATTGCCCCTGGCGAAGTCTTTTCGATGGCCAAATACATGACGGACATTAGCCTGGATAATGGCTATGCCGAAGCCATCATCATCGTTGGCGATCAATCAGTAAAAGGCATCGGCGGTGGTATTTGCCAGGTAAGCACAACCCTCTTCAGAACCGCTTTCTTTGGTGGCTTCCCTATCGTGGAACGTCACCCCCACGCTTACCGGGTCAGCTATTACGAACAACAAAGCAACGGCCTTGCCAACTTTAATTTAGCTGGACTTGATGCCAGCGTATACGTGCCCTTTGTGGATCTGAAATTCAAAAATGATTCCGATCACTGGATTTTGATGGATACTGAAATGGGCTCCTACTCGCTCACCTGGAAGTTTTATTCAACCAGTGATGGGCGTACTGTTCAATGGGAAACCACTGGCATCACCGATGTCATTGAGCCACCAGAGCCCATCTACCGCGAAGACCCCACCCTGCCCACAGGTACGATAAAACAGGTCGACTGGGCAGTCAATGGCGCCAGCGTGTCGGTTACACGACGTGTTTACAAAGGTGATCAGCTCTGGTTTAGTGATGTCATTAACACGACCTACATCCCCTGGCCAGATGGCTTTAATTACGGACCCGGAACAGATATTCCTTAAGTCCCGATAAAACATGTCCATTAAACGCTATGGTAAAATTGCTCCTGACAGTAAAAAAGTCTGTCAATAAATGAGGTGAAAATGATTCCACAAGAACTTCTCGATTTATTACGTTGCCCGGTTTGTGTAAAAGAAGACAAGGGATTATTGACTTTTTACAAGGAAACCTGGCTGATTTGTCACGACTGCGACCGCAAATACCCCATCTGGGATGAAATCCCCGTGATGCTCATTGACGAAGGGGACAAATGGCAAGCTACTGATAAAGAAAGCCTGCCCATTCCACCCCCACAGCCAAAATAGAAGTTTCAGCTTAACAAGAATACACTCTTTTCAATGCATTAAAGCGATAGTATCGCAACATTTAAAAATCAGGTCTTTTCCCCAAAAAGCATGGTTAGGTTTGCTTTTTGGGGATAGTTTTTAATCGCATTCGTTTTGTTTGCTGATTACTGGCCAATAAACTAATAGAGTAAATCCATAAGGGAATTCCGCTCGGGATTTGTAAACTTGTTGTACAATCAAAGGTGTAACAGAGACCATATAGAGTACAGGAGATGCCATGCAAGCCATAAAGCGAATTACATTATCTGACCAACTTCCACCCAAAAAGACTTTCCAGGAAGGCATTCGACGCGCGCCAGATCGCGGTTTTAGATTGACCAAAGCCCAAACCGTCACCGCGCTAAAGAATGCCCTGCGCTATGTGCCCGAAAGTCTTCACGCGGAACTTGCCCCCGAGTTTCTTGAAGAACTCACCACAAGGGGTCGCGTCTATGCCTATCGCTTCCGACCAGAAGGGCGTTTGTATGGCAAGCCAATTGACGAATACAAAGGCAAATGCCTGGCAGGCAAGGCTTTTCAGGTAATGATTGACAACAACCTTGACTTTGAAGTCGCGCTCTATCCCTATGAGCTCGTTACCTACGGTGAAACCGGCTCTGTTTGCCAAAACTGGATGCAATACCAGTTGATCAAACGCTATCTTGAAGAACTAACCGAAGAGCAAACCCTGGTTGTCATGTCGGGTCATCCTTTAGGCTTGTTCAAATCGCATCCAAGCGCGCCTCGCGTGATGATTACCAACGGTTTGATGGTTGGCATCTTCGACAACATGGAAGACTGGGAAATTGCCGAAGAAATGGGCGTGTGTAATTACGGCCAAATGACGGCCGGTGGTTGGATGTATATCGGGCCACAGGGTATTGTGCATGGCACCTTCAACACCATTTTGACCGCGGGACGCAAGTACCTGGGTGTGGCACCCGACGGTGACCTGACCGGCAAGCTTTTCGTCTCCTCCGGTCTGGGAGGCATGAGCGGCGCTCAACCCAAGGCAATAGAAATAGCCAATGGTGTGGGCATTATTGCTGAAGTTGACCTTTCGCGCATCCAAACCCGCCACAAGCAAGGCTGGGTATCTTTGGTTTCGGATGACCTGGATGTCGTTTTCGCTGAAGCGCGCAAAGCCCTGGACGCTGGTGCCTCAACATCGATTGCTTATCATGGTAATATCGTTGACCTTTTGCAGTATGCCGTGGACCACAACATCCATCTTGATTTGCTCTCCGACCAAACTTCCTGCCATGATGTTTATGGCGGTGGCTACTGCCCACAGGGTCTCACTTTTGAGCAACGCACGCAGATGTTGCGTGATGACCGCGCTGGATTCCGCGCTTTGGTTGATAAAACCCTGCACAAGCATTATGAGCTCATCAAAATTCTGCACGATCGGGGCACCTATTTCTTCGACTATGGCAACGCTTTCCTGAAATCAGTTTTTGACGCTGGCGTTAAGGAAATCTCGAAAAATGGTATCGACGAGAAAGACGGTTTCATCTTCCCATCCTACGTTGAAGACCTGATGGGTCCCGAACTCTTTGACTATGGCTATGGCCCGTTTAGATGGATCTGCCTGAGTGGCAAGCAATCGGACTTGATTAAAACCGACCAGGCCGCCATGCGCGTTATCGACCCCAACCGCCGTGGCCAGGACCGCGACAATTACATCTGGATTCGCGACGCGATGGAAAACAACCTGGTCGTCGGAACCCAGGCACGCATTTTGTATCAGGATGCTGAAGGCCGTCGCGATATTGCGCTGGAGTTCAACCGCATGGTGCGCGATGGCGAAGTGGGACCCATCATGCTCGGCCGCGACCATCACGACGTGAGCGGCACCGACTCGCCCTTCAGAGAGACCGCCAACATTCGCGATGGCAGCAATGTGATGGCGGATATGGCAACGCAATGTTTCGCGGGCAATGCCGCGCGGGGCATGAGCCTGGTGGCACTGCACAACGGCGGCGGTGTGGGCATTGGCAAGTCGATCAACGGTGGTTTTGGCATGGTTTTGGATGGCTCTGAGCGTGTGGATGAGATTATCAAAAGCGCGATGATGTGGGACGTGATGAGCGGTGTCGCCCGTCGTTCCTGGGCACGCAACGCCAACGCCATTGAAACTGCCACGCTGTTCAACGAAAAGCAATCCGAAGCGCACATCACTCTGCCTTACTTGGCAGATGAAGCCATGGTAACAGCGCTGGTTGACGAGAAGCTTGCCTAAGCGCGCGCAGTAAGAGCTGTTTTTAAAAGTAAAAAGATAGAGATTCAGTTGTTCGGATATCCCGAACAACTGAATTGTTTTAAGAAAGATGTAATCCGTCTTGTCTGTTTGCTCGTGGCTTAGCAACCACTAATAAAGCTATTCCCCCCCTCCAGATCGCGTCAGCGATCGCCGGGAGGGGGAATTGAAGGGGGTGGGTCTTTTGTCAAAAATTTTGCAAACCCTGTGAATAATTTGCATTAATTTATCGTACAGAAAACATTATCCAGCTTGATACAATACCCTTGGTATTTTTCCTTGACGCTCAGAAAATGCTCATTTACAATAATGGCATGACAAGCTGTTCGCGATAACTAAGGCTCCAGGTATGCCCTGATGATTCAGGGCTTTGTGAGCGTACGTGGATTGCGGATGGTTTTTTCTTATTAAATACAGGCTATTTAAACTTAACCACAGGCAATCCCTGTGGTTTTTTCGTTAACGGACTATTTGCAACAAAGGATAATAATTGATGGACAACACTAACAACAAACAGAATATGACTGAACAGGCTGATTACGCGCCTTTGCCCGAATTAGCGGGCTTTCGCTTTTATCGCTTCACAGGCAGTGATGAAGATTACGAGAATATCGTTGATATCGTCAACTCGCGCCATGCCGAAGCTGATTTCCATGCCCAAACAACCGTGGAAGAGACCCGGCATGACTACCAGTATCATGGCGAAAGCTGCAAAAATGAACGTGATATTCTCTTTGCCGAAAAGGATGGGCAGGTCGTGGCGTATTGTCGCATCTCGCAGGATAAGGAGAAAGGCAAGCCTTATTACAAGTATTTCTCCATGCTCTTTGTCCGACCCGGATTTTGGGCGAATGGTTTGCCTGAGACGCTTTTGGCCTGGTGTGAATCCCAGGCTGTGGCAAGGCATAAGGCGGAGCATACCGGCTCAAAAGGTGAACATCGTTATCATTGCCTTGAGAAGATGGATTACAAAGTCGGTTTTATCACCCGGGCGGGCTATCAGCCCATCCGCTACTGGGACACCAAAAGCCACACGCTTGAGCATATCCCTCATTACGCCCTGCCCGAAGGTTTCGACTTGCGCCCAGTGATGCCCTCGCAGTATCGCGCCATTTGGGACGCGAACAACGAAGCTTTTCAGGACCATTGGGACATAAACGACATGAGCGAAGAGGATTACCAAGCCTGGCTAAAAGACAAAGACTACTTCCAGCCCCATCTTTTTCAGGTGGCATGGGATGGCGATGAAATTGCCGCGATGGTGCTGCCCTGGGTAAATGGGCTTGAAAACGAAAGCAAAAACCGCGCGCGTGCCTGGCTGGGCGATATCAGCGTGCGTCGGCCCTGGCGCGGGAAAGGTCTGGCAAAGGCTTTGATATCCCGCAGTTTGGAAATGCTCAAGCTGATGAACCTTAAGGAAGCCGCCCTGGTGGTGGATACCGAAAACCCAAATGGTGCCACTAAACTGTATGACGCCATGGGTTTTGTCACTGAAGAACGCGGCATCAGCTGGATGAAACCGCTTATTGAGTAGAAAGAGGAACCATGTTACATGTAAACCGTGTCTCGAAACGTTTTGATTACACCCAGATCCTACAGGATGTCAGTTTTACGCTTGGCGATGGCGAAAAAGTCGCCCTGGTTGGCGCGAATGGCAGTGGCAAAAGCACGCTGATGAAGATTATCGCAGGCGAACTGGAGGCGGATTCGGGCACGGTAACCTTTTCCGGTAGCGATACACTCGGTTATTTGCCTCAAAAAGGCAAGCTGAGTGACGCGCGCACGATTGAGGAGAGCTTTTTGCTAACGCTTAGCGCGCATTACCGGGCTGGTCCGCCAAATGCCTTGATGCCGGCTGAAGAAGCCGAAGCCTATCGCATTTTAGCCAGTTTGGGCTCGGCATATTTGACCTTGGATATGCCTCTATCGCAACTGAGTGGTGGGGAACTGACCCGTGTGCAACTGGCTGCTTTGTTTTTGACCGCGCCAACGATTTTACTCCTGGACGAGCCAACCAACCATCTGGATATCCCCGCCTTAGAGTGGCTGGAGCAGTTTTTGCAAACTTATTATGGCAGTGTTTTGTTGATTTCGCACGACCGCGTCTTTTTGGATCGGGTGGTGTCTTGCGTTTACGAGCTTGATGAAGTTACCCAAAGTATCCGCAAATTTCCTGGTGATTACAGCAACTACGCGCGCGTTATAGAAGAAGAAAAAGCTAAAGCCTACGAACGCTGGAAAGACCAACAGGCAGAGATAAAACGTTTAAAGGCAGATTGGATTCAGACTGCTGAACAAGCGCGCTGGAGCGAGAACCAAACCAAGGATTCCAAAATGCGCCGCTATGCCAAGAAGGTCGCCAAAAAAGGCACTGCCAAGAAGAAGCGTCTGGAACGCTATTTGGAAGACGAAGCGCGCGTGGAAAAACCGATGGATAAATGGCGTTTGCGGGTCAATTTTGGCGAACCGGAACATCATAGCGCGATGGCTTTGCAAACAGAAGGGCTTAGCTTCGCTTATGATGAGCGCCTCTTGTTTGAAGACCTGAACTTGACCCTGCAAGGGCAGGAGCGTGTCGCGCTGATTGGCCCTAACGGATGTGGAAAAAGCACGCTATTGAAAGTTCTACTGGGCGAGCTGCCACCTCTGGCGGGCACATATCGCTGGGGCAGACGCATCAAGTTAGGCTACATGGCGCAAAATCAGGACACCCTTGACCCGTCTTTAAGCGCGCTGGAAACCCTGCAAGCTATCCGTCCTATGACGATGTCGGAAAGCTATCACTTTTTACATTACTTTTTATTGGATGAAGACCAGGTCATTTTGCCAACCGCCAGTTTAAGCTTTGGGCAACGCTCGCGTTTGATGCTGGCGTGTTTGGTGGCAGAAGGCGCGAACGTATTGGTTCTGGATGAGCCGGTGAATTATCTGGATATCCCCTCGCGCGAGCAATTCGAGCAAGCCTTGCAGGCTTTTACGGGCGGGGTGCTTTTGGTGGCGCACGACCGCGCCTTTATCTCCCGCGTCACAGAAAAAATCTGGCTGCTGGAAGATGGCAAAATCAAGGTCGGCTGGTCGGAGGATTTGGTCTAAGTTTGTAGCTTGGGTTTTGTTTTACATACCAACTCGTCCCGGCATCTCGCCGTGGGCAAAACACCGCTCTCGGAAGTGTCTTTGCTGTTGGTAAAAAGTGCAGGGCAGAGATGCCCTGCACCAGTAATTAAGCCAACTGGCGCGTGGCGTCCAATAAATCAAGAATGCTAACCGACCAATACACCCGCCACGCGCTCACTAAATCTGCTTGGCTTAACATCTTCCCGGTCTCCTGACCGTGGAAGGAACCTCTTTCTGGTCGTGGAGACTCCCTATATGCACCTGTTAGCCTATGACCAGACAAAAGCAGAAAGGAAATAACAGCAAATTTTACTGTGCATTTGCGATTATCGTTTTCTTTTTTCAAGAATCCACAGCATCAAAGCTATTGAGAGGATTGAAACAATCAGGGTAATGGCAACTTCAATAGCCTGGATATGCAAAAAACGTTCTATGGGCTGGTAAATGTATTCCATCAACAAGCCAGCGCGTTGATAACAGTCGTATTCGACTGTGCTTAATACATCGCCTACCTGAAATTGCAAAACATCACACCCCAGTTGTTTCAATCCTACGGTTACTGGATTTCCTAATTTATCTACCAGACGGGTAGAAATAACCCAGATGCCTTTCTGAAATTCGGGATCCTCTCCAATGAAGTTCCAGGTGGAAACCAATGGCTTGAACCAGTACGCTCGCATTTTAAATAAAGCAAAACGGATAAGGAAAAACAGTACCAGAAATACCGCCATGGATGGCACTTGCTTTCCTATTAATAAACCGGTAAAGGTGCCCAGTGAAAATGCTAAAACGACATAAGCCATATAAACCACAATTTGAATGTCAAACCAGTCCCATGCGTTGGTTAGTTTGATAGCATTCAAATAAAAGTAATGTTGGCTTATGGAAAACAAACCAAACACGACCACAATAAGGATGAATAAAGTGCCAAACTTGTCCCAAAACCATTTACTGCGGGTAATGCTTTGAGTAAAAGCAAGTTGGAGCGTGTTGTTTTCAATTTCTTTGGAAATCAATGGCGCCGCGATGAACGCGCCCATCAAGGCTGGTAAAGTGATGACAATGGATACCGGATAGGACTGGGCGAGTGCTGTCGCTAAAAGCGATTTGTCGGCAGGATAATCCCTTAAAGATGTCGCGGCATTAATCGCCAGAATACCAAAAAACAACAAGAAAACAGTCATGACGATGATTGCGATACTATTTTGCCGTAAAGTAAGCCATTTCATGAGATGAGCTCCTGATGAGTAAATTTAGAATTGAGTGATTCCACTTCCTGGTGGTTAAGTGCCAAATAGGCAAGGATTAATTCCTCCAGATTGGTACTTTCAACAGGTTCAGGCATATGAAAGAATTCCGTAATACCATTGATTCTGACTAACAAGCGATGGGCGCGTTGGGCTTTTTCGACAGACAAAATGGACAAAGTCTCTGCTGCTTTATTCGCATCTTCAGGCGTAAGGGTTATCCATTTGTGCGTAGCCAATAAACTTTCAATGTCGCCACACAGTAAAACTCTGGACCGGTTGATTAAGACGAGCGTGTCACAAACCTTTTCAAGTTCGGAAATGTCATGCGTAGAGATAAGGACTGAATTCCCCTCTCCGACTGTTGATTCAGCAATCAGTTGCAAAAGTTGATGACGGGCAAGTGGATCCAAATTCGCGAAAGGTTCATCCATCACCAGCAATTCTGGACGCTTTGCCAAAGCCAAAATAATGGCCAAATGCGCCTTCATGCCTCCGGATAAATTCTTTACACGGGTTTTTAGTGGAATATCAAGTCGCTCAAGATAGCTTAGGGCATATGGCGAATCGAAGCCCGGATTTAGCTTTTTACCAAATTTCAGCATTTCTGAGACAGTAAGGTCGCGATAGAGGGCTCTTTCCTGACTAACAAAACCGATTCTTGGAAGTAATTTGCTTGATTCTTTTATAGGATCCAAACCCAAAACCTGCAATTTTCCTGAATCTGGCATTAAAAGCCCCATGATCAAGTTGATGAGTGTTGTTTTACCAGCACCGTTTGGGCCAACCAGACCAATGATGTGTTGCTTAGGTAAGCTGATTGAGCAATCACTTAAAGCAGTTTTGGTACCATAGGTTTTGGATAATTGCTCTGTCTTGATTGCGATGCTCATGCGAGCCTCTCTGATTGAGATGTCTGGAGACAATAATGGAAAGCAGCTTCAATTTCCTCGGGTGTGATGCCGTTTTGTAGCGCTTGATTAACGAGTTCTTTGACTTGGTCTTGAAAGTCGATAAAAACACGCGTTGAATTGGCGACGGTGTCTACCACAAAAGTACCTTGCCCTTGACGGGTTTCAACAAGACCTTCAACTTCAAGCAGACGATAGGCTTTTAAAACGGTATTCGCATTGATGGGTATAGAAGTACAAACTTCTTTGACAGTTGGTAGTTGATCGCCAACCTTGAGAAAATTTAATCGAAGACTGTGCTTTATCTGATTAATGATCTGCTTGTAGGCTGGCACACCACTTTTGTGATTAAGATGAAAGACGATGCTGGGTTGCATTGAAAACTCCTCGGTTAATAAATAAGTGCTAATATATTAGCACATTAGCAGTATAGTTGTCAATGTGGATTTAGGAATCAAATTTTATAACCGGTATTAACCATATGAAGTGTATGTGGTTAGTCAATATTTCCCGTTAATGTAACCACTGGGACAGACACCATGGCAACACATCCTAATATTTGTTTGCATATCCCCACCAATTCGCTTAGATAGCTTGGAATGATATAATCGCCCCATGGACAAAGAACAACGCTGGCTGTTGATTTCCGATTCCCACGTAGGCGATCGGGTAAAAAGAATTCAAGCCAAATTACTGGATGACATCAAAGCCAAAAAGCCAGACCTCATTTTGCATGGCGGAGACATTGCCGTGCAGGAAGTCCTGGATGAACTTAGCGAGATCGCGCCGGTGATCGCTGTGCAGGGCAATCGCGACTGGTTTAAAGGCTTCAAGCTACCCATGGAACATCATTTTGAGGTCGCGGGGCTAAAAATCGTCCTGACACATGGGCATATCAGCATGTGGCACTGGTTTTGGAATTATGTTCATCTTTTTTTGACCTTTCGCATTCATAACCACCAGTTCTTTCAACGTCAGCTTGCCGAAAAATACCCGGACGCGGACGTCATCATCTATGGACATTTGCACTTTCAGTATGACGAGATGATGGATGGCAAACGCTTCATCAATCCGGGCTCAGCCTATCCGCACTGGCGCAACAAGGGCCGCCCTCAATATATGTTGATGACCATCAAAGAATCAGGCGAAATCTTAGTCCAACGCCATGAAGTCGTATTAGATTAAAGTCAGATCTAAACCCATCACAAAACCAAGAAACCTAACAAAAATAAGACGAACACAAAAGTCATATGAGTTTTGGTCTTTTTTGCACATTTCTCATAGGACTTTCGCGCATTTGTGCACGTTTCTCATAGGACTTTTGTACTAAGCTGCCAAACGACAGGTTATAATCCTTACATATAATGCAGGCGACTATGACCCCAGACATCATCACCTCATCCCAAAATCAACACGTGCAGCTGATGCGCGCCTTGGCAAGCCAAAGCAAGGCGCGGCGCAAGGAGCAGGCTTTTCTTGCTGAAGGCGCGCGCCTGGTGGAAGATGGTTTGCAATCAGGACTAATGCCACGACTTGTTGCCTATAAGGAAGGCTTGAGCCCAAGAGCCGAAGAAAGCCTCGCGCTCGCGCGCGATATAAAAGCCCAAACAAATGATCCTTTTCCAATCATTCACATCGAAGCCAGGCTTTTTGATGAGCTGACCGACACCGAGTTTAGCCAGGGCATCATGGCAGTTTTTGACATCCCCGATAAAGAACTGCCCGACGAGCTGAGCTTTGTCCTGCTGCTGGACCAACTTCGCGACCCGGGCAACATGGGCACCATTTTGCGCAGTGCCGAAGCGGCTGGTGTGCAAGCAGTCTTTTTGCTGCCAGGCACAACCGATCCCTGGGCGCCCAAGGTGGTTCGGTCCGGCATGGGCAGCCACTTCAGGTTACCCATTCTGACCTGGGGCATTGAAGCGCTTGAAGCCTTACTTGGCGACATGCGGGTGTATTATGCCGATATGAACGGCGAACTGAATTACTGGCAGGCTGATTTTCGAGCAAAAACCGCAATGCTCATCGGTGGTGAGGCGGATGGCGCCAGCGAACAAGGGCGCGCGCTTGCCAATACAACGGTAAGCATCCCCATGGCAGGCAGCACAGAATCCCTCAACGCCGCGGTCTCAGCCGCCTTGCTGATGTTTGAAGTGGCGCGTCAACGCCAGATATCCTGATAAATCAACCTGAAAAATTAGAGGTCACCGCTTTGCTTGTAGCGGATCAGGGTCAAATTGATATCGCAGTCACCACTTAAGTCAATGATAGATTCGCGGCTAAGCGCATTGCCCTGGGCATCAAAAAGCTGAATAATGATCTCATCACCAGAGCGCACATCATTGGGCAAAACAAATCCAAAACCCGATGGGCCAAAAACTGACATGGAGCCTGTTTCACTGCTTAAATCGATGGGCTTACCGGCATGCACACCGGTTAGTCTCACAACATAGCCCAGCACATCTTTTTCGGTGTAATCCAAAACCTGACCGCCAACATAAACTGAAGTTTCGCATTTTTCGTAGGGAAAATACATAGTATGCGCCAGCTGGGTGTTGTTGCGGATAATAAAGGGATAGGAAACAGATGTTGGTGTAAATGTGGGAGCTAAAGTCTTGCTTGGAGCTGGTGTGTGGCTTGGCACAGGCGAAAGCGTGGCTGTAAAAAAACGCGAAGGACTCTGCCCTTGGGTTGGCTCAGGTATATCGCTGGGAATGACAGGGGTATTGGTGTCTTCATTCGGTTCTTGACTGGCTAAGCCTATATACGTTACGGTAATCGTCGGTTTTGGGGAAGATTGCGCCTTTTTAAGACGGATCAGAAATACACCAACCAAAACAGCGCTGATAACAATAATGGAAAGTAAGATGATGCCAATCAGGTTCCTGTTGCGTGGCGCTTTTGGAGCATCAAAACCAGCTTTAGGCACCGCCATCGGCTTAAAGGGCTTGGTTTCACCATAGTGTGGTCGACGCGGTTGGTTATGGCTCACGGGACAAGTATCTCGATTTCTGCTTGCTCCCGGGCAGTTTTCAGCCAGGTTTCAAGCGCTTTGTTCTGGAGCATCACGCGCGCGTCAGTCGTGAGCGGATGGTCATTTTCGTGGGCGATGATGTAGATAATGTGATAGCCCAGATCTGTTTGAATGATGGACGATCTGGCACCAACGGGCAAGCTGAAAGCCTGCTCTTCAATTTCCGGAAACAGCAAAAAGCCCCGCGGAAACCAGCCCAACTCACCACCGGATTCAGGGCTGAACTGCCACGCGACCTGTTCAAAATCTGTGCCACCCGCCAGACTGCGTTCCGCGTCGATCGCATCGCCTTGATGAATCGAAAAAATCTGGCGCGCGCGAACCTGCTCGGCTGTCAGAGGGACTTCAGCAATGATCTTATCGCGTTGATATGCCGCCTCAGAAGAAAGACGCAAAGACTCGCGCAGGCTTTCCATAGTGTAAAAGTTATTTTGCATCCAGGTATTGAGTTGTTCCTGTCCACCAGCCTGATTGGTTAGCTCGCTCAATTTTTGTTCCAGGGCTTCATCTGAAAGAGAATAGCCACCTTCCCGCGCGGCGTTTACCAAGAGCTGTTGCTCAATTAGATAGGTCAGTACAGTTTGTTTGATCTCTTCATCAGAAGGTAAAGGTTGTCCTTCGGTGAATGAAGCCCGATAGATTTGTGTCTCGCGCTCGTAATCTGATAACAGTATGCCCACTCCGTTAACTTTCGCTGCCAGGGGAATTTGAGGTGGCGGCTCAGTGGGCGTAGCCGCCTCCATTGTTGGCACGTCATCAACAAATTCAGCTGTGTTCTCAACAGGCGTGGGAAGCTGCCCGGGTTCGTCTAAAGGCTCACAAGCGGCAAACAACATTAAAAAGCAAAGAATAGTGCTGAGTAAAATAGTCCTTTTATTGCGCATGCCCCTATTATACCTTTTATAGCCAATTGTAAAAAATACCTGAACAAAGACAAACGCCATTTCTATATACAATCCTTCACCTGAACTATAAGCACGGATGAACGAAAAGCATGCTTGATTTATTTGCACTTTGTTAAAAATGGTATACTTGAGGTAATTGGTATGATAACCGAAGCTGTGTGTATTTAACGATGGACTATGGATTGTGCGCAATCTGTGTTCAGGATTTTACAGAAGTTATTAAAGGAAAGAATTATGGCCAGAAAACCACAAAGCTTACTTCACTCTTACAGGAGACGCGAACGCGGCAGCAAAGCCACACTGTATATTTTGCTCTTCGTGCTGATCGCGGCGTTCATAGCCCTTATCCTGCTCTGGGGCTTAGGTAAAATAAACGGCAAAGCATGGATGCTCAAGCCAACAGATACCCCCACGCCCACCAATACCGCAATCCCAACCTCAACACCCACCCTGGTGCCAAGTTTTACACCCACCGAGGTGCCCCCTACCGCAACCATTGGCCCAACCGCCACACTGGATGGCCCTTTCACCTATGTTGTACAGCCTGATGAGGTTTGTTGGGACATCGCCCAAAAGTTCGATGTGGAATTAGAAGATCTCATCTATGTCAATGAATGGCCAGAAGGTCAATGTATTATTAATGTTGGTCAGGAGATTAAAGTTCCACCACCCTGGTTTACCCAACCAACCTCAACACCGTTCCCTGCCGATTGGCCAGCCGGACAACTGTTTGAATATCATGTTCAATCAGGCGCAACGCTTCGATCAGTGGCGCAGTATTTCAACTCCACTGTGGATCGCATCGTGCTTGAGACCAACCGCTATCGCCAGGGTAAAGGCATGACGAATTTCCTTACCGCCGATAGCGCCCTGCAAATCGGTGAACTGTTGATTGTACCCGTGAACATTGTGACCCCAACCCCCACCAATACACCCACGCGTACGATGACGCCAACGCCATAAGCGAAATGTGTACAAAACGCGCCTTTTCAGGCGCGTTTTTCTTTATCTTTTGAACAAAAAAACAAAACAGAGCTGACAAGTTCAGAGAATGATGATAAGATGATGGCATTCTCTACAAACACTTCAATGCGTTTATACGCCAACAAAACACAGCTATTTGACAAGGAGAAAAAGTGAATCCAGACATTATTCAAGAAGTACAACGCAGAATTCAAGCCAATGCTGAACCCATGAAAACTTTCATGCGCGAAATTTGCGCTATCCCCAGTATGGACTCGCAAATTGGCCCAGTGGGCGAACGAATTGCCCAAGAAATGAAGAAGCTCAACTTTGACGAAGTACGCTTTGACAAAATGGGCAATATCATGGGACGCATCGGCAATGGCGAACGCGTAATTGTGTTTGACTCCCATATCGACACAGTCGGTGTCGGTGACCCTGACGAATGGGAATGGGACCCCTTTGAGGGAAAAGTTGAAGATGGCGTCCTTTACGCGCGGGGTGCCTGTGACGAAAAAGGCTCCACACCAGGCATGATCTATGGCATGGCTGTGGCACGCGATTTGGGACTGCTGGACGGCTGGACAGCCTGGTACTTCGGCAATATGGAAGAATGGTGCGATGGCATCGCTCCCAACACCTTTGTTGAAATTGACCCAAAGATCAGACCGGACTATGTCATCATTGGCGAGCCAACCAAGATGAACGTCTACCGTGGACACAAAGGCCGACTCGAAATGAAAGTCGTCGCCAAGGGCGTCAGCGCGCATGCCGCGAGCAACCATGTGGGCATCAACGCCATCTATCTGCTTTTACCAGTCATCGCCGGCATACGCGATATGGAACCCCACTTGGGAGATCATCCCTTCCTGGGAAATGGCAAGATCACAGTCTCCGATATGACCGTGCAGACACCCAGCATCAATGCCGTGCCCGATGAAGCGGTCATTTATATCGACCGACGCATGACCTTTGGCGAGACTGAAGCAGAAGCGATTGCACAGGTCGAAGCTTTAATCCCTGAGGAATATAAAGAGCGCGTTACCGTTGAAGCCCTCTTCTACGAAGAGCCCTCGTATACTGGTTTTGTTTTTCCGGTTGAAAAATACTTCCCAGCCTGGGCAATGGATGAAGACCACCCCTTGGTTCAAGCGGGTCTCAAGGCAAGACATCTCATTGGGCTTGAAGACGCTCCCGCCGGCAAATGGGCATTCAGCACCAATGGCATCTATTGGGCTGGAAAAGCAAACATCCCCTCAATCGGCTTTGGGCCTGGCGATGAAGTTACCGCGCACACCGTCAACGATTGTGTCAATCTGAATGATGTCGTCAAAGCGGGTGAGTTTTACGCTTTGATTACTGCTCTGCTCTAAAACATGCAACAAGTGAACAAGCAAAGAAGCTCATCATGGAGCTTCTTTGCTTTTAATTAGAAGCTTTCCAGCATAGTATTAAAATCCCTTCCTAAAGCCGTTAAATAAGTGTGGATTATTAAGCTATGCGATTTTCTTTACATAATTCCAATATATTTTCTATTGTCACTCTTATAGAACTTTGGTTTAATGATTATAGAAAGTGAGGTAGTTATGTTTGATGGAAATTTCACAACAAGTTCAAGCACAGGCGCGAACACAAGCACAAGCTCCAATAAACCGAAAGTAAAATTGGGGAAGAACATTTTTTATATCGCGGCAGCAATTATTTTGGTGGTCATATTGTTGCGCGCGGCGATTTATGTTGTACCGGCCGGTAACGTGGGCGTCATCACCCGTTGGGGCGCGGTAAATCGCAGTTCTCCTGCGGGCATTCATGTCAAAATCCCCTTTGCAGAAAACGTGGTCATGATGAGCACCCGTACTCAAAAGGACGAATCCCCCGCCACAGCAATGTCCAACAACTTGCAGGTGGTTTCATCGCAAATCGCGGTCAACTATCGACTGGATGGCAGCAAGGCGCTCCAGGTTTACCAGGAAATTGGTCCAGACTATGCCCAAATCGTTGTTGCCCCTGCTATCCAAAACGCCTTCAAAGCCGCCACAGCCCGCTTTACCGCGGAAGAACTGATTACCAAACGTGGTGAGGTTCGCCAAATGGCAGAGGATGAACTCATCGCCCAAATCGAGCCTTACCACATTATCGTTGAGAATTTCAACATCATCAATATGGATTTTTCCGCGGAATATCAGAACGCGATTGAGGCAAAACAGGTTGCCCAACAGCAGGTTGAGACCTCCAAGCAAAAGCTCGCCCAAGCTGAAATTGACGCCCAAACCGTTATCGCTCAGGCGCAGGGTCAGGCTGATGCCCAAAAAGCGCTCAAAGATACCGGCGCGCTGACGCCCGAATACTTGCAGTACCTGTTCCTCACCAAATGGAATGGC
>Ga0123334_1000982_pt1 | contig 37896 bp, 36 predicted proteins | sample BiotimSIPDNA_FD_89706 | JGI IMG/M metagenome (GOLD analysis project Ga0123334, IMG submission 89706) | Anaerobic biogas reactor microbial communites from Washington, USA - Biogas_R1 time_0 SIP DNA | ecosystem: Engineered > Bioreactor > Anaerobic > Unclassified | place: Washington, USA...
CAAACTTATTTGTTGACAAGAAAGGCATTTTTCTATATCAGGATTACAAAACATAAACCGACTAAGGAAAAACATGAGCAAAGATTTCCCATTTATAGAAATACCGGATCATTTGAAAGCAATCATTGGAATACCAGACCCTGGAACAAGGCTTTATCGTGCATACGGGACGGAAGAGGATTGTTCAACATGGCATGATGCTGTTTTTGATATTTGTCACGGTGATGGGTGTGTCTCTCCTGGAGGATGCGCCGGGTATGCAGGAGTTACTCGACCAGGTGTTCATAAGAAACTTAAAACGGGTGGTTTGACGGGGTTTGTATTCCATTACACTAAAGATTCGCTGATCTTTAAAGGGAAGAAAGTGCTTTCAAGAAATGCCTCATTTTATTGTTACATTCCAGTTAGCGAGAGCAAGGCGTGGGCGGAAGAACTTAAGAGGAAAAGGAATAAACGAGAGGTTGCTGAAGAAGTGATAGGGGATGGAAATTTCAATGATACTTACTTGGATTATCCACCAAAGCATCTGAAGAAAAAACTCAAAGAGGAACAGAAGAAGGGGCTAAAATAAGGTATGGAAGAAAAGCCTTTTAAGCTATTGCTGCACGGAATAGATACTGTTCAATGTTCCTACTACTTGGAACCTGGTTTGAATGCTGCTATTGATTTTCATTGGCTTGCTGTTCAGAAAGAATCCATCAGACACTCAAAGAAGAGAAGGCTTCAGCCTATTAAGATTGGGAATGAAGAATTCCTTCTTAGCCCTTCCGGTTCGCAATCAGGTTATCCCTTTATCATCAGTAATGAACATTTCAAAATCGAATTTGGAGAATTTAATGTTCCTAATTTCTTTGTTACCTTCCCAAGCCAGGCGCTTTGGCAGGATTCCTGTTATCTCCTTCATAAACGTTTTCTGAAATGGACGACATCATTAGGTTTTACACAATATAAAAATGAAAGCCTTTCGCGAGTAGATTTCTCTTTTGATTATAAAATTAACCAGGTCGATTTTAATGAGGACGATTTTCTTACCCGATCAACAAAAGATAATAAGATTAGGGAGCACCGCAAAGCTCAGACCTTTCAATTCGGAAAAAACGACATTGTCCTTCGAGTTTATGACAAAGTTGCGGAGATAAAGGAAGAGAGCGGCAAGGCTTGGTTTTTCATCCTTTGGTCTGAGGAAAAGAACGTCTGGCGTGTAGAATGGCAGGTTCGTAAGCCAATACTGAAAGAATTCGGCATTGTCACTTTTCAGGACTTAAAGGAAAGACGAGGGCATTTGCTTCGTTATTTGGCAGAAGAACACGACACCTTGAGGCAACAGACAGAAGACAGCAATCGTTCACGGTGGCCCATTCATCCCTTATGGCAAGACCTTCAGGAAAAAATAAGAAATATAGAATCCCTGGAAGTCCGGGAAGTCATCGGACAGAATGCCGCTCTTAATGAAAGAATGATGCAGATGGCAATTTCCATGTATGGATACTTGAAAAGGGTTGCCGCTGTTGAATGCGTCCAAAAAGACACAGATCATACAACCATTAACGATGCCGTCGTCCGTATCAGCGATATTATTTACAAACATTTTTATGAACCCCTTGCCTGGAAGATGGATGTTGAACAGCGCAGGAAAGAAATTCTTTTGGGGAAATGGTAACGAAAGAGCAGGTCTTAAAACTTGTAAATGTGAGAGTAAAGAAGATTCTTGATCTTGCAGAACTGTCTTTGCCTCAGGACAAGTTTTTACTGTTCAGGAAAATAACTTTGAATGAGTTTGGCAAAAGTGGTTTGGAAGGGGAATTGGAAAGGGTTTTAGTTACTCGGGAAAGGTAAGGCTCGGGCAGGCATACACTACGCAAAGAAAAGGGTGTATCATGTTTGAGCAAACAGCGGAAAGATGAGGAATACAGTATTACAGTTGATCTTCAGTTGCCGAAGGATTATGTTTTCGAGGCAGAAATCAGGCTCATTAATTCATGCCTGGGAGACTTGCTGAAGAGGGTTATCAGGGAAACAGAGTCAATAAAGGAATAAGTCATGATAGTTGCCCTTTATGCACGGGTTTCAACCTCAAGACAGGCAGAAAAGGATTTATCCATTCCTGACCAGTTGCGGCAGATGAAGGAATGGAGCAAGTCACGGCATTATCAAGTTGCAGCTGAATATGTCGAGCCTGGCGCTTCTGCCACGGATGATCGGCGCCCGGTCTTTCAACAGATGATCGCTGATGCCTGTATATCTCCGCCTCCCTTTGATGCAATCATTGTGCATAGTCTTTCCCGTTTCTTTCGGTACATGATCGAGTTTGCCTTGTATGAAAGGCGTCTTAAAAAACATGGGGTGATTGTCCTCTCCATGACGCAACAGACAAGCGACGATCCCGCCGGAGAAATGGCAAGGCGAATCTTCAGCCTCTTCGATGAATATCAAAGTAAGGAGAATGCAAAGCACACCCTGCGGGCCATGAAAGAAAATGCCCGGCAAGGCTATTTCAACGGATCGACTCCACCCTATGGTTTTAGAGCCGTGGAAGTTGAAACTCCTGGCAACAAAGGCAAAAAGAAACGCCTGGTGATTGATCCCTCTGAGGCGGCTGTCATTAATACTATCTATCGACTGTATCTTGACGGCTATGAAGGGCAAGTCTTGGGAGTAAAAGGGATTGCTGCCTATCTGAACAATCGCGGCTACACCATGCGCGGGGGCGAGTGGCGGAAAACAATCATCAGCAGTATCCTGGCAAATCGGATTTATCTTGGTGAATATGTCTTCAACAAAAGAGACAGTCACACCATGAAGATAAAACCGGAACCGGAATGGGTTACAATCAGTTTGCCGTCGATTGTTGATGTCGAGACTTTCCAGCGTGCGGAACAGAAAAGATCGGAAAGGACTTATACCAACACGCCGGCACGGATTGTTAATACGCCTACTTTGTTGACTGGCTTGTTAAGATGTGGCTGCTGTGGTTCCCTCATGACTCTTGCAACAGGGAAGGGTGGCCGATATCGTTATTATAAGTGTGCTTCAAAGATTCGCTCTATTGGCAAAAAAGATTGCGAAAACGGCAATGTCCGCATGGAAACACTGGACAGGCTTGTTTTACAGACCGTTGCTGAAAAGGTCTTCACACCGGAAAGGGTGGAAATGATGATGGGACAAATCAAAGTCCACCTTAAAGATTCTCACCCGGATCAGGATCAAAGCATTCGTCATTTATCGAAGGAACTTGAAGAAATCAAAAAGCAGACGGATAAGCTTTTTGAAGCCGTTGAGAAAGGCTTTCTTCCTCTGAACGATTCCCTTCATGAAAGAGTGCACAAGCACGAAGTAAGAAAACAGGAAATCTTGACGGAAATGGCCCGACTCAGGCATGAAAAGGAAATGCCCATTACAAGATTCAGCAAGAAAAATATCGGAGCCTTCTGTAAAGCATTAAAAGACATGCTCCTGGACAGAACGTCCCATTTCGGGAAGGAATATTTGAGGTTGCTTTTGAATGAAGTCCGGGTGATAAAAAACGAAGTGCACTTGCAAGGCAGCTATGCTGCCCTTGCAAGTGCACTGTCTGTTGGATCAAACAGGGGTTTTGACAAGGTGCCCACTTTTGACCCGTATTGGCTCCCCAGCGCGGACTCGAACCACGGACCCGATGGTTAACAGCCATCTGCTCTACCGACTGAGCTACTGAGGAGTATGTATCTCTAATTCATGTGTCTCTGCTGCCCGGGTCTCCCGGCTTACAGCCGGCAGTTCATACAGACGGTGAGGTTCTCCATCGGCACACCCGTCTTGTTGCTGATATATTGAAGCTGATCCTCCGGGGCAAAATACTGACCGCAGACGCTGCATTGTGCCATTTTGAAGGTTCGTCCCCAGATTGTGCGCTCGGCGCCGCCGTTGCCGGTGGTCATCTCGATGTGCCCCGTCGGGCATACATAAGCACAGGCGCCACAGCCGATGCAGGCCTTCGAATCCTCCGTGAAAGGGGGACCAACCACCTTATCCTTCCCGCGGAAGGACAATCCGATGGCGGACACGCCCACGATATCTTCACAGGTCTTTACACACAACCGGCACAGGATGCACTTGCCCTTGTCCTTATCAGGCTTGAAGCGTTTCTGAGTTTTGACGCCAAGCTCTTCAGCCAGGTTCCGCACCACCTCGGATTCCGGACACCGGGCCATAAGCAGCTCCAGGACGAGGCGTCGGACCCCAAGAACGCGTTCGCTTTTTGTATCAACAACGATGCCGTCTTCGACAAGATAAATGCAGGAGGTAACGATACGCTTTCTCCCGCCCTTTGCGATCTCCACGACGCACAGCCGGCAAGCGCCTGACGCCTCAATCGACTCGTGATGACACAAGGTCGGAATGACGATCCCGTTGTCCCGGGCAGCGGAAAGGATTGTTGTGCCGGTCTCTGCCTCGATCTTCTTCCCATCTATGACTAAATTCACCATCTCGCCTACCTTTATGATAAGGTTATCGCATCAAACTTGCACGTTTCCATGCAAACTCCGCACTTGATGCATTTCGCCTGGTCAATCTCGTGGGCCTTTTTCCGCTCGCCACTGATTGCCTCAACGGGACACTTCTTCGCACAGGCCATGCAGCCGGTACACTTCTCCTTGTCGATGTTATATTGGATGAGGGCCTTGCAAACACCGGCGGGGCACTTCTTGCTCCGGATGTGGGCGTCATATTCGCTCCGGAAATAACGGATTGTGCTCAGTACAGGATTCGGGGCGCTGCCACCGAGAGCACAAAGGGACCCGTCCTTGATGGCTTCTGCCATTCGTCCCAGAAGCTCCAGGTCACCCCTTCTGCCCTTTCCCGCACAGATGTCCTGGAGAATCTCGTTCATCCGGTAGATTCCCTCCCGGCAGGGCACGCACTTCCCGCAGGATTCGGACACGAGAAATTCGATAAAGTAGCGGGCAATGTCAACCATGCAGGTCTTATCGTCCATGACGATCATCCCCCCGGATCCCATCATGGAGCCGGCTTCCCAGAGGGAATCGAAATCAACGGGCAGATCGATCATCGTGTCCGGGATGCATCCGCCGGAAGGGCCTCCCGTCTGCACGGCCTTGAACTTCCTGCCGCCGGGGATGCCGCCGCCGATCTCGTAGATGATGTCTTTAAGCGGTATGCCCATAGGCACTTCCACGAGGCCGATGTTGTTGATCTTACCCACCAGGGAAAAAACCTTTGTCCCCGTGCTGTGCTTCACACCGATGCCGGAGAACCATTGGCCGCCCCGGGCGATAATGACGGGAACATTCGCCCATGTCTCCACGTTGTTCAAGTTGGACGGCCGGTTCCAAAGCCCCTGTTCCACCGTATGTATGTACTTGGCCCGAGGCTCGCCCGCTTTCCCTTCCAGGGAAGCCATCAGGGCCGTCGATTCTCCACAGACAAAGGCGCCCGCACCTTTGGCGATCTTGATGTCGAACTCAAAACCCGTGCCGAGGATATTTTTCCCCAGAAGGCCGGCTTCTCTTGCCTGCCCGATGGCATGCTGAAGATTTGCCACGGCCAGAGGGTACTCGTTCCGTACGTAAATGTACCCTTCATGGGCGCCTATAGCATAAGCTCCGATGATCATCCCCTCAAGAACGCTGTGGGGATCGCCTTCCATAAGGCTCCGATCCATGTAAGCCCCGGGATCTCCTTCATCACCGTTGCAGATGACGTATTTGATTTCCCCCTCAGCCCGCCGGCAGCTTTCCCATTTCGTACCCGTCGGGAAGCCGCCGCCGCCGCGCCCTCGAAGGCCTGAAGTCTTCACCTCGAGGATAACATCCTCCGGCGACATGGTCGTGAGGGCTTTATGCAGGGCGGTGTAACCACCCCTGGCGATATATTCATCCATATTTTCAGGATCGATCATACCGCAGTTGCGCAAGGCAATCTTAACTTGTTTGCGGTAGAAGGGCAGCTCGTTGATCTGAGGAATTCCGGAGCAATCGACCGGCACGGAACCAGAGAAATAGGCCTTTTTCTCTCCCTGAAGGAGAAGCTCCATCTCATCCATACGGTATGCCGGCTGTATCCCATTCAGATCACCATTGACCACCCGGTCAATAAGGACGGGGACCATCTTCGCCGTCATCTTGCTGAAGGAGAGGCGCGGCTTGCCCGGCGCGATGACGTCGACGATGGGTTCGATGCAGTCCATCCCCATACTGCCCGCCTTGCTGAGGACGATATCCAGACCGCGATTCGCAATTTCTTTTGCCAAGGCGTCATACACTGCCTGGGCTCCCGAAGCGATACCGCTCGTAGCCATACCGACAACGATCTTCACCTTTGCCGGCAGAAGACGCGCCAGGCCTCGCTTCGCAGCTTTGTTCAAATCATCCCATGTATTTATCGTGCTCACTTTTTCACCCCTGCTTTGCGATAGTTTTTCAGAATCCCGGGAATCTCATCCTGGGTGAGGTAAGGATGAATGTTCCCGTCAATCCGTACCACCGGGGCAAGACTGCAGCAGCCGAGACACCGCACCTCCTCAAGGGTGAACATGGCATCCTCCGTCGTCTCTCCGCAGGAGATATTGAGATTCCTCTCCAGCCGGTTCATGAGGTTGAAGCCTCCCTGAACATGGCAAGCCGTACCGGCGCACACTTCAATAAGATATTTACCCCGCGGCTTCAGGCTGAAGACATTGTAGAAGGTCGCAATCTCATAGATCCTGCTCAAGGGCACCTGAAGCTCATCACTCACGATGGTTAAGGCCTCCTTCGGCAGGTATCGGAATTCCTCCTGGAGATCCTGCAATACGGCGACGGCAGCACTTTTTTCTCCATCGTACTTGCTGATAATCTCCCTGATTTTCCCCCTGTCTACCTCTTTGTTCATTATTTTCCCCTTGATTTTTTCGGTTACATTTCCCGCCACGAGCGAGAATGCTTCATCTTGTTCATGAGTTTATTGTACTCCAGCTTCACCCTCTTCTGAAACATTCCGATCTCATCAGGAGTCAGATGCCGGAAGCGGCCCTGAAGTCTGATATAGTCTTCCAGGGGCCTCAACGTTTCCGGCATAACCGAACTGAGCTTGTATTTCCCATGTTCCACCTCATAAAGCGGAAATGCCCCGGTCTGAACCGCCAGCCGCCCCATTGCAATACATTCGCGGGTACGACAGCGCCATCCGGTGGGACATACGGAAAGACAATGGATATAGGAAGGCCCTTTGATCGACCGTGCCTTTTTCACCTTGTTCATGAAATCAATGGGATAACTGTGACATGCCGTAGCCACATAAGGCAGATTATGAGCCACCATGATCTCGGGCATGTTTTTCTTCCATGTCGGATTGCCGCTGCTGACCTTGCCGGGAGGGGCAGTTGTTGTTGAAGCACCGAAGGGGGTGGCGCCGGAACGCTGAATACCCGTGTTCATGTATGCTTCATTGTCGAAGCAGACATAGAGCATGTCATGTCCTCTCTCCATGGCGCCTGACAGAGCCTGAAGTCCGATATCGACCGTGCCGCCATCCCCGCCGATACCCACGGTCTTGACATAACGGTCGGATATTTTTCCCTTGCGCCGCAGAACCTTCAGGCCGGCTTCCACGCCGGAAGCCACGGCAGCGGCATTGGGAAAAGCCACATGCATCCAGGGAAGTTTCCATGCCGTCGTAGGATACATGGTTGAGACGACTTCCATACATCCCGTGGCGTTGACAATCACCGTATCCTTACCCAGCGCCTTGCACATCAGGCGAATGGCCAGAGCCTCTCCGCATCCCTGGCAGGCGCGATGCCCGGCGGCAAAGTATTCTTCCTTGTCCACCAGTTTCGGCGCGTAAAGGTCAAAATTTTCCACAATACCGGATTGGAACGTATTCATTATCCTCTCACTCCATAAAATTCATAGGCTTCTTTGGGTTTTTCCGTATCCGCTTTCGCCGCTCTGGAGATCATATCCTTGAAGTGATCCACCATGACATCCCGCCCCCCGAGACCGATGATGTAATTCACGATCGCGGGGCGCTTCTTCTGTGCATAAAGGGCCGAACGCACTTCCAGAGCGAGCGGACCGCCAGCCCCGCCATAGGACAGGCAGCGATCCGTAACAGCCAGCACCTTCGCTCCCTTGACCGCCTTCTGCAATTCCTCGAAGGGAAAGGGCCGCCAGAGTTTCAGTTTAAGTAGGCCAGCTTTTACTCCTTCCTGACGCAGCTCATCGATCGCCATCTCCGCTGTTTCCCCCATGGATCCCATGGTCATGAGAAGAACCTCCGCCCCCTCCGTTTTGTAGGACTCGATGGGTTCGTACTTCCGCCCAAACTGCTGTTCCCACTCCTTCCAGATTTCGAGAATGACCTTTTTGGAGTTCAGCAGAGTAACCTCCCGGCTTTTGCAGGCTTCGGCATAGATGTCCGGCAGCCCCAGCGCCCCGAGCGTCACGGGATGATCGGGATCAAGCGCGGCAAGAGGTTTGAAAGGGGGCAGGAAACGATCCACCTCTTCCTGGTCGGGCATGAACATCGGCTCCACCACATGGGTCAACTGGAAGCCGTCGAGATTGACGTTCACCGGCAGCATGACGTCCTGATGTTCAGCGATTTTGAAGGCCTGGATCGTCATATCCACGGTTTCCTGTCCGTTGGCGGCAAACATGGAAATCCAGCCGATGTCTCTCTGGCTCATGATGTCGCTGTGATCGTTCCAGATGTTCAGGGGACCGGAGAGCGCCCGGTTCCCGATAATCATAACGACCGGCAGCCGCATGGCGGAGACGATCGCCAGAATTTCAGCCATATAAAGAAGCCCCTGAGAGCTGGTTGCCGTAAAGGAACGCGCCCCGGCGCCGGAAGCCCCGGCACAGGCGCTCATGGCAGAATGTTCCGATTCCACGGTGATGAATTCCGCGTCAAGGCGGCCTTCCGCAACGATCTCAGACAGGTGTTCCGGTACATGTGTGTTCGGAGTAATGGGATAGGCGGCGATCACTTCCGGCCTGCACAGGGCAGCCGCTTCGGCAGCCGCCAAGGCGATTTCCATACCAATTCGTTTCGACATGGCCTATTCCTCCTCCACCATCTTGATCGCGAGGGGCCAGCACTCATGTGCGCAGATACCGCACCCCTTGCAGTAATTAAGATCCGCCGCAAAATATCCATCCGCGTCTTCCGAAATGCAGCCTTCGGGGCAGAATATATAGCAGAGGCCGCATTTGATGCATCTGGAATTATCCCAGACCGGGCGTTCCGCCCTCCAGGTGCCTGTATGGTAGTCTCTGGAGCTTCCAGGTCGAAAGACGATACATCCGGGATTGACTTCCTGCCAGTCTTCTGGCCATTTTTTTTCCGCCATTCTATATACCTCAACCTTTATCTGAGATTTAAGCGAGATGTACCTCATCATAGGCCAGCTTCATGGCCGCCAGATTCCTGTTGGCAATCCGGCCGAACCGGTGTTCAATCGGCTCATTCAGGGATTCCAGCTTGACAACATCTGTCATTTTGACTAAAGCGCCCAGCATGGTCGTGTTGGTAATGGGAACCTTCAGTTCCTTCCAGGCAATGGCTGTCGCATCGACCAGAGCAATCCGACCCTTGAACTGAATGTGTTTTTCAATCTCCTTCAAGGATTTGCTCGTATTGATAATCAGGAGCCCTTCCGGCTTCAGCCCCTCGGACACGTTGACCAGGGAAATCAAACCGGGATCCAGGACGACCACCACATCGGGACGATAAATACGCTGCCGCTTCTTGATCCGGGTGTCATTAATCCGGTTGAAAGCCTCAACCGGCGCTCCCCGCCTTTCAGGACCGAAACTCGGAAATCCCTGCGCGTACCGGCCTTCGCCGATCGCTGCCAGCGCAAGCAGCTCAACGGATGTCACAGCACCCTGTCCGCCTCTTCCATGCCACCTCACTTCTATCATTGACTCTTCCCCCAGGTTGTGTTCGCAAACAGATAGAACTTGCTCTTTTCTATTGAAGAGAGTTTCCTGCTATTATATAAAAAAAAGGCCTTGTCAATCTTTATTTAGAAGGAAAAATGCCGTAATGGATTGAAATACAGTCATTTATTATAATAATGATGTAGACTGTAACTCATTGATTGTCATTTTTACCCGATGCAACCGTTTTCAACATCAATACACGCGCCTGCTCCATTCAAGTCAGGGCATAGGCCTTCAAGGCTTCGTCGTAAAGATCCCTCCCCCGGGTGTCGTTGATCACCACCAGGGGCAATTCGAAGACGACCAATCGGAAGATGGCCTCTGGACCGAGATCCTCATAGGCAATGACAGAGGATTCCCGGATGCAGCGGGCCGTCAGTGCCGCAATTCCCCCGATGGCACCAAAATAAACCGCCTTGTACCGCTTCATGGCGGCAACGACCTCCGCTGAACGCTTCCCCTTGCCGATCATCCCTTTCAATCCCAGAGCCATCAACTGCGGCGCAAAGGAATCCATCCGGCAACTCGTAGTCGGACCGATGGATCCGGTTATGGAACCCGGCCTTGCCGGGGCCGGCCCGGCATAGAAGATCACCGCTCCCTCAATCGGAAACGGCAAAGGCTCGCCGCGTCCGGCGGCCTCGCAAAGGCGGCGATGGGCCGCATCCCGACCGGTATAGACGACTCCGTTGAGAAGAACCCGGTCGCCCACAGACAGACGCCTGCACAGATCCTCATTTAAGGGTGTTTCCAGACGGATCGGTTCGCTCATCATTAAATCACCGCCTCCCGGTGCCGAGCCACGTGACACTGGATGTTGACAGTAACGGGCAGACTGGCGATATGGCAGGGCATCATTTCCACATGGACGGCCAGGGCGGTCACACGCCCCCCGTACCCCTGCGGCCCGGTTCCCAGCCGGTTGATTTCCGTCAGCAGTTCCCGCTCCATGGCAGCCAGACGTTCGTCCCGGACATTGGCCGTTCCCAGCGGCCGGAGCAGGGCCTTTTTCGCCAGAACGGCGGACATCTCCAGAGAGCCGCCGATGCCCACCCCTACAACGACCGGCGGACAGGGATTGGAACCGGCTCTGCGGACACAGTCCACAACATGAGCCCGAATCCCGGCCTCACCCACAGCCGGGGTCAGCATGACACTGCCGCTCATGTTTTCACTGCCGCCGCCCTTGGGCATCGCACTCAGCTTGAGCTGGTCGCCCGGAACCAGTTCGGTAAAAATCACCGCCGGAGTATTGTCGCCCGTATTCCGCCGCGACAGGGGGTCACAAAGGGATTTGCGGAGATACCCATCCCGGTAGGCCTGTCGGACGCCCTCCTGAACGGCTTCATTGAAATCGCCGCCCACGATGTGCACATCCTGGCCCATTTCCACGAAAACTACCGCCAGGCCCGTATCCTGGCAGAGAGGCATATTATCATCTCTGGCCACTTCCGTATTTTCGAGGATTTTTTCCAGGGCGTAACGTCCCAGGGGCGACACTTCCTCTTCCGCCGCCCTTGCCAGAGCTTCCAGCACGTCGCGGCTCAGTTCGCGGTTTGCAGCGATGAAAAGCTCCCGCACGGTATCCGTGACAGTCTCCACGAAAATTTCTCTGATTCGGCTCATCATTCCGATATCGACTTTCCTGAAGGCCTCACGGCTCTTTCTCCATGCCCCGGCGGAATTCCAGCGATTTGGACAGGGTCATCCGATCCATATACCGGAGATCGCTGCCCATGGGAACTCCCTGGGCGATCCGGGTCACGGTGACAGCCAGCGGCCCGATCATACGGGAAATCAAAAGGGCCGTCGAATCTCCCGAAACATTGGGATTCGTGGCCAGGATAACCTCCCGGACCCCACTTTCCCGGATCCGTTCAACCAGTTCCCGCAGTTTCAACTGCTCAGGCCCGATCCCGTCCAACGGAGACAGAACGCCGTGCAGGACATGATAAGTCCCCGAATAACTTCCGCTGTCTTCGATCGCCATCAGGGCATCGGGATCCTCGACGACGCAGATCTGACTCGAATCCCGGGCAGAATCGCGACAAACCGTGCACAACTCGGCCTCGGAAAAATTGTAGCAGACCCGACAGAACCGGATTTTATCCCGAACCTCCAGAATGCTGTCGGCCAGAGCGCGAGCATCGCCTTCCGGGGCTCTCAGAATGTGCATCGCCAGTCTGGTCGCCGTTTTTTCCCCGATTCCCGGAAGTTTTCCCAGTTCCGAAATCAGATGTTTAATGGGAAGGGGATATCCTGCCATTGAAAACCCCCCCTCCTCTACATCAACCCGGGAATATTCATCCCCCCGGTAATCTTGGCCATTTCCGAGGACGTCATCTCCTGCGCCTTGCGAATGCCTTCGTTAACGGCCGCGACAATCAGATCCTGCAGCATTTCCAGATCCTCGGGATTGACCACATCTTTTTCAATTCTCAGAGAAACGACTTCAAACCGGCCGTTGACCGTAACCGAGACCATCCCCCCCCCCGCCGTGGCTTCCACGGTCCGGGACGCCAGCTCTTCCTGAAGGCGGGCCATCTTCTCCTGAAGGGCCTTGGCCTGCTTCATGATATTTCCAATATTGGGCGCCAAAAAAACTTACCTCCTTATCCTTATCACTTGATAATAAAACTGCACACTCATGCCGCCCGGAACCCGATTGCGGCTCCTTCCGGCTTATCCTTCAGACTTCACATCGGTCGATGGCCTCTGAGGGGGCAGGACTTTAATCTCCTGAACCTCCGCTCCTTCGAAGACGCTCAAGACTTTCTGCAGAAGGGGATGATTCAGGGCTTCCCGACGGAGCTCTTCCGCCTGATTTTTCCGGGCCATGGCCTCCGACAATCTCCCCCCGGAGCCCCGACCGTCGGATTCCGTCTCCACGGGCTCGATGTCCACCGTCACGGCGGTTTTGAAAAAGGATCCGGCAAGCTCGCTCAGCCGGCTCTTCTGCTCCGGTTCGTTGAGGTCCTCAAAAAAAACGCTCCCCTTGCGAAACCCGATGCGCAGATGGCCGTTTTCACAGCCGAGACATTCGCCCTGCTCGATCTTGGAGGCCAGCAGGATCGAATGCTTCTTCACATGGGCTTTGAAATCCGCCCAGACATCCCCCCCGGCATGCGCCGGATCCCTGACCGCCCCCTGCAATTCCGCCATCGGTTCCCTTACGCTCCGGTCCTCTGTCCGGACGATTGGCAGTGTCAACGGACGCTCTCTCACTGTCGTTGAATTTCCCGGTTTGGAAGGCGAAAAGGAGGCGGCCCCGGGAACCGTTTCCGAAAGGCAAGGCGCGGAAGACGCCAGCCGGGTTTCCAGGTCCTCCATGCGGGAGAGAATCTCTTGGATGGGAAGAGCTGGCGGCAGACCGGCCATGCGGCAGACGATCGCTTCCAAGTGAAGCCGGGGGTTGTGGCTCCGTCGCGCGCTTTCCTCTTCCGCCAGCAGGATATCCAGAAGCTGCTGCAGAGTCTCCCGCGAGACCTCCGCCACCTGCGCCTCGATGCCGGACAGATCGTTGCCGGGCAGATCCAGGAGCTCCTGCTGCGGCCCGACGATCTTCACCAGGAGAAGATTACGGAAATGGTGGAGAAGAAGCGTATAAAAATACGTCATGTCCAGACCGGCGTAATACCCCTCCTCCACAATCCGGAGACATTGTCCGGCATCGCGGCGCAGGACCGCCTCGGAAAGCTGGAAGAGAAAGCGACGGTCGGTCCGGCCGAGCAGCTCCTCAACGGCCTCGTCTTCGATCGCCGTTCCGGCATAGGAAATCACTTGATCAAAGATGCTCTCGGAGTCCCGCATGCTGCCGTCCCCCGCTTCGGCAATCCAGGCAAGGCCGGCATCGCTGATCCGGATCTTTTCCGTCTCGGCGATCTTCCGCAGCTGCTCTGCAATCTGACGCAGGGAAAGGCGGCGGAACTCAAAGCACTGACAGCGGGAAAGGATGGTTGCCGGCACTTTATGGGTCTCTGTTGTGGCAAAAATGAAAACGACATGGGGAGGGGGTTCCTCGAGGGTCTTCAGCAGAGCGTTGAAGGCTTCCCGAGTCAGCATGTGCACTTCATCGATGATATAGACCTTATAACGGCAGGAAACGGGCAGGAAACGGATCCGTTCGCGGAGCTCCCGAATTTCGTCGATACCCCGATTGGAGGCGCCATCGATTTCCCGGACATCCATGGAAATGCCTTCCGTGATTTCACGGCAGTTTGTACAGACATTGCACGGTGTCCCGGCAGGCCCCTGTTCACAATTGATGGCCTTGGCCAGAATGCGGGCAATGGAGGTCTTGCCGACACCGCGCGGCCCACTGAACAGAAAGGCGTGGGCAATGCGCTCCTGACGGATGGCATTCTTCAGGGTCTGGACGACATGCTGCTGGCCGACGACGTCCTCAAAGACCTGAGGCCTCCATTTGCGGGCTAAAACAAGGTAGTCCATAAGGGCTCCTGGGGAGAAAACGGCAGACAATTCCATCTTCCCCTCTCCGAAAAACGGGTAAGATCAGAATCGGAAGAGGGAGCTTCCCGGTCTGAAACATCATGATGACGCTGGAAGTGCGAAGATGCTCAGAGAAACCACGATCAAGGGGCTGGACGATTTCACGCCGGATGGCGCACTTAGACCTGAGAATTTACGACCTGCCACCATAACGGACAAAAGATAGCCAGGCTGATCCGCAGCACACGCCGGACATTGCTACCGCTGCTTCCTTCCGGACCTGGCGGGGTTCACACGCCGTCGTTGCACGGGGCCCGGCTATCCGTATCAAAAAGGAATCCCGTCAGGAAAGCCGCTTCCGCGGCAGCCGGTTGACCGCTTTCGGGAAAATAACAGGGACTGGCGGAGAGAGGGGGATTCGAACCCCCGGTACATCTTTGTGGACATACACACGATTTCCAGTCGTGCCCCTTCAGCCTCTCGGGCATCTCTCCTTAAAGAAACGGCCTGCCGAAAAATGACGGGAACTCCCTAACAGAAAAAGAGAAAAAACACCAACGATTTTTAAAAACCGTTCAAGGGCAGGATGCGGCCTTCCCCGGCGGGAGTCCGCTTCCAATTCCGTATCGCAGCACACTCTGCGCCGGTGCCTTGCACCTCATTCCGAATCCGGATTTGGATTGCTTCCCGAAGCAATAACTGGCGGAGAGAGGGGGATTCGAACCCCCGTGAGAGCTTTTGGCCCCCAAATCGATTTCGAGTCGATCCCGTTACGACCACTTCGGTACCTCTCCGCAAAATCAAGACTTTACCTGTCCTTCTGATTTTAAGAGAGAGGATGTTACCCTCTTTTCCCGGAAAAATCCACTTAAAATTTCCGCGCAGGATGCCTGCAGAACGCCCCCTGTAACCTCCACGAAATGATTCAGTCTGCTGTCCTGAAGCAACCGGTAAAGGGAATCCACCGCACCGCCCTTTGGATCGCCGGTTCCATAAACCAGCCTTTTCAGGCGGGCCTGAAGAATCGCCCCCGCACACATGATGCACGGTTCAAGCGTCACGTAGAGGGTCATTCCCGTCAGACGGTAATTTTTCATTTTTTCCGCGGCTTCCCGGATGGCCAGAATCTCCGCATGGGCCGTGGGATCATGACGGTCAACCGGCATATTGTGGCTTCTGGCGATCACCTCGTTTTCCCGGACAATCACCGCCCCGATCGGAACCTCTCCCTCTGACGCCGCCAGGCGGGCTTCTTCGAGGGCAAGGCGCATCCATCGCTCATCATGGTCTCTTTCCGTTTCCGATGCCCCTGATGGGAAACCCGGATTTCTGTCTGACTCTGCAGAACCGTTTTCCGTATCCACTGAACCACCTGTTGATTTTAAAAAGTTCTTATTCTATGCTTCCCGGCCAATGAAAGGTGAAGCGACCGATGCCGGCAAACAAAATCCTCATTTATTCCGTCATGATTTCTCTGGTCATTCATCTTGCCGTCCTCTCCCTGACCGGTCTGATCGAATGGCAGGGGAAAAGACGCCCAGCGCGGGTGATGACCCTTGATCTCAGGGAGATGTCTGCCGGCGTCGAGGGCAAATCCCTTCCCCCTGCAGCACCACCGCCGCAGGCTCGACCGGCTCATCCGCCGGCAAAGAAGGTACAGAGCTTCGCCGGCGGAAAGATTCGCGAAGCGACGGTGGACCTGAACAGCAGTGAATCGCGCTACCGGCCTTACTTGAAGGCAGTCAGAGAAAAAATCGAAAGCTCCTGGATTTATCCCGAAAAGGCTTCCGCCCGGAAAGAACAGGGCATCACGGTCATCCGGTTTTCCCTCGCAAAGACGGGAGAGCTTCTGGATACAGCCATCATCCGGTCATCGGGCTTCCCTCTGCTGGATGAAGCCACTCTGAGGGCGGTCAGAAAACCCCGCTATGCACCTCTGCCCGACTTTTTTCAGCTTTCCCGGCTGAATGTCGTTGCGACTTTCGAATACCGTCTGGTCCGGTAATTTCCCCTTCACCGCCCCATCAGATTTCCGAAATGGTTTCCATCAGATCCCGGTTAAGCTCCAGAATCCGATCGCGAAATTCGGTCTGCTGCACCCAGGATTTGGACTCCAGCTGCGGCTGTCTCTGGCGCAATTGCTCCATCCGGGCTTCCAGATCGCCGATCAGATAGGCCCAGTCGATCTTCGGCGCCGCCTTTTCCGGGAATTCCACTCTTTTGATTTCCTCGCCGATCTTCAGGAACGTTTCTTCCAGATATTCCGGAATAATCACCTTGTAGCCGAACCGTTCCCGGATGCGGTCCGCCAGAACCTGCTGAGCGGAATATTCACCGTGAACCAGAAAAACCTCCAGCCCATGATTTTTAAAATGACTGAGCCATTCGAGAAGCTGGCTCTGCCCGGCATGCGCCGAAAAACCGCCGATTGTGAAAATCCGGGCCTTGACGGCCACATTTTCATTCAGGATGCGGACTCTTTTCGCACCGTCGATAATCTTTCGTCCTGTGGTTCCCTCGGCCTGAAAACCCACAAAGACGATGCTGGCGCCTTCACGCCACAGATTATGGCGGAGATGATGGCGAATCCGACCGGCGTTGGCCATTCCACTGGCGGAGATGATGATGGCCGGCCCCTCGGTCTGGTTGATGGCGATGGATTCCTCCGTGGTCTGCGTACAACGGAGCTGGGGGAGGCGCAGGGGGTTTTCTCCCTTCAGGATCAGTGCCTGTGTTTCATCATCCAGAAAGGTGGCATGGCGGCGGAAGATTTCCGTAGCCTGGATCGCCAGGGGGCTGTCCAGGTAAATGGGCATGTCCTTAGGCAGCTGTCCCTTTTTGGACAGCAGATAGAGACAGTACATCATCTCCTGCGTCCGTTCGACGGCAAATGCGGGAATCACCATCTTCTGCCTGCATTCATAGCTGTAGGCGATGGCCTCGGCCAGCTCGTTCAGGCTGTCCTGCTCATTCTTGTGATTCCGGTTGCCGTAGGTGGATTCGAGAAAGAGATAGTCCGCCTCGGCGATAATCCCGGGATCGTCCATGAGCAACTGGGCTGGTCGACCGATATCCCCGGAAAAAACAAGTTTTGCAGGAACGCCGTTTTCCTTCAGCCAGAGTTCCAGAAATGAAGAGCCCAGGATATGCCCCGCATCCATGAAGTTCACCTTAAGCCCCGGGAAGGGTTCAAAGGGTTTGTCATAGGAAACGCTTTTCAACATCGGAAAAACCGCTTCGGCATCCCGCTGTGTATAAAGCGGCCCCACGCGTTTCTCTCCGAAGCGCAGGCGCTTCCGGCTTTTCCACTGGGCTTCCATTTCCTGGATATGGGCGGAATCCAGCAGGAGAATCCTCAGCAGATCCACGGTCGGTTGCGTCGCATAAATCGGCCCCCGAAACCCTTTCTGAACAAGGCGGGGCAGAAGACCGGTATGATCGATATGGGCATGGGTAATCAGAAAAAACTCAATCTTTTCAGGCTCATAAAGCTCCACATTCCAGTTCCGCTTCTCGATCTCCTCATTTCCCTGATGCATGCCGCAGTCAATCGCAAAGCGATGCCCCTGCGTTTCCAGAATATAACAGGATCCTGTCACCGTTCTCGCCGCGCCTAAAAATTTGATTTTCATAATTATGAACCTCTGCAATAAGAATTTGGATGATAGGCCGTCTGCTCTTCGTCTTGCCTGTAAGGGAAAAAGAAAGATCAGACGTTGAATCGGAAGGTGATGATGTCGCCGTCCCGCACGATATAATCCTTGCCTTCCAGGCGGACCTTCCCCGCCGCCTTGGCTTTGGCGTGAGAGCCGCCGCAGGCGATGAAATCATCATAAGCTACCACTTCGGCTTTGATGAAACCCCTTTCAAAATCCTTGTGAATGGCCGCGGCTGCGCGTGGGGCCTTTGTCCCTTCCGGAATGACCCAGGCCTTCACCTCGTCCTCTCCCACGGTAAAGTAGGATATCCGCCCGAGGAGAGAAAAGGCGGCGCGGATCACCCGTCCGAAAGCAGGTTCTTCCATGCCCAGGGCCGCCAGGAATTCCTGCTGCTCCTCAGTGGGAAGAGAGGCCACTTCCGCTTCCAGCTCGCAGCAGATCCCCATCACCGGCTCCACCAGCCCGGCTTCCGTCTGAAAGGCTTCCACGGTCGGGAAACCATCTTCAGCCACATTAAGGACAACCAGTTCCGGTCTCAGCGTCCAGAAAGAAAAACTGGACAGAGCATGGCGTTCCTCAACCGTCAGATTCAGTTCCCGCAAGGGCCTCCCGCTTTCGAGCTGCTCCTGCAGGCGCGGCATCAGCTCCACATGGAGAGATTCAGGCGGCTTCAGGTTTTTTTTGGCCACCTTCAAGAGCCGCTCGCGGCGGTTCTCCACCACCACCAGATCGGAGAGGATCAGTTCGTCATCCAGTTGCCGGCAGCGATTCACCATGGCCGAAATCGATCTGTCCGAAAAGCAGTCCACCACATGGAGCAGGCCTTCGGCGCCGCTGAGCGCCTGGCGAACCGTTTCCCACGCCTTTTCACCCGCGGCGTTCACATCCGTAAAGGGAACCCGGGCAGGCACGGCCCGAAGGGGTTTATAGATTTCCACAAGCCGGTCAAACCGTCTGTCGGGAACGGAGGCCTGTCCGCGGACACACTGTTCCCCATGAACATCGCAGCTGCGGACGCCTGTCATGATTTCGAAAAGGGTGCTTTTTCCACTCTGGGGAAGACCCAGAATCCCGATTTCCATTGCTGATTCCTCCTTTGCGAGTAACACGAAAACAAGTTACTCACTAACAAAGCGCCACCTCGACGGGGGGCGCTACGTTCAATGTTCAAGGTCGGAATATTACGGTGAGAACATTAAACGTCGAACCAAACCTTCCGAAGGGGCAGGGATCACTGCTCGCAATCAGGCGAACTCCTTCCCGATCCGGGCCATGGCCTCTGCCAGCCGGTCATCGGGCACGGTCAGCGAGATGCGGATGAAGCCTTCGCCGTACTGGCCATAGGCCGTACCGGAAGCCACGACGACCGCGGTCTTCTCGAAAAGTCGATTGGTGAACTCCAGGGAAGTCATTCCCGCAGGAACCGGCACCCAGAGATAAAAGGTGCCCTTGGGCGGTTCGAAGTTTATGCCGATCTTCTTGAGCGTCTCCAGAACCAGCGCCCGCCGCCTGGCATAGATCGCCCGCATCCGGTCAATCGAAGCTCCCTCATGACGGAGGGCGTGAATTCCCGCGTACTGAATGGGATTGAAGATTCCCGAGTCGGTATTTTCCTTGACCTTGCTCATGGCGGCAAGGATTTCCTGGTTTCCCGAAGCCATCCCAATCCGCCAGCCCGTCATGTTGAACGGTTTGGACAGGGAATTGAGTTCCACGCCGACCTCCTTAGCCCCATCGGCCATCAGGAAGCTCAAACGTTCCTGCCCCTCAAAAACCACCTCCCCGTAAGGATTGTCATAGCAGACGGCGATTCCGGTCTCCCTCGCGAAGGCCACCAGCCGGTCCAGGAAAGGCCGGGTTGCGCAGGCCCCCGTCGGGTTGTTGGGATAGTTGAGGAACATCCCCCGCGCCCGCTTCAGGATGTTGGAAGGGATGTCTTCGAAAACGGGAAGATAATCGTTTTCGGGCAGAATCGGAACATTCCAGGGTTCTCCGCCGGCCATGAGAATGCTGGAACGATAGGCCGGATAGCCCGGATCGGTCATGAGAACGATGTCACCGGGGTTGATGCAGGCCAGCACAAAGTGATGGCATCCTTCCTTCGAACCGATAAGCCCCAGGATTTCCTTTTCGGGATCGAGAGTGACGCCGTAGCGCTCCCGGTACCAGCGGGCCACCTCCTGCCGGTAGGCCAGCATCCCTTTTTCCTCATCTGTGGGATACCGGTGATTCTCGGGGACGTGCGCCTGGCGGCAGAGTTCCTCGATTATGGAATCCGGCGTAGGTTCCACCGGGTCGCCGATGGCCAGACTGATGACGTCCACGCCCTCGGCCTTCGCCTTATTGATCTTTTTCCGCAACTCCATGAACAGGTAAGGGGGAATTTTTCCTAAACGCTCCGCAATCTGCACCGTTCTCTCTCCTTTAATCGTTTAATTTCCGTTCTCCTGCCAGGCCTCTTCCCAGAGCCGGCCCTCGTAAATCACCCGGACCCGGCCTTCCATGTAAACGTTCCTGAACGCACCGTCGATCCGCTCAAAATGAATCTTGAGCCTTTCGCCGCTTCTCACGGTCACCTCCACCGGTGACTCCACCAATCCCCGCGCCGCTGCCGCCAGGGCCGAAGCCACCGACCCTGTGCCGCAGGCCAGGGTTTCGTCTTCCACGCCCCTTTCATAGGTCCGGACGGAAAGGCTGTGAAGGCTGGTGACGGTCACGAAGTTGGCGTTCGTGCCCGCCGGCTGAAAAGCCTCGGCATACCGCAACGCCCGGCCGTAACGGAAAACATCGAATCCGTCCAGCTCCTCGACGAAGGCCACGACGTGGGGCACGCCGGTGTTGAGGCTGTCCACCGTCAGGATTTCGTCTCCAACGGGAATGGGTTGGTTCGCCTGCAGAGACGAAGGTTCGGTCAGCCGCAATTTCACATCGTCTCCCCGTAGTTCGGCATCGATAAGTCCGGCCACGGTTTCAAAGGACATCCGCTCCCCGGCAATCCCTTTGAGATAGGCAAAGCGGGCGACACAGCGACCGCCGTTGCCGCACATTTCCACTTCGCTGCCGTCGGCGTTGAAAAAGCGCCACTGGAAATCCGCCCGCGGCGACCGTTCGACGAGGATCACACCATCGGCGCCGACGGAAACCTTCCGACGGCAGATCGCCTCCACGAAGGACGGAATATTCTTGATGGAAGACAGCGCCCCTTCCCGGTTGTCTATCAGGATGAAGTCATTGCCGCTTCCGCTCATTTTGAAAAATTCGATCATTCTTCAACTCCTGTCCGGTTCGAAAAATTTTTCGCTCCTGCATAACCCATCCTGACGCCCGCGTCAACGCCGTAACGACCTGCTGTTCACATTTCATCCCCGAAACCGGGTGCAGACAGGGTTTCTTTCTCGATTTTAACCCGCTTGGAAATCCGGAAACCGGAAGGGAAAGAATTAGGAAAGAATAGGGAGGAAGAAAGGGCGGCGGCGGGATTCCGGCCGGCAATGACAACGGTTTCCCGGTTTACCACCGGTTTACCAGAAGAGGTCTTCCCCCGATGCCCGCACATTCTCGATGCTCTTCAGAACCTCCCGGATATCCCGTTCTTTGAGATCGAGCAGTTCGAAGGCAACGGGGGAAACGGCGGGAACGAAGGCATCGCCGGCATAACCGAACCCCAGGGCCCTCACCAGGATGTCCGCCAGATGAACGATGGCCGTCTCCAGGGGCGCGCTTCTCGCCAAGCCGGGCTTGTGGTGGAAGGCGATCATGTCCGTCAGCTTTCCGGGAAAGAATAATTTTTCGGCAAGCCACTGGCCCGCGGCCGCGTGGGTTTCGGAAAAACGGGCCTTCTCGGCTTCCATGACCAGAATCTCCTTTTGCTCCGCCTCCTCCATAACTGTCCTATAATCTTTGGGAAATTCCAGAAGGAAAATCACCTTGCCGATATCGTGGAGCAGACCGGCCACGGAAACTTCTTCCAGATTTTTCAAGCCTTTGATTTCCACTATTGACCGCGCCGCCACGGCACATCCGACGGAATGTTCCCGAAGACCGACCATCACAGTCTGCATGAGCTCCAGAACGGTCACCCCCATCAGAAGGCTCCTGACGGCGTCCAGTCCCAGAAGCGTCACTGCATGCGTGACGGATGAAATCCTTCCGGGAAAGCCGAAGACGGCGGAATTGACCATCTTCAGGATCCTGCTGGTAAGTGCCGGATCGCTGGAGATGAAGCTGCTGATTTCATGCAGGGATGTTTTCGGATTTCCGATAACCTTTGTGAGCCGCCTCACAACCCCGGAAATCGTGGGCAGCATGTCGATCTTTTCAATCCTGTGGCGCAGGATACGGATATCCGTGGGATTATCCGGCACCGGAACCACCGCTTATTCTCACGATTTTATTCGCTTTTTCCCCGGGAATCTTCTTTTTTTTCCTGCTCATCGCACTCCAGGATGCGCTCTTCAACCAGCCGCTTCAGCATCTTCATGTAGGGCTGCTGTCCGACAGGCCGGAACCGCGCCTCCAGCTTCTCCAGGAGCTGCTCCCGGGACTCGTAAAGCGGCGCCCTTTCCACAATGGAGATGCCGTTCAAGGTCATACTGCGAATCCGCTCAATGTAAGCTTCCGTTAATTCCGTGCCCTTCCCGAAAAGGACCATGCCGTTTTTCATCAAGATCGGTCCGGCCAGTATCATCCCCGGTTCCAGTTGATCGGAATTCAACACGCACATGAAACATCCGGCTCCTTTCGTCTGCTCCGGAACGTTCTCCTCTAACCGGATGCACCGCCTTCGCCGAGGAGCTCATCAACGGCATCGAGCATCTCCTGCAGAGCAAAAGGTTTATGAAGCGTCCGATGCGCCCCCAGCACCCTGGCAAGATTCAGGAACTCCCTGGGACCGACGCGGCTGCCCCCGGAGATGGCGATGATCTTGACCGACGGAAATTCCCGCCGCAGGACCATGATCGTTTCGATGCCGTCCACTTCCGGCATGATGATGTCCGTAATCACAAGGTCGGCTCCCTTCTGACGCTGAATCTCCATGGCCGCCCTGCCATCCGCCGCTTCAGCCACTTCATGGCCTGTTCGTTCCAGAATCTGCCTCAGAACGGACCGCAGCGGTTCATCATCTTCCACAACCAGAATACGCGGCATCTTTGCCCCCTCAGTTACTCCCGACGCTCCAGGACATCCCGAATAACCTGTGCCATTGTGCTCATGATGAACGGTTTGAAAATAAATTCCCGGATGCCCAGTTTTCTCGCCTTTTCTTCAATGATCTGCTCGCTGAATCCCGTACAGAGAATAATCGGGATATCCGCCCGGATATGAAGCAGTTCCCTGGAAAGGTCGATCCCGGTCATATCGGGCATGTTCAGATCGGTAATCACCAGATCGAAGCTTTCCGGCCGGCTGCGAAAGGCTTCCAGGGCCTCGATACTGCTCATGCTCGCCACAATCTTATAGCCAAGTCGGGTCAGCAATTGTTCAGCAATCCGAACCAGACACTTTTCGTCATCCACGAAAAGAATCCGTTCCCGCCCCCGGGGGATCGAACCTGTCGTTGTGCATTCTTCCTCCCTGGATTCAATCGCAGGGATCAGCACGCGGAACCGGGTCCCCTTGCCGGGCTGACTGTCCAGGTCAATGGCGCCCTTGAAGTCTTTAACGATCCCATAAACCACAGCCAGTCCCATCCCCGTGCCTTCTCCGGGTTTTTTGGTCGTAAAGAAGGGGTCAAAAATCCGGTCCTGGATTTGGGGATCAATGCCATGCCCCGTATCTTCCACCGCCAACTCGATATAGAGTCCGGGCAGAATTTCCGGATAAGCCAGAGCGGCTTCCAGATCAATCGAAACATTGAACAGCGAAACCGTGAGTCTGCCTCCCCGCTCACGCATGGCATGGGCCGCATTGGTGCAGAGATTCATGAGGATCTGGTGAATCCGGGTGGGATCGACGATGACCATGTCCGAAGCGGCATCGTTTTTCAACACAATGTCAATCATGGCTGGAATCGACATTCGGAGCAGCTTCACGGCTTCCTTGACGATCGTGCTGACCTTGACCGGAATGGGATCGCCTTCCGTCTGGCGACCGAAGGCCAGAATCTGATTGACCATTTCGATGGCTCGATGCTGCGCTTTCAGAGACTGTTTCAGATTCAGGCAAGCCGGACTTCCTTCCGGGATATCCAGGAGGGCCAGCTCCGTAAACCCCATGATCCCACCAAGGATGTTGTTGAAATCATGGGCAATTCCACCTGCCAGCGTGCCGATCGCTTCCATCTTCTGCGCCTGCTGAAGCATCTGCTCCAACTGCCTGCGGCTTTCTTCAGCCTCCCTGCGCATGGCGATGTCAAGCTGGAGCTCTTCATTGACCAGGGCCAGTTCGGCGGTCCGTTCAGCCACCCGCCGTTCCAGCTCCTCTCTGGTATTGCAGAGCATCTCCTCCAGACGCTTGCGATCCGTCACATCCAGAAGTACCCCCTGATAGTGCGTTGTGATCCCCCGTTCATCCCGGATAGCCACTGTTCGATCCTCGATCCAGCGGATTTCACCCGATCTCGTGAAAATCCGGTATTCCCGGGTGAATTTGTCAATCCCCCGGGCGGCACATTCTTCCTTCTCCCTTTCCAGACAGGCAATGTCATCGGGATGGATAATCGCTGTCCAGGAAACGTCGCCATCCAGGAATTCCTTCCTTGTATAACCGAACTGGGTCACATTGCCACAGACAAATTCCACTGGCCGGCCGGCTGTAACGCGCCACAGAAAGACCGCCGCCGGGCTCCGATTGATCAGGGCTTTAAAATCCCGAAGTCTCTTCCGGGTTTCCAGGAGTTCCTCCCGGAGCCGTTCGGTTTCGTCTTCCGCCGGCTCCGTCGGCATCCATCGCCGCCCCAGGACAACCCTGTCCCGCATCCGACCGGCCCTGACCTGGCCCCCTTCGTTCATACCACGAGATCCTTCCCCGACCTGCCCGTTCAATGCGGCAGCAGGCTGCCGCCCCTTCAAGGTTTTTACAGATTGATTTCCATTTCCTGATTCATGGCGAAACAGTCCAGCCTGTGCCCCCCCCGCGAAATCAAGCCGCGGCAGTCCTCCACCATGGCGTCAAGCTCCGAATCCGTTCGCTCCTGATTGTGATGAAACAATCCCAGTCTCGCGACGCCCGCGTCCAGGGCAAGACGCAGGGCATCCAGGTAAACGGTATGCCCCCACGATTTTTTTGTCAGATAGTCGGCGGCAACATACTCCGCGTCATGGATGAGCAGATCCGCCCCCCGGGCAAAGCGGCAATAATCCTCATAGGCCATTCCCCCGGGATGGTGATGCATCAATTCATTATCTGTCAGAAATACAAAACTTTTGCCGTCTTCTTCAAACCGGTAACCGATCCCCTCGTTGGGGTGGCTCAGAGGAATCGGGGTCACGCGCATCCCGCCGATTTCAAACGGCACGGCGCAGGATTCATGAAAGATCAGATCGGCATGGACATCGGCAAGCGCGACCGGAAAGTTCGGAGGCGTCATGATGCGCGAGATAATCTGCTGGACGGAGGCCTGGGCATAGGGACAGCCATACAGGGTGACGCGTGTTTTTCGATGGTAGATCGGCTTGAAGAAGGGAAATCCGATGAGATGGTCCCAGTGCGCGTGGGTAAAGATGAGGGTGTATTCGAAACGGCGTTCCGCCATGAGCCTGTTGCCCAGTCGCCGGATTCCGGAGCCGGAATCGATGATGATGATCTCGTCCCGCTGCGTCCGAATCTCAATGCAGGTGGTATCCCCGCCATATTTCAGGTAATCTCTTCCGGAAACGGGAATGGATCCTCTCGCCCCCCAGCACCGAACAATCATCGCGACTATACTCCAGAGCCGACAGAAATGTATCCTCTCTAAAAACTCAGTTTCATCTCATATCAGGGGGTAAAAAATATTTCCATAAAAAATGCCGGGGCTAGATTTCCCGACCTTCGCCCTTCCTCAGCACGGAAAGTGCGATTTCCACGTTGTTCAAGGGAGCGGACACCTGGAAACCGGCAACCCTTTCGTGAATTTTTTCACAGATGGCCCTGGCAATTTCGATCCCGGTGCGCTGGCTTTCCTCCCGGGTTTCACACCGGGCCATGCGCTCGAGGATTTCCCGCGGCACCATCACGCCCGGAACTTCATTATTCATGAATTCCGCATTCCGGTAGCTCAACAGCGGCCAGACGCCGGCCAGAACGGGAACGCGCTTCGAGTGCTTCTCCACGCGGTCCAGGAACCGGAACAGGGCCTCCTCGTCGAAAACCGGCTGAGTAATGGCAAACTCGGCGCCGGCCTCGATCTTCTGAAAATAGCGGTCGATCTCCCGCTCCAGATCCACCGCGCAGGGATTGGCGCCCACGCCGATGAAGATGCCCGTGGGCGGGTCTACGGGACTGCCTCCGATGTCCCAGCCGGAATTGAGATTGTGGACCACGGAGGTGAGGCCGATGGAATCCACATCGAAGACGCCCGTCGCCTCCGGGCAGTTTCCCAGTTTCGGCGGGTCACCCGTAATGATCAGGTAATTCACGAGCCCCACGGCGTACCCGCCCAGCAGATCACTCTGCATCCCGATCAGGTTCCGGTCCCGGCAGCAGTAATGGACTACCGGCTCGATGCCCACTTCCCTGAGGATGACCAGGGCCGTGATCATGGGTGAGACCCGGGCGCTGGCCCGGGGACCATCGGGAATGTTTATGGCATCGACGCCGGCTTCATGGCACCGACGCACTTTGGCCAGCATATTACTGAAGTCGCCGGCCCGGGGGGGAAGAATCTCCACAGAAGTCACCTTCTGCCCGGAACATATCTTCGCGGCCAGACGTGATTTAGCCGCAGTCGGAATTGCGGGCTTCTGCGCAGGAGCCTGCTGACGAGTCGTCACTTCGACATGCTTTCGGACACCGCTGAGTCCGCGAACAGCACGGGCCGCCGTGGCGATGTGTGCGGGATGGACGCCGCAGCATCCGCCGATTCCGCGAACGCCCAGTTCAATGAATTTTTTGGCATATTCGGTGAAATATTCGGGGTTGGCCAGATAGAGGGTCCTTCCACCGATTTCCCGCGGCATCCCGGCATTGGGCATCACGATCACCGGTTTGCCAGCAACGGGAAGGACTTTCAGCAGAGCCTCGTAAATCCCTGCCGGACCGGTGCCGCAGTTGAGGCCGATGACGTCGACGTGAGGATCTTTTTCCAGGGCCGCAGCCATCTTTTCCGCCGGTGTTCCGGCCGCCGTCTCCCCATCATCGTCCACGGCAAAGGAGGCCAGCACCGGCACGCCTCTTTCACGTGCAACCCGGGCTGCCAGCTGCAGCTCTTTTAAGTCGCTGAACGTCTCCAGAAGCAGCAGATCCACGCCTTCTTCTGTCAGGGCTTCCATCTGTTCCCGGAAGGCGGCTTCGACTTCCGCCATGTCCCTCCCGGTGATCACCTGACCTCCCTGGGTACAGGGCCCCACGGATCCGGCGACGTAGAGCGTCGTCCCGGCCGCCTGGCGGGCGAGTCTTGCTGCGGCGCGGTTGATGTCGGCCACTTTTTCCGCCAGGCCGTAAGCCCGGAGTTTGATCCGGTTGGCGCCGAAGGAATTGGTTTCCAGCACCTGCGCCCCGGCCTGAGCGTACTGCTCATGAATCCCCAGAATCAGCCCGGGCTCGGTCAGGCATAATTCGTCGTAACAGGTCTGGATAAAGACCCCTTTTTCATAAATCATCGTCCCCATGGCCCCGTCAAAAATCAGCGGGGTCCCGGTCATGCGGGAAAGGACATTCTGCAGTGCGCTCATCGCATCTCCTTGAAAATTCCATCGTTTTTTCCATACCGTTTTTTTGTCAGCCTGTAAAACAAAAACTCTCCGAAATTCCACGGAATCAGGAGATGGCGGACTCGAGCTGAAGGCGTTTTAACGGTTGCAGACAAAACCAAAAGGGAGGGGGGCAGCGCAACCGGCGGATCTTCATGGAAGGCCGGCATGGGAACTTTCACCGCTGCGGCGCCGGAAACATGGGATGGGAAGTAGAGCCGGTCATTGCGGAAGAGAAAAATTAATCCCCTTCCGTTTCTCCCGTGGATTCGCCGCTGTCCGATCGGCTTCCGGCCATGCTGCGGGAAGATTTGCGATGGCGGCGTTTCTTTTTTGCCCCGGATGCAGCATCAGGCCCCCCAGCGGACACTGACGACTTCTGCACTTCCGGCGGCTGGGGAGGAGGCGTATTCAGAGTCGCCATATAGAAATCATCAACCAGCATGGCGATCAGGTCCATTTCTTCTTCATTCTGCAACAGACTTTTGACCAGAGGAATGAAACGCTGCATATGTTCCACCTGCAGTCGGTCACGCATTCTCATCTTGGCCTCCAGCAGAGCGATCACTCGCTGGGACACGGTCGTTTCCACTTCTTCATCTTTTGGCAGGGACCGTTCCTGAATATCGATACTGAAGGACTTCGCGATGTCCCGCAGCCGAAACTGCTCCATCCCGGCAACCAGGGAAATGGCGACGCCGCTGGCGCCTTTCCGGCCGGTGCGGCCCGCCCGGTGGATGTAAGCCTCGGGATCTTCCGGCGGTTCATATTGAATGACATGGGACAGGTCCGGGATATCGATGCCTCTGGCTGCCACATCCGTGGCCACCAGAAAACGGAGTAATCCGCTCCTAATCCGCGCCATGACTTTTTCCCGTGCCTTCTGGGACAGTTCGGAACTCAATTCGTCCGCGTCATAACCGAAACGTTTCAGTACGACGCTCACGAAATGGACCGTGGCTTTGGTGTTGCAGAAGATAATGGCGGAAACGGGATTTTCCGCTTCGATGATCCGGACAAGAGACCGTTCCTTGCCCATTCCCGGAACGAGATAGTACACATGCTCCGTTTCCGTCACGTGAATCTGATCCCGACTGAGGCTCAGCAATTCCGGTTTTCTCAGAAATTCTCCGGCAAGGCGGAGAACATGGGACGGAAACGTGGCCGACAGCAGATAGGCATTGATCTCGCGGGGAATGAATTCCTGAATGCGCTTCATGTCCGGATAGAATCCCATGGACAGCATGCGATCCGCCTCATCGAAAACCAGAATCGACAAGGCTTTCAGCGACAGGGAACCCCGGATCAGATGATCCAGGATCCGCCCTGGTGTTCCGATGACGAGCTGCGCCCCTTCCCGGAAGGCCTCGAGCTGGGCGTGATACCCAACGCCGCCGTAGGCAACGGCTGTGCGGATTCCGGAGTCGGCGCTCAGCAGGAGGGCTTCCCTCGACACCTGAAGGGCCAGTTCCCGAGTCGGCACAAGAATCATGGCCTGGCAGGCGGCCTTCCGCGGGTCAAGACGTCCCAGTATGGGCAGGAGATAGGCTCCCGTCTTTCCACTGCCCGTTTTCGACTGGATCATGAGATCCCGCCGGGCCAGGATATAGGGAATCGCCTTGGCCTGAACGTCCATCAGTTTCGTCCACCCCGCGCGGGTGGCAGCATCCCTTATCGTCGGGGGCAAACACTCCAGAGCGACCTCGGGCAGGGCGTCGGTCGGCTCCAGGATCGGCTCCTCCCCGGGATCATTGAAATTCTGGTCTGCAGGCGGTGTCGATTCGGGTTCTTGATCGTTCAATGTGGGGTCCATAGGCATCCTTCAGCAATTATCGCTTTTTTAAGGGAAAGTGACTTTTCAGCAGTAAATTCAAGCGCGCAATCATTGCACCGAATCCTTGAAAATTCAATTCTTTTCTTTTTTACGGCAGGGCAGGTCCTTCCTGTCACCGTTTCCAGGAAGATCAGAGGGAGATCCATATTTCCAGACTAGAGCCCACCCTGACCGAAATTGACTTTTTTCCTCCGAACTGTTAGAGGCATCCCTGTCTCTGCCGCTTCCGAGAGGCTTCAGCAGGCAGAGAATAATCAAGAACTGCGAGAAATCGAGAACCCGATGATAGAATGGAACGCGTTGCTGGTGACTTTTCTGATTCTTTTCCTTGCCCGCAGCCTTTTCAAGGAAGCGTTGACCCGGATCAACATCCGGCATCTCCAGCATCACGGCCGCCGGGTGCCGGAACTTTTCCGCGGTGAAATCGATGAAGCCACCCTCTCCCGGATGACGGATTATACGGTGACGACCTCCCGTTTTACTTCGTTTGAAGGGATCGTCGATGATCTGTTGACGCTGACGGTTCTCCTCAGCGGTATCCTTCCCTGGCTGACCGGCATTCTTTCAGGCCGGCAGCTTCCCTTTATCCTGTCGGGTCTGCTCTTTTTCAGTGTCCTGATGCTGGCCAGCGGTGTAATCGCTGTGCCTTTCGATCTCTACCGCATCTTCGGGATTGAAAAACGGTATGGCTTCAGCACGATGACTTTCCGGCTGTGGGTGATGGACAGCCTGAAAAGCCTGGGGATTTCCGTCATCCTGCTGGGTGCGCTGGGAAGCGCTTTTCTGGCACTGATACAATACGCCAGGGAATCCTGGTGGTTCTGGTCCTGGCTGCTGTTCGCCGCCTTTCAACTGTTGATGCTCTGGCTTTATCCGGTGGTCATCGCCCCCCTTTTCAACCGCTACGAACCGATCCAGGACCAGGATCTCAAAAGGGCCGTGATGGATCTGGCGAGACGGGCGGAACTGGAAGTGGCCGGAATTTATCAGGTCGATGAAGGGAAACGGAGTCGTCACACCAATGCGTACTTTACCGGTCTGGGGAAAACCCGGCGGATCGTCCTGTTCGACACCCTCCTTGCTTCTTCGACCCGGGAGGAAATCCTGGCCGTGCTGGCTCATGAAATCGGGCACTGGAAAAAGAGGCACATACTCAAACAGCTGATTTTCACGGAACTGACCTCCCTGGGGATACTTTACCTCTTTTCCCGTCTGCTGAAATGGCCTCTTCTCTATTCGACCTTCGGCTTTTCGGAACCCGTCACTTATGCCGGCCTGCTGCTTATCGGGATCCTGACCGGGCCCTTTTTCTTCTTTCTGAAGCCTTTCAGCGCCGCAATGCTCCGCCGGTTCGAACGGGAAGCGGATGACTACAGCCGGAATCTGATCGGAACGGCAGCCCCCATGATATCGGCCCTGAAACGCCTGGCAAAGGACAACCTCGCCAACCTCTTTCCCCATCCGCTTTATGTGTGGTTTCACTATTCCCACCCGCCGCTGCTGGAACGGATCGGCCGCCTTGTGGACCGCCGGGCTTGAGCTCGGTAACGATTCGATATTTCTATAAAAAGAATAAATAAGGACCATCCGCTTTCCGGAGAAGAAGGAGGGCTGCTCGACAGGCCCCCGGAAACTTGATTTTCCCGGAGGGAAATGATTAAAATCATCAAATGATAATTGTAACGTGAGGAAGTTTTATGCCGATTTATGAATTTTTCTGTGAACAGTGCAATACGGTTTATAATTTTTTTTCTCGAACGGTCAACACGGAGAAGATCCCCTTCTGCCCCACCTGCAAAACGGTTCCCTTGAAACGTCAGATGTCGGTCTTCGCCAAAATTACCCCCGGCCGGGAGGACCCGGCAGGGGAGGATATGCCCCCTCTTGATGAAAACCGGATGGAAAGGGCGATGTCCATGCTGGCCGGCGAGATGGACGGAATCGATGAAGAGGATCCCCGTCAGGCTGTCCGCCTGATGAGGAAACTGTCCGACATGACCGGTTTGCACCTGGGAGAGGGGATGGAAGAAGCCCTTCGCCGCATGGAACGGGGGGAGGATCCGGAACAGATCGAGCAGGAAATGGGTGCCCTGCTGGAATCGGAGGAACCGTTTCTGCCCGGGCAGAAAGCAGCAAAGGGAACGAAGCGGCGCACCCAGCCCCGAGTCGATGAAACGCTTTATGATCTTTAACAGGAGTGCAGACAGGATCGCGAAAAACGCTTTCTCCACACTTGCGGTTTACGGGATTCAGGTTAAATGTTAATATGATCCAGAATTTCTGTGCATCTATCGTCCTGTCCCGAATTTTTTACAGACACTGCAGGAGACTTTTAACAATCCAACGGAATCAACCATGAAAATCTGCATGTTCACGAATACCTACCTGCCGCAGATCGGAGGGGTTTCCCGATCCGTCTTCACACTCGCTGAAGATCTGCAGGCCCTGGGGCACCAGGTCCTGATCGTCGCGCCGACCTACGCCGCACAGGGAGAGGATGACGAAGGACCGGAGGTGATGCGCGTGCCGGCGATTCAGAATTTCAACGGCAGTGATTTTTCCCTGTGCATACCTCTGCCTTTTATCATCCGGGAGCGATTGGACGCCTTTCAGCCGGACCTCATTCACAGCCACCATCCCTATCTGCTGGGCGATGCCGCCCTGCGGGAAGCGAGGCGGCGCGATCTGCCCCTCGTCTTCACCCATCATACCCTTTATGAAGCTTATACTCACTATGTTCCTTTGGATTCCAAAGCGATGAAGCGGTTTGTGGTCTGCCTGTCCAAAGCCTATGCGAATCTGTGCGCCCATGTGGTAGCGCCGAGTCGCAGCATCGGTGAACTGCTTAAAAACCGGGGGGTCCAGAGTCCCATTTCTGAAATCCCCACGGGAGTGGATCTCGATGTACTCGGAGGAGGCTGCCGGTCTGCCGGCCGCGAGCGTTGCGGTGTGAGCAGAGACCGACTGGTCATTGGCCACGTGGGCCGACTGGCGCCGGAGAAAAATCTGGATTATCTGGCCCGGGCCGTCTGCCTGTTCCTCGATCGCCATCCCTCGGCCCGTTTTCTTGTTGTGGGTTCAGGTCCCAGTGAATCCCGAATTCGGGAAATCTTCGAGTCCGCGGGACAGGAATCGCGCCTTTTTCTGGCCGGCAGTCAAACCGGAGAGGCATTGCGGGATCTGTATTCAGCGATGGATCTCTTCGTTTTTTCCTCGAAATCAGAAACGCAGGGCATGGTGCTTGCCGAAGCCATGGCAGCGGGAAAACCGGTCATCGGTCTGGATGCGCCGGGAACGCGTGAAGTGGTGCGAGATGACTGGAACGGGAGGCTTCTGGCCGCCGATGCTCCCATCGAGGCCTTCGTCCAGGCCATGGAAGAATTCGCCCTGGACCCGAAGAAGGCGAACCGGTGGCGGCAGGGAGCGGCAGAAACGGCACCCGCCTTTTCCCGCCGGCAGTGTGGGTTAAAGATGGCCGGTCTTTATGAAGCCATTCTGGCAGATCATCATTCCGAAAACGGAGATTCCGATGTTTTTCCCCCCTGGGACAGTCTGTTGCGCGCCTTGAAGGCGGAATGGGATCTGATTTCCGAAAAGGCGACAGCCACCCTCCAGACGATCAAACAGGAAGAATACGAAAATCTGAGCTGACCCGCGCAAAGTGCCGTAAACATCCGGACGCGCTGCTTCTTTCTGAATTTCTATCCCAACAAACCGATCAACAGGGCTCCGGTCGCCATGAGCGAGGCCCCCGTCAGTCTTTCCATGATCTTTTCCTCCCGGAACCACCAGGCCCCGTAAAGTACGCCGATCAGCAGGCTGGTCCGCTTCAGGGCGATCATGTAAGCAGCCTGGGTCAATGAAATGGCCAGCATGTGGCTGAAAATCGTCACGGCCACCGTCGCCCCCAGCGCCAGCGCCATGGCCGGAGTCCGCGTCCGCAGGATGTTCCCGGATCTTTTCCCGATAAAGGCCAGACCGGCAAACATGAGGCCTGTGAAGAGCAGGTAATATACAATGCCGAAGTAAGCCGGACTGGAGTGCAGAATCGCCAGTTTCCCCACAGTGGACGTAAAGGCATAAATAAAGGAAACCAGCAGCATCAACCTTGAGCCCGGCTCCCGGATGATAGCCCGGAACGGCTGAAGAGCCCCCTGTTTCAAGGAAGAAATATTAAGGCAGTAGGAACCGGCAATAATCAGCATGATGCCGGCCAGCCCTCCGGCGCTGAGCCTTTCTCCCAGGATAAGCCATCCGGTCAGAATAATGAAGCCGGGGGTGAAGGCCAGAAAAGGAAGCGACAGGGAAAGCGGCGACACCTTGAGGGCTTTCATGTAGCACAGAAAGGACAGCACCTCTAAAGGCAGCCCAACCAGGACGCAGGACCAGAACACCCCGTCCGTTTTCGCCGGAGAGATAAAAAGAGACGCGGCAAGCAGCCAGGGAACAGTATAAGCCAGACGGATCAGCCCCATCTCATAAGCGGAGCGGTCACTGAAAAACCGCTTCGTCAGGGCATCGGAAGTCGCCAACCCCGCGGCGGCCGCCAAGGAAAGAAAAAAACTCAAAACGGACACAGCCCGGCCTCAGATTCTCTGTTTCTCATCCTTTTCCTGAGAGAAAAATAAGTACTTATCCCCACTAAAATCAGTCCTCCCCATGATGGGAAAATTCCTGATGACATCATACACTAAACGACCGGTAAAAGCCCTGGAAACCCTCCTTGGGAATCCTCCCTTCAAGGGGAAATTGGAACCTCGGCATTCAGGACCGGAACCCTTTAAATTTAAATAAAAGGGAGATCAGCATGAAAATTCTGATTGTCGACGACGACCCCGGAACAACCGATCTTCTGGAAATCAGCACCTCCCTGTGGGGCTATTACCCCGGCAAGGCCGGCCGTGCCGATGACGCCCTGGAACTGCTGAACCGGAATTCTTACGATATCCTGATCACCGACGCGGAGATGCCGGGGATGAGTGGTTTTGATCTATGCCGGACCGTCCGCTCCCGATTTCCTCATATGTTCATTATCGGAATCACCGGCTCTCTGGATTTTCGCAAATTCGAGGAGGCCGGCGCGGACACCTTTTTCAGAAAGCCCTTCAAGCTGGATGATCTGCATGCCGTCCTCAGGAACATTCAACCCGCGTTCGAATCAGGATAACGGTTTCCCGAAAACCGCTTAGTGTTCAAATCCCGACCGTATTGCTGATTGGCGACCACCTCACGAAATGCAGGGTTTTTTCAGCATGCGCCTGAATTGTTCACCCTGGAAATACCGGGAAGCGGACCGTTCAGCGGTGCAGAGGTTATCTCCTCATGATTCCAGTTCGCGATACGATTCAATCCCGCCATTTTCCTTTCGTCAATATCGTCCTTATCCTGCTTAACGTGTTTTTTTACGGGATACAGCTTTCTCTTGGCGGGGAAGCCGATACCCTTATGATCCGTTATGCCCTGGTCCCCGCCCGCTACACCGATCCTGGAGGGGTCGCTGACTTCGGCAGCGGGCAGGCGATTCCGGCCCTGTTCACCTTCATGTTTATCCATGGCAGTTTCTGGCATCTCCTCGGCAATATGTGGTTTCTTTATATCTTTGGCGACAATGTCGAGGATCGCCTCGGTTCTTTATCCTATCTCCTTTTTTATCTGCTTTGCGGCCTCGCTTCGGGTTTCACGCATATCCTTCTCAATCCGCACTCTCCGGTGCCGACGATCGGGGCCAGTGGCGCCGTCGCCGGGGTTATGGGCGCGTATTTCCTTCTCTATCCCCGCGCCAGGATTGTGACCCTCGTTCCTCTGCTCTTTATCCCGTGGTTCATCGAAATCCCCGCCATTCTATTCCTCGCCCTCTGGTTTCTCATGCAGTTCCTCAATGCCACACTGGCTGGTGACCATACCTCAGGTATTGCCTGGTGGGCTCACATCGGCGGCTTTGCTTTCGGCGCTTTGATTCATCGAATTTTCTACAGAAAAACATAGTTGACCAATTATCATGCTCTGGTATATGGACAGTCGAGCGTCAGAAGGGATCGGCACGAAGATGCAGCACGGCATCCAAAAATAACCCCGAATCATCCCCTCGGAAGCTTCCATAAAAATCCACAGAACGGCATGTTTATTCAAATGAGAGAATTCTGCATGAGATTGAGGAATGTCCATATTCTCCGGGTCATGCTGCTGGCCGGCATCGCCCTGACCTGGATTGTCACGACAGGAATGCTGGACGCAAGACCCCTTACCGAAGAGGTTGCCGATCGTATTCTGCAGAGGACCGTGAATGGGTCCGGGAAATCTCTACTGAATTTTGCATACAACGATCAGGATACCGTCCGCCTGCTGCAAGCCTTTTATACGGACCGAAACGGTTTGCCGGCCTGGAGCGGGAATGAGGGACCGAATGAGCAGGCCGCCGATCTGCTGCGCATTTTAAAGCGGGCGACTCGGGAGGGTTTGAGTCCCCAGGACTATGGCGTTGCACGCATTGAGGCCCTGATAGCGACCATCAATTTGGACAGGGAGGGAAGTCAGCCTCTCAATGTTGAACAACTGGCCGATCTCGATCTCCTGCTGACCGAGGCCTTTTTTTCCTATACCTCTCATTTTTCCGGTGGCAGGGCCGATCATCAGCGGCATTATCCCGGCTGGGTCTTCAAACGGCGACAAACCGATCTCATCAAGACGCTGACAAGCGCCCTGGAAAGCAGAGAGATGGAAGCGACGCTGAATGAAGTGGCTCCCCGGTTTTATGGCTATACGAAGCTCCGGGAGCGACTTAACGAGTACATCGATATCGCGGAAGCCGGCGGCTGGCGCAAGATTCCGGCAGGCCGCCCGCTCATGAAGGGCATGCGCGACAAACGGGTCAGAACACTAAGGAAACGACTGATTTCCACTGGAATGGCGTCCTTGTCGCAAGCTAAAACGGATACCTATTTCGATCTTGATCTGGAGACAGCCGTTCGTCGATTCCAGCGTCAGCACGGTCTTCGGGAAGACGGCATCGTCGGCCGCACCACCCTGGTGGAGCTGAACGTTCCCGTGGAAGTCCGCATCTGCCAGATGGCCGTCAATCTGGATCGGTTGCGGTGGCTGCCCTATGAGCTGGGCGATCGGCATATCCTGATCAATATTCCGGACTTCAACCTTGAAATCGTGGAAGACAAGCGCGTGGTGATGCATATCCGCGCCATCGTCGGCAAGACCGACAAACGGACGAACCTGTTAAGCAGCCGGATTACCGCCATAGAGCTGAATCCATACTGGAAAATCCCCAAGAGCATCGCTGTGGAGGAGTTTTTGCCGCAGCTCAAGAGAAATCCCCGATACCTCGGAAAGAAGATTAAAGTTTTCGCGGGAGATTATCAGACCAATCCCGTCTCTCCGACTTCAATCAAATGGTCCCGGGTCACTGCCGAAAATTTCCCCTACTTTCTGAGACAGGAACCTGGATCGGATAATCCGCTGGGGCGCGTCAAGTTCGTTTTTTCCAACGAAGCGGATATTTATATCCATGACACTCCCACGCGCAATCTCTTTACGCAGGACAAACGCAGCTTCAGTCACGGCTGCGTCCGGATCGAAAAACCTGTGGATCTTGCCGCCTATCTGCTGAAGATTCAACCGAATAACCGATGGTCGAGCCAGAACATCCAGGCCGAGATCCGAAAGGGAAAGAACCTGCCCCTGCCGCTGAACGAACGGGTTCCGGTCCACATTGTTTATCAGACCGTCTGGATCGATCGGGAAGGCAACCTCAACTTCCGTCCGGATATTTATGATATCGATAACATTCCGGCTAATCTACTGATGGTCCTGGCCTCACTTAAACAGTCCCCCGGCGCTTCCAGCCCCCAATAACCGGGACTCCATCAAAAATTCGATTTCATTACAGCAGGGGTGAGCGGGCGACGCGGTCAAGGCTTTCGCTCCCCCCTTTTTTCTGTCCTCTGAATTCACTTGCAACACCACCAACCCCTCCTCCCTTGACAACCGAACTTGAGTGACTATATTAATGCCGAATCCGGATATCCATAACAATATCAGGATTTTGATTGAGACAGAGTTATCGTTTTTCTTAGAAAAGGTCTCGGAGAACTCATTTTTTTGAATGAGCGAGTTTGATAATATTCTGTAAGATGCACTCTATTCTCAATGAGGCAAGGAGGAAGATCAGATGTTTGGACCGGGAA
>Ga0123334_1000985_pt1 | contig 37834 bp, 34 predicted proteins | sample BiotimSIPDNA_FD_89706 | JGI IMG/M metagenome (GOLD analysis project Ga0123334, IMG submission 89706) | Anaerobic biogas reactor microbial communites from Washington, USA - Biogas_R1 time_0 SIP DNA | ecosystem: Engineered > Bioreactor > Anaerobic > Unclassified | place: Washington, USA...
AGACTCCTTACACTTCCCGACTCTTGTGCCGTTTTACCGAAGTATCGTTCACGCCGCCCTTAGCGTGTAAGACTATACGCGGCTTTCGCCGCTATATGATGCGACTGCCTGTCGCACAAAAAGACCCCGGGCATGGCCCGGGATCTCTCTTTTTTTAATTAAGTTATCGAGTATTAATTACTGGATGATAACCTGTTGGAGTGCTTGATTCCAGAATACCTGATAGCCCAGTCCTTCAGCTACCCAACGTGCAGGCAGCATGGTGCGGCCAGGATTTACGATTTCCGGAGCAACATCCATCTGAACATCAGCGCCATTTACTTTAGCAATGGTGCTACCAATAACCAAAACAATACTCTTGTCACCCTTGGTTATGGTAACGGTCTTAGTAGCATCATCCCAGCTGGTGGTTGCGCCCAGAGCATCGCCCATGGCACGAACCGGTACATAGGTGCGGCCGGCCTTGATGTAAGGAGCTGCATCCATGCCGAAGGTGCTGTTGCCAACGGTGTATACGCTGGAACCGATATAGAAGAATACAGTGCTGTCACCACCGGCTGGGGTAACAACCTTGGCTGCTACTGCGCCGGCAATAGCTGCGGTCTGCGGGAACATTCCGTTTGTCGTGATTGTATAGGCACCACTAAGATAAGTACCTGCTGACGCGGCACCATTAGATTGAAGTACTGCAGGACCCAAGAGAGCTACAGTCATATTACCTTCTGGGACAGTTCTGTCAACAGTAACATAACAATCAGTTACTTTGATAACACTTGGCTCATTGCTGTCACGCTGTACGGGAATTTTAATGAACTGATAGTAGTCCGTAGTTATAGTACCGACACCTTTAATTCTTGTCATTTGATCAAGATCAAGTTTTAAATCGCCAGACTCAACTGTTATTGTTGGCAGTTTCGCCCATTCACAACCAGCCGGCACCTTCAGCAGAAGGTAATCCAAACCAGTATCATCGCCTATACCACCCGCTACGGCTTCGGTTATTGTAAAATCAGCTATCTTCTGAGCTGCGGAACCGATTTTAACTTCGGTGGCATTTTCCGCTTTCAAGGTAACCGGCAGAGCGATCTTGGCTACTACTACTTCTCCCTTGACTCCTGCATTACCGCCGATTTCAACAACCAAATCGCCAGGTGCAGTCACATCCAAGGCTACTTCGAAGTCCTCAAACTCGAAATCCGCAGCTGAGCTACTGGTAGCATTAACTGTATATTTGAGGACATTGCCCTCTGACCCTGAAATACCGGCAAAAGTCAAACCGCTAGGCGTATTTTCTTTTGTCCATTTGGCATAGCTGGGAAGAGTAAGAGTGATGGTCCGGTCTTTTATTAATGTAGCCGAAATATTCTCTTCAATAACGAAGTCACCTATCTCTTGCTTCAGTTGACCTGCAAAGACTTCTGTAGGATCATCACATTCAACCGTTACTCCGAAATCGCCAAATTTTCCAACCTTTATTTCTTTGGGACTAATTTTGCTCTTTCCTTTGACCTTAGCCATTATGTCCCCTGCTTTAACCTCCGACTCATCAACTACTTCAAACTTCAAGGGAACATCCCAAGCAGAAGCCACCGTGCTAATATCGGCAGTTGCAACATCTATTGCTAATTCATCTTCATCTACATCGAAAGTCACATTGATGTCCGCTCCCCATACGTTGGTAAGAGTTTTAGCTCCACTAGTTTCATCCCACTCAAAACCGTCCGGCAGGGTAAGCACCAAACTGTCGGTTCCCGCTTTCAGGGCACCGGCAACATCTTCTCTGATTCTGAGTGTAAATGTGAAGTTGTCATTTTTAGTCACAGTACTTGATGTTGTTAAGGTTACAGACGAATCACTTGAGGTTTTGGCCACAACAACGCTGCCCAAGGGGAATCCAAAACCGGAAGGCCCATCGAAATTGGCCGTAAGATCGCCTTCTACACCTTTATCAATCTTTATTGCACCCAGATGGATATAGAAGACACCATCTGTTTCAGCAGTTTGCTTTGTGATTGCTTTAATCTGGACGCTGCTGTCACCCGCTTGTCCTGTGCCTGCTACTAATTGCAGATGTGATGCGCCTGACGAATATAAGCCGTTGGCATCCCCACCAATGGCAGTCGGAACTTCCAAGCTGTTATCTCCACCACTTACATCCACAGCAGATACAAATTCGCAGTCATCTGGAAGTTCGAATATGACTGTGTCGTTCACGTCTATTGATCCAGCAGGAACAGTAACTCTGACAGTACCCAGTGCTGCACTAGTAGTATCGTCCTTTACGATTGGCACTCTCAGTGCCGAGATGCTGCCTGCTGCTTCAACTGTAGCCGGTGCAACAAATGCCGGTGCCAGGAAAGTCAGGCAGAACGCTATAGTTGCGATTACGCTAACTAATTTTCTATGTTTTAGCAATTTATTTCCTCCTCTAATAATTTTTTTGGTTAGGTGATCAGCCCTTGCGGACTACATCTGATGAGAGTAAATGCCCTCCTTTCGGAGTTTTCTGTCCATTTGGTTCACAATGTAACCTTTGGCTATGTTTGTAGACGGTAAGCCGGACAGATTTGTTCCATAAAAACACCGGATAAAAGATTAATAAATTCTTAACGAATTGAATTTCCCCCTGGAATCAGGATAGGCTTTTTCCTTTGCCTCCGCATATAATACATAAAATTCCAGTCATTAAGGAATGAATGAATTGGAAAAGATAGATTTGCTTCACCCGGTATTGCGCTCCAAGGCCCGGCTGCTCATTAACCGGGCTGCTGAGGCCGGATTCAGAATCATAATTACTCAGACCCTCCGAACTAAGGAGGAGCAGGATGCCCTCTATGCCCAGGGCCGCACCCGACCCGGCCCCATAGTAACTCAGGCCAGATACCCTCAAAGTCTGCACTGCTGGGGCCTGGCCTTTGACATCGCCGTCATAATCGACGGCCGGGCCAACTGGAATGTGGCCTATTATGACCGGATCGGACCCATTGGCGAAAGCTTGGGTCTGGTCTGGGGAGGACGGTGGTCCGGCTTCCCGGATCGCCCTCACTTTCAACTCCCCGGATATGAATGGAGCCGATTAGAAACCGTCTACGGTACCCCCAGCAAATTCATTGCCACCTGGAAGGAGGAAAAACCCATGCCGGAAATCCCCCCCTGGAAAGACCAGGTTATGAAGGAGGCCGCCCAGGCCGGAATCATCATGCCCAATATCCATAAACCCCAGGAGCCTGCTGACAAAGCCTTCGTCCTGGCCGTAATTCTTAACCTGCTGAGGGTGCTGACAAAGAATTGAAACAATTCGCCATATGTAATCATAGGCATCACCTCCCCTCGCGGGAGAGAGACCTAACTAATTAATCAACCAGTCCCAACAGCCTGGCCGCATTACCACCCAATAAATTCGCTTTCTCATTTTCCGGAATATTCGTGGCCTGAATACGTTTAACCCATTTTTGGGAGGAATTCATCCCAAAAAAGATGGGATAATCCGTGCCAAAAAGAACCCGGTCCAGTGACCCCAGCTTACTGATGACCCGCTGCAGGTATTCGCTGATCTTCTGGTCGTCATAGACCTCCCACGCCGAAATATCAAGATAAACGCTGTCAAAATCCGCTGCCAGATTAAGAGCCAGATCAAACCAGAGACTGGCTTCCGCCTGCCCGGGAACAAATTTGCATACCTCCGGATTGAGAACATCACTTCCTCCGGCATGAGCCAGAATTATCTTTAATCCCGGGAATTTCTCCAATGCAGCACGGTAGTTCCCGGGATGACCATGATCCTGGGGCGACATGGCGGCAATGGCACAGTGGAAAGTCACCGGCAGATTCCGGTCCAGACAGATGCGGTACAATGCCGCACAACAGTCGTCACCAGGAAAGAAGCCGGTGGGAGGATATAGCTTAAGTCCTTTCATCCCCCATTCCTGAACCGCCGTAAGGAAATGGCGTTCAACATTGTCCCGGCGGGGATCCATGGAAAAGAAAGATATGAGCCGGTCCGGATTGGCCTGAGCCAGTTCCGCATATTCACGATTGATCGCCAGAATGTCCATAGGAGCTTCCTGCTGGTTGACTATGGCCAGGTCCAAAGGCAGCAATACAGATTTGTCAATCCCTGCATTATCCATGCGCTGCAGCAAAGCGCTTCCATCCGGGTCAAGAAATGACCTCTCCAGCTCCTCGGGACTCAATTCAATGCCGCAGGGGACATTGTACGCTTGGGCCAGGCCGACAGTAAAAAAAGGCCAGAACTCATCGGGCATCAGAAAACCCTTCTTCCACCAGTGAACATGGGCATCAATAATCATTCCTAACTCCCCTTTCAATACCCGGTATTTGCGGGCGCCGCTTAAAGCGGGCATCAAACCGCTTTAATATGCGGCCACAAACACACTCTTATTTTTCAGGTTATCACATCCATTGTTCTGTTCCTCGACCGGTCACTCCAGAGATGTATGAATAAATTTACTATTATTTAAAGAGTGACAGCCGGGGTTCCAGCCTGTCCATTAAATTAATGAGGAGGTTTAATAAGGATGAGTATTTCAGGTCAGAACTCTATTGGAACTGATATTCCGGATCTCCGATATGTTTTTTTTACTACCGGTGACGGCCACTATGCCCAGGCCGACTACAGGAAAGCGGTGACAAAAGGAGGGGCCATGTGGGACACTCTGCAGCAAAGGTATGCGGAAGCACTGGCCGATCCGTCAGGCATGGTCTTTTTCCAGGATAATCTGGGCTTTATGTACAACTGGGGCGAAAACGTCAAAGCAGAAAATCCTCTAAATTGGGGTCAGATGCGGGTGGAAATGATGACCGCCCTGACCGCCGGGGATTTCGCCAAGATTATCCCCTCATATCCCTTTGACCGAAGTCTGTCTGAGGACGGCTCACTCACCGTTGAATCCTATCCGCTGACCCAGGGCAGTCTGGAATTAGCAGGCTTGACCCGCAATTATTATTATTACGTTCCCTCATCTTATGATGGCAAAACCCCGGTCCCGCTCATGTTTTCCTTCCACGGCATCAACAGCAGCGGCAACGGACAGCAAAGCCTGACCAAGCTGGATGCTCTGGCGGAAAAGGAAGGCTTTATAATGGTGTATCCTGATGGTCAGCCACTGCCGGAGGGCGCCGGAATTCTTCAGGCTGACAGTATGCTGGCCGGATACCAGGGGATGTGGAATTTCCTCGAAGAGGGTATAAACGATATGGAGTATATTTCAGTTCTGATTGACAAGCTGGCCGGCACCGATTCCGCTCCGGGCGACTTTAATATTGACCGCAAACGGGTGTATGCCACCGGCATGTCCAACGGCGGTATATTCTGCCACAAGCTGGCTATTGAGCTGTCTGACAAGATTGCCGCCGCCGTCTGCGTTACCGGGCCAATGTGCATCCTGTCCCAGCCCAAAACCCCTAAAAGACCCATAACCATAATTCAGGCCAGCGGAAATGGTGATCCCATCTTGAACTGGGATGGCACCGAGGCCTATGGAACCGTTTCCGTTGACAGCACTATCGCCTGGTGGAAGCAGATGAATAAGACCAATACTGATCCCGAAATCAAAGAATATCCCCAGACCGTTGAAGATGATACCACCAAGGTAACCAAATACACTTATGGAAACGGTGCCGGCGATACTAAGGTGATTTTGTACAAGATCGACGAAATGGGCCATACCTGGCCAATGGGTCCTCAATATCTGCCCATCCCTCTCATCGGAAAGGTCTGCTGTCAGTTCGATTTGAATGAGGCCATCTGGGAGGACATAAAGGATATTCGTATCCCGGATTAATTCTCACAGGCTTCATAAGCCCGGTTGGCTCTCTGAGTATTCCGGGCTTTTTTCATTTCCAGATTCAAGTAGATTGCATAAACAGCTATGATATAATTAATCAAAGGTATTTTCAAGGAGGCGGGAGCATGACAGCGAAAAAATATACGATTGAAGAGCTTAAAGCTGTTGTAGAACCAATCGCCCGAAAATATGGTGTGGAACGTGTGTATCTCTTCGGCTCTTATGCCCGTGGAGAAGTTTGCGAAAACAGTGATATAGATTTGCGCATAGATAAAGGTTCACTTAAAGGAATGTTTGCTCTGAGCGGGTTATATACAGAACTTGAAGAAACTCTGCAGACCAAAGTCGACGTCTTGACAACAGGCAGCCTGGAAGAAAATTTTCTTCGTAAGATAAAACAAGAAGAGATGCTTCTGTATAATGGCTAACCGGTCATCAGTGACTTACCGCAAATCTATATAAAAATGCTTTACACGAACATATGTTTGGTTTATGCTATAAATACGTGATTCATGAATTAAAGGGATACTGCTATATTATGTAGAATTGTTTCTCAATTTAATGGAGGTTATCTGAGAATGACCAAACACTTCCATGAGTTTCGAGATCCGATACACGTTTTTATCAAGCTTGATAGTGATGAAAGAAAAGTCGTGGATTCCTATCCATTTCAACGTTTAAGAAATATTCATCAACTCGCCACATCTTACTTGGTTTATCCGGGAGCAACCCATAAACGCTTTGAACATTCACTTGGAGTCATGGAGCTTGCTAGTCGTGTTTTTGATGTTATAACTAATCCAAGAAACCTGCATGAAAAAATTAAAGATTTAATACCAGAAATAACTCTAGACAATAAGTTGCAATATTGGCGAAGGGTTCTCAGAATGGCAGCTCTTTGCCACGATTTAGGCCATTTACCTTTTTCCCATGCAGCAGAAGATGATTTGTTGCCCGAGGGAGTTGATCATGAAACAATCACTGTTGAATTGATTCGAAGTGAAGAAATGCAGCAAATATGGCAATCTGTCACTCCCCCTCTTAGGACTGATGACATAATCAAGCTTGCAGTTGGACCTAACAAAACCAAAGGTATCGTCTTTTCCGATTGGGAAGCGGTATTATCTGAAGTAATCGTTGGTGATGCTTTTGGTGTCGATAGAATCGATTACTTATTAAGAGATTCTTATCACGCTGGTGTTGCATATGGTAGATTTGATCACTTCCGATTAATCGACACGTTAAGAATTTTACCAAAATCCACAGGTGAAGATGATGATTCCATAGAGCCTGCACTGGGAATTGAAGAAGGTGGTCTGCATTCATCCGAAGCACTTTTGCTGGCACGATATTTCATGTATTCTCAAGTTTATTTCCATCCAGTACGAAGAATTTACGATATACATCTTAAGGATTTTCTTATGGAATGGTTGCCGAGAGGCAAATTCTCTCCAAATGCAAATAAAATTGTTGAAATAACCGATAACGAGGTGCTTGCAGCAATATCCAAAGCAGCCAACAATAGTAGTAAAAAAGCCCATGAGTCGGCGCGGAGGTTTGTGGGCAGGAAGCATTTTCGCTTATTATATCAACGTCATCCCGACGATACTACTATCAATCCCGAACCCGGGAAAACTATTTTTGAATCGGCGACATCCAGATTTGGTGTCCAATCAATTAGAAGGGATAATTATACCCAGAAAAGTGCTTCATCAGATTTTCCGGTATTATGTAATGATGGACGTATAACTAGTTCCATTTCTAAATCAAGCACTATTCAAAGGCTTCCGGTTGCTTCTTTTGATTATGTATTCATTAATCCTGAATATGTCGGCGAAGGTCACAGATGGCTGAAACGTAACCGATTGAAAATACTAATTGAAAACACTAACTTGATAGAGGAGGAATAAAGATGGAAGGGATCAAACGACAAGCTGTTGTTCTTTCGCTTGTTGAGTCCTTAAAGGAACATGGCAGTTGGTGTGGTGAAACACACATACAAAAAAGCTTTTTCTTTCTCCAAGAATTATTAAAAGTGCCAACAAATTTTGATTTCATTTTTTATAAGCATGGGCCATTTTCTTTCGATCTTCGTGATGAGTTAAGTATTATGCGCGCAAATACGACTCTGGAATTTAGCGCAAAACCATATCCATATAAGCCATCCTATACACCTGGCGCAGCTTCAGGCAAGCTGAAGGAAGTCCATAAAAAATCAGCTGAGGAATTCCGTGGCAGCATTGAGTTTATTGCGAAAGAATTTTCAGGTAAGGGTGTTGCGGAGTTAGAGCGGTTAGCAACAGCACTCTATGTAACGTTAGAAAATGAAAAATGTAAAGATACGGCTGAACGAGGGAAACTGGTTCACGAGCTCAAACCCCATATTGCTATTGAACAAGCCGTTGAATCAATCAAAAAAGTCGACGATTTGACTAAACGGGCTAAAGATGAAAGGCTAATTCATTAAGCGCCAAGGCCTCCATAGAACTGGTGAGATATTTTATACAATTTAATTATCTGGAGAAGCTCGGGCCAGGGATCTACGACCTATGGCAGTCAAGATATGCTCACACGGAATTTATACCCACATGACGGTGTCAAGGAGGCAGGGGCAGAACACTAAGTCCCTTCATCCTGTATTTTCTTCATTCTGCGAAAATCTATAATAGAGTCGGACCTCTATTATAGTTAATATCACTGCTGTCAAAGCTGCCCCCGGCAGAAGCCAGCCCGGCCATTTCATTAGAGCCGCCCCAATCATGCCCAGACAAATATTTAAGAAAAGCACCCCCAGGGTTACTTGCTTATGGGAAAATTCCGCCTGGGCCGCCAGCTGATAAACATGGGTACGGTGAGCCTCATACAATTTTTCTTTGTTAATAAATCGTCTTATGAGGGTAACTGTTGCATCAACTATAAAAACCCCCAGAAGAACTGCCCAGACCAGCACCGGCAAGGCCCCGCTATTTTCTGAGGCCATGGCCAGACAGGCAAAGGTAAAGCCCAGAAAACCGCTGCCCACATCCCCCATAAATATTCGGGCCGGAGGCCAGTTCCATATCAGGAACCCGCCCACCGACAAAGCCAGGGCCACGCAAATCAAGGCCATTCCCGGGTGACCGGTGAAATACAGCAGGACACCGGCTATGGCAGCGGCAGTTACGGCTTCTGTACCGGCAATACCATCTATTCCGTCCATGAAATTATAGAGATTAATCATCCACACCGTTCCCAGAACCGCCAAGGCTCCGCCTGCCCAGGACAGATTCCAGATTCCCCCGCCCCAGCTCATGGCAGGGTAACCACCCAGCCACATTACACCCCAGACAGCCGCCACCCCATGACATAACAACCGGATTCCCGGAGCTGCTCCCCGGTTATCATCTGCCCAGCCTACGGCGGCCACCAATCCTCCCCCGCCTGCCAGGGCCATGAAAATATCCTTGGGGATAGTGCCCGTCAGATACAGGAACACCAAAGCCCCTAAGAAAACGGCCACAAAAGCCAGCCCTCCCCCTCGGGGAGTCGGGACAGAATGTAAGCTTCGATGGTTGGGAACATCAAAAATTCTTCTATTAATGGCATATCCTCTGACCATGAAGGTAAGGCCCCCGGATAAAGTGAACAGGCCTGTGCAAAAAATGATGAGCTTAGCTAACGGCAGGTTGGTCATAGCTTTAGTCCTGACTCATTATACTTCTCAGTTGACCTGATGGAATCCCGAAAACCGACAACATTGTACTCCCCTGCAGGCTCTGACAGGCTTTTATCATATACCAGACTGCCGAAAACCTTTTTCAGGGTCGTGCTGAAAGGCATAAGCAGCATTACCAGGGGATTAAGCAGCCGGGTGATTCGCATCCCGCCGCCCTGAAACTCAGCTATGAGCTGAACCAGGTCGGCGGTATACACATATTCTTTATTCTGGGGAAAGAAGACCCCCCCGGCCCCGTCATCAATTAACAGCCTTATAAACTCACACAGGTTATCAATATAGATCATGCTGCGCTGATTCCTGACCTCGGGGAAAACCGGTGTTCTGCGGGCCATCCTTGCTAATCGGGGATAATTGCCCTTGCACCCTTTGCCATATATCATGGGAGGCCGAAGAATGGCAACTTTAAAAGCGGCATCCTCTAAGCTTAATAACAGCCTCTCACCCTGAAGCTTTGATCGGCCATAGTGGCTGCGGGGATTTTCCGAGGAATCCCGGGAGATTACCCCCTGTTCAAGGCCATAAACACTCATAGAGCTTAAGAAGATAAACTGCTCCACCCCATCCTCCCTGGACTTTTGAGCCACTGCATATACTAGGTCACGATTCACCTGATAATACAAGTCCGTATTTTCAGGAGTTTCCTTGATATGAGCTATCCCGGCCACATGGATAATCCCGTCATAGCCGGCGAAGGATTTCTTTTCCCATCCGTCACCTCTCATATCAACAGTATCAACCCCGTAATCCTCCGGCCACCTTTGCAGCCATCGGGACAGGGAGCTACCTATATAGCTGTTTTCCCCGGTTATCAGGATTTTTTTCGGCAATTATATTTCCCCGCCCCGTTTTTTCATTTTTCTGATCCGGTCACTGATCAGGTTAAAGCTCAGCCGCATCAGCAATACTCCCCGTCTTAACGGCTGAGAACGCAAGGGCATCTGAGCAGAATGTTTTTTTAAGGTTTGCAGCAGGCCCTTCATCATCAATAAAGTATCATTGCTGATGTTACTGTCATGGATTCTATATCGGGCCAAGGGTGAATCAATATATCCCAGGGGATACTTCCGGGCTATTCTCAGCCACATATCCAGATCCTCATAAACCAGCTTCTCATCGAACCCGCCGGTTTCATCAAAAACCTTTTTGCGCACCATTACCGTCAGGGCAGGTATAATGGGCCGGATCAGCAGCAGAAAATACATATCGGCATTTTGAACTCCGTTCTTAAAATACTTATCAATGCCGTTCTTATAATCTGACCATTTAATATTCATTCTCTCGGTAAACCTCAGGAACCAGGCATCGGTAAAAACCAAACCCAGGTTAGCGTTCCGTTCCATGAAATCCACCTGTGTTTTCAGCTTCTCCGGTTCCCACATATCGTCAGAGGCGAGAAAAGTCACATATTTTCCGGCCGCCATCTCCAGGCCTTTATTCAAAGTCTTGCAGACCCCTTCATTGCTTTTGCTTAAAAAGCGAATGTTAAGCCGGGGATTCTCTGCAATAAACAATTTGATAAGCTCCGGGGTATTATCGGCGGACCCATCATTTATCACAATCAGCTCCAGATTTTCATAGGACTGGTCTGCCACACTCCGGAGACAATCATTAATGTATTTCTCATGATTATAGGCCGGTACTATAACTGATACCAAAGGGTCAGGATTCAAAGCTATCACTCTCCAAATGATTAGACCCAGGCATTTATGACATTAACAACCCTGGTTATTTCTTCTTCAGTCAAACCGGGATAAACAGGCAAGGAAAGGATGCTGTCCGCCAGAGCTTGGGAAAGCTTATAGCCTTTGGCATCCAGGTTAAGCTCACTGTAGGCGGTTTGATTGACGATAGCAACCGGATAATGAATCAAGGTTTCAATAACGCTGTCTTTCAGCCTTTGCTGCAATTCATTGCGCTTCCGGCTTTTGATGGCAAACACATGCCAAACCGGTTTATTCTCAGGGGCTACATAGGGCAGCCCCACATTAACATTAGTAATTTGCTTAAGGTACCGATTGGCTATGTGGCATCTCTGGGAATTCCACTCCTCCAGATGCCGGAGCTTTATCCTTAATACCGCCGCCTGTATTTCATCCAGCCGCGAATTAAAACCCTTATATTCATGAACATATTTCCGGGCAGAGCCATAATTCCGAAGCATTTTAATTTTGTCAATCAGCTCCCGGTCATTGGAGGTAACCGCTCCCCCATCCCCTAATGCCCCCAGATTTTTGCCGGGATAAAAGCTGAAAGCCGCTGCATCTCCTAAACTCCCCGCCGGGCGGTTCTTGTATAAAGCACCATGGGCCTGGGCCGCATCTTCTATTACTTTAAGGTTATGACGCCTGCCTAATTCAAGAATCGGGTCCATGTCAGCAGTTTGACCGTAAAGATGTACCGGAATTATGGCTTTGGTCCGGTGGGATATGACCGGTTTAATCCCGGCGGCATCAATATTGAAGGTTTTTTCATCCGGCTCAGCAAATACCGGTGTGGCACCTGCATAAGTAACCGCCAAAGCTGTTGCGATATAGGTGTTGGCGGGAAGTATCACTTCATCCCCCGGGCCAATTCCATAGGCCCGCAGAATCAGATGGAGGGCATCCAGGCCGCTGCCAACTGCGGCACAGTATCCGGTATTACAGTACCGGGCGAATTCCTGCTCGAAAAGCTCAGCCTCTTCACCCAGCAAAAACCGGTTAGACCGGATAACTTTACTGATGGCACTGATTATTTCTTTTTCCAGTGGCTTATGAATACGCTCCAGATCCAAAAACGGTATCATCTTCCTTATCCTTCCGAAACATATCTTTTTATTTTAGCCGGTATTCCCATGACCACCGCACAGTCGGGCACATCTGAAGTGACTACTGCACCTGCCCCCACCACAGCCTTTTCCCCTATAACCACACCCGGCAGCAAAAGGGCTCCCAAACCGATGGAAGCACCATCCTTGATGGTGGGACCCAGCATCGCGGCTTCATCATAAGGCAGCTTTCCCATAGCATTGTCATTGGCACAGCCGGTATTAGCGGCAATAAATACATTTTCTCCAATAAGGCTGTTGCCGGTAATGTTGACCAGGTCCATTATCTTGGTGTTGCTGCCAATAACAGTGGAATAAAGGATGGTTGTATTTCTCCCGATTATACAGCTGCGGCCTATGGTGCATTTTTCTCTTATGGATGCTCCATCACCGATAAGAGTATTAGCTCCGATCTCAACCTCATAATAGATAACCGAATGTGGCCCGATATTGCAATGATCTCCGATCCTGACCCATGGTTCAAAGGAGGGTTTGCGAGCCAGTCCCGGCCCCTTAGGTTCCTTGCCAATATATGCGCCGGGAAATATCTCCACATTGTCACCTAAGACAACTCCGGATTCGATAACCACCTGGGGGTGAACAGTTACATTATTGCCTATTACGGCCCCGGGCCTGATCACGGCAAATTCGCCTATAACCGCATTGATCCCAATATTTTCAGACTGAACCACCGCTTTTTCGCTAATCAATTAAATCACCTTGTTTCCCGCATTCGCTGAGGAATTCATCATAGCTCCGTATATAATCTTCCTCATCATAATAATCACTGGCCAAAACCAGCAGCACAGCATCCGGAGAGAAATCAAACATCTCCCGCCAGACCATCCTCCCGATATACAGCCCCTGACCAGGGTCCTCTAAGACCACCACAGCTTTAGTGACCCCATCATCCAGCAATACCTTACAGCTTCCATGGACACAGATGAGAACCTGCCGAAGCTCATGATGAGCATGAAACCCGCGCCGGGCTCCTTCAGCCACGGCATAGATATAGTAAACCCGTTTGATCTCAAAGGGAATATCCCTTAGACCTTCAATGGCAGTCAGACTTCCGTGGGCATTTTCAATTTTCCGCAGCGGGTAAAGCACCGGCTCCATTAAATCAGTCCTTTGCTGTTGGCAGTTGCTCAATATACCATTCCACCGTCTTTTGTATACCGGCGGCAAAATCCTCTTCCGGCACCCAGCCCAGAGTATCTCTTAGCTTGTCGGCATCAATGGCATAGCGGCGATCATGGCCTGGCCTGTCCCTGACAAAAGTGATCAGCTCCTTGTAGCTCTCTAATTTCTCAGAGGGCGCCAGCTCATCAAGCTTTTGGCAGACGGCATTTACTATGGCCAGATTATTCTGTTCGTTATTACCGCCAATATTATAGGTTTCCCCGGAGATACCTGCCTGGAAGATCTTATCCAAGGCCCGGCAGTGATCCTCAACATACAGCCAGTCACGGACATTTTTTCCGTCTCCGTAAATAGGAATAGACTTATGGGCCAGGGCATTCTTTATGATGGTTGGAATCAGCTTCTCAAAATGCTGTTTGGGCCCGTAATTGTTGGAGCAATTAGTGATTAATACATTCATGCCATAGGTATGAAAATAACTCCGCACTATAAAATCAGCCCCGGCTTTGCTGGCACTGTAGGGACTGTTAGGGGCATAGGGGGTTTTCTCGGTAAAATATCCTTCACTGCCCAGGCTGCCATAAACCTCATCAGTAGAAACATGGAGAAACCGATTTCTCTCACAGCCCGGTTTACAGACGAAGGGCTCCACCATCCAATGATTTCGGGCCACATCAAGAATAGTAAAGGTGCCTTTTACATTGGTTTCTATAAAAACATCGGGGCCATTTATGGAATTGTCCACATGGGATTCAGCCGCAAAGTGAATTACCCCGGATATCTCATTATCGATGAATAACTTTTCTGCTAATTTCCGGTCACAGATATCTCCGTGGACAAAGCTGTAACGCTTATTGCCGCTTACCTCCCTGAGATTTTCCAAGTTCCCGGCATAGGTGAGCAGATCCACATTAATAATATTGCACCGGGGATATTTGTCTAATATATAAGGAATAAAGTTGGAGCCAATAAACCCGGCCCCACCGGTGATGATTATATTACCCTCCATTGTTGTCAGCTCCCTTATGACCTGATACTCAATATGTATTGACCATACTCACTTTTAGCCAGCTCTTCTCCCAGTCTGTTAAGCTGTTCCCCGGTAATAAAGCCCTGGTTAAATGCAATCTCCTCCAAGCAGGCAATTTTGAAGCCCTGCCGGTTCTGAACGGTTTCTACAAAGTGGGCTGCCTGTAAAAGGGAATCAAAGGTACCCGTATCCAGCCAGGCAAAGCCTCGTCCCATTATCTCCACCTTTAATTTGCCCTGCTCCAAATAATTCCGGTTGATATCGGTGATTTCCAGCTCACCCCGAGTCGATGGCTGCAGCTCCCGGGCCATATTAACCACCTGATTATCATAAAAATACAGGCCGGTAACTGCATAATTGGATTTAGGCTTTTCCGGCTTCTCCTCTATTGATTGGGCCACCAGATTTTCATCAAACTCTACTACCCCAAATCGGGAAGGGTCTTTTACCAGATAAGCAAATACCGTGGCACCTTCGGGTCTGGCTGCAGCCCGCTGCAGCATGGGGGTAAAGCCCTGACCATAAAAAATGTTGTCACCTAATATCAGGGCCACACTGCTGGCGCCAATAAATTTCTCTCCGATTATGAAGGCCTGGGCCAAGCCATCCGGGGAAGGCTGCACCTCATAAGATAAGGATAAGCCAAACCGGTGGCCATTACCTAACAGCTGCTGATACCGGGGGGTATCCTCCGGAGTCGAGATAATAAGAATCTCTCTGATTCCTGCCAGCATCAGCACCGATAATGGGTAATAAATCATGGGCTTGTCATAAACCGGCAGCAATTGCTTGGAGATGGCATTGGTAAGAGGATACAGCCTGGTTCCGCTGCCACCTGCCAGAATAATACCTTTCATTTCTCATCACTACCTTAATAATTCATTATAAAGGGCCAAAAGCTTCTTTTCTTCAGTGGCCCAATTAAACTCGTTCTCTATTGCATATCGGCCATTACGCCCCATTTCTTCAGCTTGCTCAGGATTATTAAGCACCCAGTTCATCGCCTCGGCTATTTGTTCAGGGTGATAAGGATCAACACATATGCCACATCGATATTTATTGATTATCTCGGTCTCATAAGGCAAATTTGACGCTATAACCGGTATCCCGGCCATCATGTATTCAAACATCTTGGTGGGTATGGCATACAGATAAGTGGCAGTCGGGTAGTACAAGGACAGCCCCGCTCTGGATTTTTTCATGATTTCCACCACCTGCCCTCTGTCAACCCAGCCCAGGTAGCTGACTTTCTCCCATCCGGGCAGCTCAGATAACTGTTTATCCCGCAAAGACTCTTCCAGACGGCCTGCCAGAGTCAATCCCGCCTCCACCGACTCCATAGCCTTTATAACTTCTCTGACCGCTCTTTCAATAATAAAAATAGAACTGATATAGCTGATATTTTCCTCTTTGGCGTTCCATTCAACCGGTGCTATATCCTCCTGTAATAAAGGATAATTCTTAATATCTACGGCCAGATCCGTTAAACCCCGGAATCTCTCCGCAATATAAGGAGTGGAGGTAATCACCGCATCCAGCCGTTTCGCGGCCCAGGCTTCGATTGTTTCCGCCAGCCTGGATATTGGCCCCCTGAAATGCCGGGGAATCCAGGGCTTATAATAGATATCTCTGGGCAAGTCCTCATGAACATCATAAACCACTTTTTTGCCCTTTTGTTTTAAGTACATTCCCAGAGGAATCAGCTCCGGATCATGAAAGTGATAAATGTCCGCATCACATTCCACCGCTCTTTTATATATTTGTCTGGTTGTTCCGGCCATTCGTGCAAGGCGTTTTTTTTCCTTATCTACCCCGCATATCTTAATGCCCTCTATAACCTCATCTCTGTCATTCTCTGCTATCAGAGTAACATCATATCCTGCTTTATGCAGACTCCGGCACTGGCGAACAAATATGCGGGTATCCTGCCGCGAATGGACGGAGGTCATGTGGCATACTTTAATCATAGCGGTTTTCCTGCTGTATTCATTATTCTTCCGGTACGAGGCATGAAAAAGAGTGCGGCACACATGAATATAAACCCATTGGTAAGCATGATGGTAAAGAACGATCCGTTAGTAAACAAAAACGCATATCCTGCAAAAACCGTTATCAGCAGCCGCCGGTCAAGACCATGGGCACAGGCATCCATCAGCCTCAATGCCAAAATAATGAATAAGGGAAAAACAATAAGGCCCAGCCAGGCAAAATTAGAAAAGGCATCTCCCACCAGCCCATTGTTGGCGCGGTTGGCAATATTGCCATAATAATTAAACCCTATAATATATGGGATCTGAATATCGTATTGAGACAAAAAACCCAATCGCCTTAAAATCCCTTGGAACAAATAATCCGGCGTATGGGTGGAAAAGAAATCATAATACTGATAAGAAATAAGATTTGTCAGCATGATTGACCGGTTTTGAAAATAGGCGGTAATCCAGTAAGACTTTCTCAGAAGGTATTCAAACAAGGCCATAAAATTAAAGGCCACCATCCCCCATGAAAACCAGTCCATCCTTTTTTCCCGGTAAAGATAGAAGCCGCAAAGGGCAACCGGCACTAATAACAGCGTAAATTTCATACCGCCAAAGGAAAAAAGCAGCATTTGTATAATGAGGGCCACCAGGGATAAAAGATACCTCTTCTTAGCCAGGAAATATACTAATACCAGGGGAAGAAAAATACTGGCCAAAGGCTGAAAATATCCCACCAGGCTCAAAAGCCCCAAGCTCCGCTGCTGCATTCGCAATTCATAAACATTGTCCAGCCGAAAATTCATTTGGAATCCGTTATACATTCCGCTGATAGCTATTGCTCCCAGGCCGATTAAAACGATGATTGCATAAAAAACCAGCCGGGACAGCTTTTCCGGCGGTAATCTGAAATGAATATAAGGGATTTTGTATTGCCAAATCATGAGTATAATCCAGTACAAGCCATAGAAAAGAAAATAGGAATCAGGCAGCCCTGCCATAGAATACAAGGTACATCCGGGGATAAAATAGATTAAGTTAATCAATAAAATAATGGTGGAGGATACTGACGAGTTATTATACAAATTAACGATAAAGGGAGTCATCCCCAAGGTAACCAGCCAGGATAAAACATATTTGTATGCAACGAAATCCAATAAAAAGCCGCTATAACCATAAACGGGGTTAATTATAAATAAATACACAATATCAAAAGTCAAGCGCAGTAAAATAATGCCTAAGTAAGCTTGAAAGGGCTTTATCCGGTCATATAGGCTATGAATATTATTAAGATGCCTGGCGGTTACACTTGTCATGCTCTGTTATCCATTCATTCTGTTGTCGTCCGGCTTATAATGCTTCCATAGTACCCACACACAACCCAACCCCAGCCCTCCCAATAAAAACAGCAGCGTTATGGCCTGGGGAATACGCAATGGGGATGCTTGCTGCCGGGCGTCTTCTACCCTGACCACATAATTCAGAAAATCAGGATTCCCTTCATCCGGGGTCTGAGCCACGATTATACTTATATGACGGCTGTGGAAATACTTTTCTGCGAATTGATTCAGTTCCTGCTCAAAGCCTTGATTTGCCGCGATCCCTTGGTCCAGCAGATTTTCGATCCGTTCCATATGCTGTTCCCGCTGAGAATCGCCGGCCTCATTTAATAAACTATTAATGAGCAGAAGATTGTTTTGCAATTCTTGCTGATAATTGGCTAAGCTCCGGGCTTTCCCAACACCTTGAGCTATGGCCGCATCTGTGGCCGCCCCCATGGTGCTCACTCCGGCACCGGCAATGCCGGATAAATAGTATAATTCCTGCTGCAAGCACTGAATTTCCTGCGTCAGCTCCTTTTGCCTCAGCTCCAGAGTAATCAGCTTTTCCTCGATCTCATCATCACGCACCGGAGAATACAGGTCGGCCAGCTTCTTTGCATACAAGAACGTATCGGCATAAACCTCATTTATATCCTCTTTCAATGTGATCAGGTATTCTTTGTCGTTTTCTTTTTCCTCATACTCTCCGGCACTTACATGGCGGTACAAGCCATCAATATAAGCAGTTATTTCGGTTCTGTACCTGCCGGCATTGCTGAATGCTTCCCCATAGGAATCCTCCGTATTAATCTCCACCCCGGTATAAAAATCAAGCTGCTGCTCGGGAGCAGACTTCGGAGTGACATAATATATGGCCCCCCCTATCGCCCCAATTACACCGCAGACCAGGGTAATTAAAACAATCCTCTTCCAGTTGGCCAGCAGAATCCGCCATGCTTTCATAAGATCCATCTCAAAGGCGGGGGGCTCATGGGGTAATGGCCGCACCTCAATGGCTTCTCCCCGTTCCAGGGTGGAACGGATTTCATTGATTGCATTTTCCACGGAATTGTCTTTGTTGTCTTGCATGAAAACAATATCCTCCATTTCCCACTGTCCCGGGTTTAATTCTGCCTTGTCAATGTTCTTGCTTTTATTCCGCAAAAAACCATACCGGTTACAATGGCAATAATCACCGAAATTTTGGGATCACCCACCAAAATCATATATGCCAGTAAAGGTGTTATATAAGGAATAGCCGCGGCTATGGCCTTGATAAAAACCATAAGAGTTTTTTTCATACCGTTGCCCGACATGGTCATAATTCTAAGACTGAAATAAGCATACATAATTACGCCTGAAATTCCAAACAGCTGTATAGTCAATAAGGCATCTCCCTGGGTCCCTCCGACTACGAGGGCAATCAGCCCCGTCAATAACAAGGCGATATTAAAAAAGAGCAAGGCACTCTGCCGTTCCAACACAAAATACAGGGTGGAGATAGGGGAAGATATGAATTTAAACAGACTCCACATACTCAGCCAACGCACATATTCACCGGCAGTATACCATTCATTCCCGAATACCAGGGCAAAAAGCTGAGGGGCCACCATGGCAATCAAAAATATAGGTACCACTCCCAAGCTTAAGAGCCCTCTAAACATATCCAGGGTTACCCGATTTAAGTCTCCGGTTCTTCCGGCTTCCGCCGCCCGGGGGAAAAATGCCTGTGCCACCGCATTGCCTATAACTCCCATGGGCAAGGCCAGCACCCGCTGGCCCAATGCATAGAAGCCTACAATAACCGGGTTGAAAAAATAGGCCAGTATCAGGGCCGGAACCAATGCGGAAGCGGTATTCAACAAACCCGACCAGCTGTCATATAAGGGGAAACGCCGGTAACGGCTTAACATTTGTCCCATGGATTTTCTGTTTATAGATGACAGAATCTCCCGGCCTTCCTCCCGGAAAATCTGCCCTGCTAACCTTCCGGTAGCAGCCAGCTGTCCAATAATATGGCCGGATATCAGGCCTCCTGCCCCAGGCTGCCCTATGGCGCCGGTGCCAATTTGGGTAAAAAGCATAACCGTACTGTTGGTTACCTGGCGAAGTGCCAAGCGCTTAAACTGCTTGCGCCGGGTGCTCCAATAATTAAAGGCCTGAAATCCTCCGGCGACAATAATACTCAAAGGCAGAAACCAGAGCCAGAATGTCAAAGGAGGGGACCCCAGCAGCTCGGCTATATTCTGACGCCACAATGCCATCAGAATAAAGGCAATAACCCCCCCCACCAAGCATATGAGCAGCGATAAGCTCAATAGATTAGCGGCATCTTCATCCTTCTCCGGCAATACTATGGCACATTCATAACGAAGACATGCTATAACGGAAAAAAATCCAACTATAGAAGTGTATAATGCAAATACACCGAATGCTTCCGGGTCATAAAGCCGGGTCAGAATCGGTGCCAGAAGTATCAGCAGGGCCTGGGCAAAAACAGTGCCTGTCATCAGAGTGAGTACATTTTTAATAAAGCTGCCCTCCGGCAGCCTCTCTCGAATTTTTTGAACCGGTCCCACCCTATTCCTCTCCCAGATGTTCGAGTATTTCGTCACATATATAAACTATAGTGCTTTTCTCTAAATACGGATGAACAGGCAGAGACAGCACCCGGTCACATAAATAGCCGGTTTCACTGTTATCCTGGGCCAGGCCCTCTCCATCAGCAAAAGCTTTCTGCCGGTGCATGGGTTTCGGGTAATATATCATCGTGGGTATCCCTTGCACTTTGAGCTTCTCCTGCAGGCTGTCCCGCTGTTCTTTGTTTTCCAGCCGGATAGTATACTGGGCCCAGCTGGAGTAATACCCTTCCGGTATGACAGGAGTCTTAACCGCAGCTTTCAATCTTTCACTGTATAATTGGGCCGCCTGATTCACATTTTCCAGCTCATACTCTGTAAAGGCCTGAAATTTAACCTGGAGAATGGCAGCTTGCATAGTATCCAACCGGGAGTTCACACCAATGCGAACATTATCATAACGAGAAGTGCCTTTGCCATGAATACGAATAGACCGTATCTTTTCGGCCAATTCATCATCATCGGTGAACACTGCGCCCCCATCACCATAGCAGCCTAAAGGCTTGGCAGGGAAAAATGATGTTATTGCTGCATTACCGAAGCTGCAGGCGCAACGATTCCCTATTTGGCCGCCAAAACCCTGTGCGCCATCTTCAAGAATGAGCAGCTTAAACTTATCCGCTATCTTCGCAATCTCCGGGTAGTTGGCCGGGAGTCCGAAAAGATCCACAGGTATAATCGCCTTGGGTTGATATCTTCCCTCTTTTAAGACTTTTTGAAGAGCGGCCTCCAGCTTAACCGGATCAATATTAAAGGTGGCGGGGTCCACATCTACAAATACCGGAGCCGCCCCCATAAGGGAAACAACTTCACCGGTGGCAAAAAAGGTAAAGTCCGGGACAAAGACGGCATCTCCGGCTTTGATATTCCAGGCCATCAGGACCATATATAAGGCATCAGTACCATTGGCACAGGTGATGCAGTGTTTCACACCAACATATTCAGCTAGGGTTTCTTCCAATTCCTGTACCTGACGGCCCATTATAAATTGGCCTTCGTTAAGAACGGTCTGTATGGCCTTATCTATTTGGGACTTCAAGATCCGGTATTGGGTTTTCAGGTCACGGAATTCCATATTAGTACCTCTGTTCATCTATACTAACGGACTTAAGCCGCTCTCTACCTCTTTATATTTCCTATTACACTGCTGACAGAGTAATTGAGGATCTAATCTTTCTCCACACTCGCACACCCAGCCCATCTGTCGGGCGGGAACACCGGCCATGAGGGAATAGTCAGGGACATCTTTGCTTACTACCGCCCCGGCGGCGATCATGGCGTTTTTACCAATGATATTGCCACAGACGATAGTTGCGTTAGCACCGATAGTGGCCCCTTCTTTCACCAATGTCTTTTTATATCTTGCGGATCCTTTAGGGTATTTGCTGCGGGGGGTCAGGTCATTAGTAAAGACCATGGAAGGCCCGCAGAACACATAGTCCTCCAACTGAACCCCTTCATAAACGGTAACATTGTTCTGTATCTTGACGTAATTACCGATTTTTACATTGCTGGAGATGTTGACGTTTTGTCCTAATACACACTTTTCCCCGATTACGGCACCCTTCTGGATATGGCAGAAGTGCCATATCTTCGTGCCTTCACCGATAACAACATCTTCATCTATATAGCTGCTCTCATGTACAAAATACTCAGCCATCAATCAAACCTGCCTTTAAAGTCCCGAGTATTGCATTTGTCCAGGGAAAGCTTTACCGGCCTTCCTTCGACCGCCGATTTATATATCCCCAAAACAACTTCTATGGCTCTCCTGCCAGCCTCTGCATCTATATAAGGTTTACGCTTATTCCTTATAGCGTCTATTACATCGGCATATAAAGGCTTGTGTCCAAAGCCGTATATGTTGGGCGGGTTCTCGTGATATTCTGCCTTAACTGCTTCTGGGTCATCAGACTGGTCGGCAAAGAACCATTCTTCGATGATGTTGACCGAATGACCTCCCGCTTTGACAGTACCTTTTTCTCCGAAAATATACAGGGTTTCCTCCAGATTAGCCGGATAAACATTGATAGTCCCTTCAATAATGCCATAGGCCCCGTTTTTGAATTTGATGAGAGCTATTCCCAGGTCCTCAGCTTCAATGTAATCATGGTTCAAGCGGTCGGTATAGGCAAAGGCTTCAGTTATCTCATCACCCATCATCCAGCGAAGTAGATCAATATTATGAATGCACTGGTTCATCAAGGCACCGCCATCCTGCTCCCAGGTACCCCGCCAGGGTGCCTGTTTATAATAGGATGGCCCCCGGTTCCAGCGAATATGAGCTGTACCGTGGAACAGCCTGCCGAAGCGTCCGGTTTCTACTGCCTCCCGGATCTTCTGGACAGATTTATTGAAACGGTTCTGATGACAGGCTGAAACCAGTACCCCTTTCCTGTCGGCAGCAGCTATAATGGCGTCGGCATCTTCCAGAGAAAGAGCTATGGGTTTTTCAATAATCACATTAATGCCTTTTTCTATGCAATCTAAGGCAATTACAGCGTGTTTGCCGCTCTCAGTGGCAATAGCAATGAGATCAATTTCTTCCTGATCCAGCATTTCTCTGTAATCGGTGTATTGGCTTATATCTGCAGGCAAACCACATTTCTCAATCTTATCTTCCATGCTGGCAGGAATAAGATCACAGAGAGCAACGATGTTCAGATTGTTTTCAATCGCGGCCATAATGTGATTGGGCGATATCCTACCACAACCGATTATCGCATAATTCATATTTTCATGAGGAGTGAGGCGTTAGGTGTGAGGTGAAAAAAATCCTTGCTCCTAACTCTTTACGCCTCCTGTTTCTCCATAGGAAGTTCGACGATCCACGTCGAACCAAGCGGGAAGCACAAATCTCTTAAGTGAGATTTGGCTCCCGCCTGCCTTACTCCTTTCTCCTTATCATTATGTTCCCATCTGCGTTAGGGGTAAGGGGTTAGGAGTAAGGTGAATAAAATCCACTTGCGCCTCTCTCCTAACTCCTTATCTTCCTAATTAATCCTCCAATTAGTGCAAACACTTTTTCTATTTGCCCAAGCACTGTGTTGTCATGATAATAACCTAGCTCTTGAGCTATTATTATCTGTGTTTCAAGTTCACTTAACGACCCTCTGGCTATAATTAAAAATCTGGCAAATTCAGTTGAGCTATCTCTTGCAGCTCCTTCTGCTATGTTACTTGGTATCGATACTGCTGCTCTACGCATTTGCGCTGCAATTCCATAGAGTTCTTCTTTAGGATAATGTGAGCTAATTTCATAAACTTGTTTAACTAACCTTATTGATTCCTGCCAAACCAAAAGCTTATGATGTTGTCTCACGTCATCCCTCCATTTTCGTGAGGAGTGAGGCGTTAGGTGTAAGGTGAATAAAATCCACTTGCGCCTCTCACCTCACGCCTCACGCCTCTCGCCTCACGCCTTACTCCTCACAAAAGTTCCACATTCTCCCGGTTTTTCACATTTTTCATGGCGTTCTTAGTATCAAAAACGGCCTTAGCGTTTTGCTGCACCAGGTCATAGTCTACCTTAGTATGAGCGGTGGTGATTACTACCAGGTCTGCGGAATGTATTTTTTCGGCTGTGAGCTCAGTTAAGCCTGTCATGGTCTTACCTTTGTCTTTGAATTCTTTAATGTATGGATCATAGAATTCAATTTCGGCCCCGGTTTTATGGAATTCTTCTATGACCCGGATGGCCGGGCTTTCCCGGTAATCGTCGATATCCTGTTTGTAGGCCACACCCAGGATAAGTATTTGTGCGCCGTTAAGGGCCTTTTTAAAGCGGTTTAATATCTTGCCGGCCCGTTCGACAGTGTATTCCGGCATTTTATCGTTTATCATCATGGAGGCTTCGATCATAGAGGTATGGAAGCCGTATTCCCGTGCTTTCCAGGATAGGTAATACGGGTCCAGAGGTATGCAGTGTCCTCCCAGGCCGGGTCCGGGATAGAAGGGTGTGAAACCAAAAGGTTTGGTTTTGGCTGCTTCGATGACTTCCCAGATGTTTATGTCCATTTTGTGGCAGAGGATGGCCAGCTCATTGATGAGTCCTATGTTGACATTGCGATAGGTATTCTCCAGTATTTTCTCCATCTCGGCCACCCGAGGAGAACTGGCTTCGAATACCTCACCCTCCAAGACGTTGCGGTATAAGGCGGCAATGACTTCTGTGGCATCACGGCCTGCTCCTCCCACAACCTTGGGAGTGTTTTTAGTTTGATAGATACGGTTCCCCGGATCAACCCGCTCCGGTGAAAAGCCGAGGTAGAAGTCCTCCCCGCATTTTAGTCCTGAACCTTCTTCCAGCAGGGGCAGCAGCAATTCTTCGGTGGTTCCTGGATAGGTAGTCGATTCCAGAACTACTATGCTGCCTCTCTTTATATAACGCGCTATTTCCATGGTGCTGCTTCTGACATAGCTGATATCTGGCTGCTGGTATTGATCCAGGGGTGTGGGCACGGCAATAGCCACAAAATCTACATCTTTGATAAAGGAAAAATCTATGGTAGCAGACAGCATTCCCCCGGCTACCAGCTCACTCAGCTCAGCGTCTACCACATCTCCAATATAGTTAATGCCCTGATTGACCATATCCACCTTCTGAGGCTGGATGTCAAAACCAATAGTTTTATATCCGGCCTTAGCCTTTTCTACCGCCAAAGGCAGGCCCACATAACCGAGACCCACAACTCCTACAATGATTTCTTTGCCGGCAATTTTGTTCAGCAGTAACTCTTTTATGGACATTTATTCTCCTTATTTATAAGCAGCTTCAGGTGCTGCTGCCTGATAGTCATTTGGTTTACTTAGATCCTTTGGCCTTGAAATCACTAATAGAACTGACAGCTCTTTCGCCAAAGAATCTTTGGGTAAGGCGTTCCACTTCAAATCTGTTGAAGTGACCGTTTCTGGAAACGAAAATTCTGCCATGGGTAGTCTGGTCCAGCTGTTCCTCCGAAGTGAACAGCTCTTCATCCATTTTCTCTCCCGGTCGGCTGCCGGTTATTTGGATTTCAATATCTTCACCCGGAGTTAATCCAGAAAGCCGTACCAGGTCTTCAGCTAGTTCCAGAATGTTTACCGGGTCGCCCATATCCAGGACGAATATTTCTCCTCCTTTGGCCAGGGCGCCGGCCTGAATCACCAGCTGCACCGCCTCGGGTATGGTCATAAAAAACCGGGTCATCTCAGGATCAGTAACCGTGATCGGCCCTCCATTTTCAATCTGCTTTTGAAATATGGGAATAACACTGCCCCGGCTTCCTAATACATTGCCAAAACGGACGGCGGAATACTTTCCGGGATTGGAGGAATTGGCCTGCATAACCAGCATCTCACCCAACCTTTTGCTGGCTCCCATGGCATTGGCCGGATCTACCGCCTTGTCGGTGGAAATGAGGATAAATCTTTCCACCTCGATCTTCTGAACACATGTCAACAGATTATTGGTTCCTATGACGTTGTTGTCCCAAGCCTGAGAGGGGAACCGTTCCATCATAGGAACATGCTTATAGGCGGCGGCATGGAATACCACCTGGGGCCGGTAAATCCTGAGACAGTCATCTAAGCGGTTCAAGTCTTTTACATCCAAGAGGATAGCCTCCAGGGACAGGGCCGGAAACATGGTGCGAAGTCCGATTTCCAGCTCAAAAAGGTTGTTTTCACTGCAATCAAGGGCCAGGAGCTTCTGAGGGTTATAACGGGCAATTTGCCGGCATAGCTCGCTGCCGATAGAGCCCCCTGCTCCGGTGACTAGAACGGTACGGTTGGCGATGTACCCGGCAATACTGTCCATATCCAGAGCCGCCGGCGCTCGTCCCAACAGATCTTCCAGATTCACCTGCCTGAGCTTAGGTATCATCCCCCCATTGCTTTGCTGGATTACCTTGACAACTACCTTCAAATCTTTACAGGTATGAATCAGGGTCCGCAGCCCTGATGATTTCATGATCCTGGCTACTATTACTTCATCTATGTTGTAGGCATTAATCACCTGAGCGATTCTGGAGGTAGTGCCCAGTACCGGGAAGCCCATAATCGATGTGCCCACGTTTCTTTTGTCGTCATCCACAAATCCCACCAAGTCGCTTTTCACTAAATGAGCCGCCCTGACCGCCTCGTCACTGGTCCCAACAATACACACCCTTTTCAGGGATTTGCGGCTCATAAGATACTCCCTGGTCATCCTCCACCAGAGCCGGGAGGAGCCGATGAAGAATATTCCCAGCAGCCAGGCGATTATATATACGCTGCGGGGCAGTTTGCCCAGATTCAGAAAATAGATAGCTATTATCATAATTCCGATGCTGATTGAAACGGCCTTTACAATGGCTACCAGTTCTTTGATACTGGCATATTCCCACAGACGGTTATACAAGTCGACAACAACAAAGGTAACTCCTGATATGCCTATTATAACCGGGACAAGGGTTACATAGTTGTTCGCATATTCGACAGGAATATCTCCTTCAAATCTGAGAAAAAGAGCCAGAAAGAAGCATAAGACCACCAGAAAGACATCCATGAAAACCAGGATATACCTATGGAGTTTCATACATTAATCCTCGTTCATATATTAAAAAATTTGTATAACATAAACTGTTTCTTTATAAACATGTAAAACCCTTTATAGTGAGGAGTGAGGCGCAAGGTGTGAGGCGAAAATATAAAATCCCCCTTCACGCCTCACTCCTTACGCCTCACGCCTTACTCCTCCCCCTTCACTCCTCCTCCCGCCTCACTCCTCCTCACGCTTCACGCCTCACTCCTTACGCCTCTCCACAAAATAATAGTTGACTCTTCTTTTCGCCTCCCGCAAAATGAGAATATGGAACATAATAAGAAAAAAATTCTAAATACGGCATTGATATTATTTGCCCGACAGGGATTCCGGGATACTTCTACTGCCCAAATTGCCAGGGAAGCCGGAGTTGCCAACGGAACCTTGTTTCATTATTTCGCGACTAAGGACGACCTGATCGATGCCGTCTTTTTATTCTGCAGTATTAATGTCGATAAGTACTATCGGAAAAATGTGGACAGGACTAAGCCGCTTAAGGATAATTTTATGCAGCTGCATAAAAACTGGCTGGCTTTTGCCCTTGATCAGCCTGAGCAATATTTGATTATTAACCAATATTTGAGTTCAACCATTTGTTCGAAACTGGAAAAGCAAGAAATATTCAGCGAATATATCGAACGGATAATTATGCCCGGCATAGAGCAGGGAGTCTTCAGAGATACATCGGTTGAACTGATCCTGGATATTTCCTGCCAAGTCCTTCATATAGTGATACTTCATTTCATGGATAACTCCCATCTGGCAACTGATCCGGAATATGTGGATCAAACTATGAATTTCATCTGGGATAGTGTGAGAGCATCTCCCGACGTCTCCCAGGAAAATCTCAAGCCTTTCCTCCACCACTGATTTTATTAAATAACTATATACTCACAAAAAGACTGCCTGTTTCGGCAGTCTTTTGTTATGTAATAATCAGTAACCCTCCGGGCCAAGATGCTCTTCCGGCTGTTCCGGCTCCTGAGGCGGTATGACCGGGGATTCTGCCGGGTCGTCGGGCTCATCCGGCGGACCCGTTCCGGGATCCACCGGTTTTTCTACAGGGTCGTCCGGTGGATCTGTCCAGGGATCGGCCGGATCTTTTATGGGGTCATCTTTATCGGTATCGCCTCCGGCATCAGTGACCGGAGGCGTTTCGTCCGTTTTTTTATCACGATCTTTGGTTACCGGCGGATAAGGAGATTCCTTAATTGTATCCACCGTCCGCCCGGAAAGGAGAGTATCAAGCATTTTTTTGGCTTCTTTCTCGTCCACAATCCAATAGCTGACCCCTGTGTCAGGATCATCATAAAAGTATCCCGGCAGGGTTTGGGTTATGAGATTCTCGGTGGAAAACTCAGCCGCTTCCTGAGCCAGCTTCAACATAGTCCTGGTCCCCATGTTGGTCTGGACATTATCTTTTAACTCCGGAATCAATGCCGGTATTTTCAAAATGTTTTTGGTCTGCAGCATTTCATCAGCCAGGGCCTTGATGAATTTTTGCTGACGCTGGGTTCTGGCGATATCGGCCAGGGCATCGTCTCGGTAGCGGACATAGTCCAGGGCATTCTTGCCGTTCAGGTGCTGATTATCCCCCTTGCGCAGGTTAATGCCTTCGGAGGGTTTATACATGTTCTTTTCAACATCTAAGGTGACTCCGCCCAGGATATCGATGATATTTTCAAAGCCTTTGAAATTAGTCAATAAGTAGTAGTCAACCTTCACATCCATAAGGTCTTCAACTGCCTTACAGGCTGCCTCCGGGCCACCCAGAGCATTGGCGGCATTTATTCGGTTGGTCTTCCCTGACAATTTGACTCTGGTATCCCGAGGAATAGAGATTATTACCACTTTCCCCGTCTCCGGATCCACATGAACCAGCATCATAGTATCACTGCGGGTCATTTTCTCATTAGGCCGGGCATCTATGCCCAGAACCAGAATGTTCACGGGTTCACCCTTTTCAATTGCCGGGCCACCTGCTTCTTCATCAGCCCATATCTTTGTTAATTCGGGCAAAGCACAGCCTATTCCAAATGCTATCCCAAACAGAACAATTAATATCAATATTTTACGGTTTCGCAAGCCTTTCTTCTTCTTTTGCATAACCCTTCCCCTTTATAGCCCTGCGGCTGAGAATATATATAAGCCAGGTGATTTCACTGTGTATTAACACGATTAATTATACCATTAGCGTCAGGTGTGAGGCGTCAGGAGTGAGATGAAATAAATTCCACTTACTCTTCTCACCTCTCCCTTATTCTATCTGCGTTCATCATAATAATCTGTGTTCATCTGCGTTTTCGTTTCCCCGTTTCTCCCGTGTCACCAAAGGAAGTTCAGCGTTCCACGCTGAACCAAGCGGGAAGCACAAATCTCTTAAGTGAGATTTGGCTTCCGCCTGCCTAACTCCTAACGCCTCACGCTTCACGCCTCACGCCTCCCGCCTTACTACCAGAAGCCTTAGTGGTCTTTCCGCTGACTATCCCAATCCGGCTGGCGCCAATTACCATCAACACCATCACCAATCCCAGGATCATTATCGCTTTAGGGCTGGTGACATTGGTCATGATTACCGCCGCTCCGCCCAACATGGCACTTATCGCATATATTGCCAGGACACTGCCCTGATGGCTGAGGCCCATATCCATCAAACGATGATGGAGGTGGGCTTTATCGGGGCTAAATATGGGAGCCTGATTATTTACCCGCCGCACAATGGCAAACAGGGTGTCAAAAACAGGAATGCCCAAAATCAATACCGGGACAAATAATGATATCAGTGTCGCTCCTTTAGCCAGTCCGGATATGGACAGACAAGATAAGACAAATCCCAGGAACATTGAGCCTGAGTCTCCCATAAATATCCGGGCCGGATGAAAATTGTGGGGCAAAAAGCCGCTGATGGCCGCCGCCAGCAGCATACAAGCAAAAGCTACTGCCGTCTGCTGGCCCTGCCAGGCCACAATACCTACTGTTATAGCGGCGATAACACAGACTCCCGCCGCCAGGCCATCCAGGCCGTCAATGAGATTCACCGCATTTGTCACCCCAATTATCCACAAAATAGTTAGTGGAATACTCATGGCGCCCAACTGCAGCATCCCATCGAAGGGATTTGTCATTACCTGGACCCGGACTCCAAAATATACGGCAATCAAGGCCCCTATTATCTGGGCCGCCAATTTAGTCCAGGGGCTCAGATCATAAACATCATCCAGGACTCCTACCAGAAAAATCAGTGATCCTCCCAATAAAATACCGGTCAGAGATCGGTCTATATCCATAGTCACCAGAATCGCCAGGACAAAGGCGACGAAGATTCCTAATCCGCCCAGACGCGGCATAGGCCGGTCATGAACCTTACGAGCATCAGGCTGATCTACCGCACCTATGTGAAAAGCCAGCCTGGACACTAGTGGCATAATCAAATACGCAACAGCAAATGCAATTATTACACCAAATACAAATATTTTTAATGAGCTGTCCACAATATTTCTCCCTCTCCCCTGGACTAGACAAATTTTATCACCAGGCTGATTAGCCTGTCTATCAACTAATTATGGTTAATCTGTCCTTCTACACGCCCACCTCCGAAACCTGCTAGTTATTCTGGTAATTCCGACAGATATTGCGAAAACTATTTATCAATCAGGAGAATTTTGCCTCGGTCTTTCACACCTGACCACTCCGGTTAATTTTTGAAGTAGTGCCTGCCTTCTCCGGTTTCTGCTATACTTAGTGATAAAGTTGGTAATTGATTAAAGTAAGACTTGATTCAGGTAGAGTTTTGACTCCATCTGAATCTTAGTCGCACGGATCCAGGGGCTTAACTGCCCTTGGGCACCCGCCGCCTATAGAGGCGGCGGGCTTAGGGCAGATTAGTCATCGGGTAAATTCGGTTTATTGTTAAGGGGGCGGTGATTAGCGCCAAACGTCTCCAGGTAAGAGAAATACGATTTATGGAGGGATTCCATGATAGACAAGCAAGGCAAATTGTGGGGCAAAGTTAGTATCATTGATCTGGCTATTGTTTTGGCAGTGATCTTAGTTATCGTCGGGGTGTTTTACCGGGGGCAAGGACCAACGGCGGCTGTGAACACTAAAACCGTACAGATCAAGGTTGTGTGTCCATGGGTTTACCCGGACATAACCGAAAATGTTCAGGTTGGAGATCAATTGGTAGCCAACAATCAGCTGGTACCGGTATATATAAAGGAAGTAGATGTACAGCCGGCCAATACCACATTAAGCTGGCCGGACGGCAGTATGCAGCTAACCCAGAATCCCTTTCGCAAGGATATTTTCCTGGTCATCGAAGGTGAAACTACCGCGGTCAGTAATGTTGAGATAATGCTGGGAGGCCAAAAAGTCAGAGCCGGCAAGGACGATTATTATGTCAAGACCGACACATATGAGCTTAAAGCGGTTATTCTGGATGTGGAAGTGAAATAGATGTCTCAATTATCTGGATGGCTGAAAGACAGCTTTTTCCTGGGCTGGCTTTTCCGGATTCGTTTAGGATCCGGTCTTCTGGAAAATTCCATAATAATAAGAGGGTTGCAGCAGTTGGGTCTTATGGTGCTGGAAATCCTGCGGGGCAGTTTTTTCCTGGGCTGGCTGGTACCGGGCTTATATCGGTCTCTATCGGCAGATGGGCTAGTGGTATCGGGAGGAAAGCTTTTATGGAGCAAGCTTCTCCGGTTTTTATGGTGGCTGGGTGACGGTATCAAACCTGTGATTTCGGGAAGTGTTTTCCTTTCCCGTCCCTTGGCGGGCCTGGGCCTGATAACATCGCTGATTCTGGCCGCCGATCTGACAACAGGAACAGATTCGGGAGTTTCAGTGGTTCTCAAGCTTCTGATCATGGGCATGGGACTGATTCTGGCCGTCGCAAACCCCACCCGGGAATGGTGGAACAATAGCTGGGCCGGAAAAGTCTGCACCTGGTGGAATGGTTATGGAACGCCGGATAAACAGCAGGGCTTTGGTATGGAATACAGCCTGGTCCTGGTAGTGGCGTATGTGCTGATAGACTGGATTTTGCGTTCCTATTCCCCATATCCCTTCCTGACTGGAATATGGGATGAGCTTCTTTTCTTGGCTATAGCTGCGATCCTGTTGATTCGAACCGGTTTTCAAAAGCTGTCTCCTCAGGGAACCCGGTTTCTGATACCCTTTATCCTTTATTTGTGTGTCTTTCTTTTCCTGTTTTTCCTGGAATCCGCGGAATCAGCCGCCGCTCTGGAGGGGCTGCGGGTCTATCTCCAATATGTTTTGTGGTTTTTCCTGGCGGCCAACCTTCTGTTCAGCAAATCTCAGTTTAAATGGCTGTGTGATCTGTTTCTCCTGGTGGTTTTTGTGGTGGCCCTTTACGGGATATATCAGTATTATGTAGGTGTGGCCATTCCTGCCTCCTGGACGGACAGCAAGGTGGAAACCAGTATAACCACCCGAGTGTTTTCTATTATCGGCAGCCCCAATGTTCTGGGAGGGCTTCTGGTGTTGTCTATCCCCATATCTCTGGGAAGTCTGCTGAGCACCAGAAATTATTGGCAGAAGCTGATCTATGCCGGGGTTTTCCTGGTGATGCTGGCTTGTCTGTTGTTTACCTATTCGCGGGGGGCCTGGCTGGCCCTGGGCTTCGCCGTGGTTTTAATGGGGATGTGGATGGATCGCCGGATAATCTGGGCCCTTATTCTGGTGGCCTTATTGACTCCGGTGCTGATGCCTACCGTGGCTGACCGATTAGCATATATGACTACTCCGGAATATATGGCTTCCAGTGAGCGGGGCGGACGCATCGGACGCTGGACTCAAACTATAGCCCATTGGGAAACCGCCCCTGCTGCCGGATTGGGATTAGGCCGGTTTGGCGGAGCGGTTGCGGCGCGTTTCTATCCGGAGGACTCTTTTTACGCAGACAACTTCTATCTTAAGACTGGTGCGGAAGCGGGCTGGATAGGTCTGGGGGCCTTCCTTCTCCTGGTAATATGCGGTCTGCGTCTGGCCCGCGGCAGTCTGGATGAGACTAACGATCCCCGGGCGGTTACTCTTGGCCTGGGTGTTCTGGCCGGACTGGCAGGAATTTTAGCTCACAATGGAGTAGAAAATATATTTGAGGTTCCCATGATGGCCACTTACTTCTGGTTTTTCCTGGGGCTGCTGGTGGCCCTGCCGGGAGCAATAACTGGAGCCGCTGGCTCTGGAGAGCAGTATGAAAAAGACTAAGGTTTTGCAGGTAATTGGCGGCGGTGAGATTGGCGGGGCTGAACAGCACCTGCTGGCTCTCATGCGCCTCATGAATCGGGAAGGATTTACTCCCGAGCTCCTCTGCTTGTGTCGAGGTCCTTTTGCGGACCTGGTCCGGAAAGAGGGAATCACTACTCACGAAATAATTATGCGGCACAAGCTGGATCTGGGTACTATTGCCCCGATCCGGGCTTTGATCCGAGATAATAATATTGATGTGATCCACACTCACGGGGTTCGCGCTAACCTGGTGGCCCGCATCGCCGGGAACCGGGAGCAGGTGCCCATCGTGACCACTGCCCACAGTATGCTGCGCTATGACTACTCCTTCTCGGGAGAAGCGATAATGGCCCGGTTCCTTACCCGTCTGACCAATTCCCACACCCAGCAGTTTATTGCCATTTCCGGAGCAGTCAGACAGGATCTGATTTCCATGGGAGTACCGTCGGAGCGAATTAAGGTAATCTATAACGGACTGGATGTGGCCCGGTTAGAGCCCGAAAAGAAACAGGAGGAAGTCAGAAACAGCCTGGGAATAGGACCGTCTCGGCGGGTAATCGCTGTGGTAGGCCGTCTGCATCTGGTCAAAGGGCATATCTATTTGCTGCGGGCCGCCACTATGATCATTCGCCACCATCCCGACGCGGTTTTTCTTCTGGTAGGCGAAGGTCCGGAACGTAATAACATCGAAAAAGCCATTAAAGAACTTAACCTGGAAAACCATGTGATCATGACCGGATTCTATCCTCGCATAAGTGAACTATATCCTATTATGGAAATGTTGTGTCTCCCCTCTCTCATGGAAGGTATGGGACTGGTCCTGTTGGAGGCCATGTACTGCGGTGTTCCGGTGGTAGCCACCGAAGTCGGTGGAATACCGGAGGTCATCCGGGACGGAGACAGCGGTCTTCTGGTGACGCCCGGCGACAGCCAGGCTTTGGCCACTGCCATCACCTGGCTTCTGGACACCCCGGCTCTGCAGCGGCAGCTGATCACCAACGGACAGCAACAGGCCCTGGAATTTACCATGGAAAATATGGTCCGCCGCACCGAAGCCGTATATGCGAAGATCGTGAAGAGTAAGGCGTGAGGTGAGAGGAGTGAGGGGTTAGGAGAAAGGGGACGTTTTATACTTTCACCTTGCACCTCACTCCTTACCCCTCACTCCTGAAAGGATATAACGTGAAAGAGCTTCAAAATGAAAATATAATCTGTGTTTCATCGGTGGACTGGGAGCCGCTGTGGACTCGCAAACAGCAGGTAATGTCCCGGCTGCCTGCCTCTAACCGGATTTTATATGTTGAACCTCCGATTTCCTGGCTCTCTCCTCTTAAGGATCCAGCCCGGATAGAGAAATGGAAAACCTGGAGAGAAGGCGTCCGGCAGCTGAATGACAACATATTTCTGCTTTCACCTCCAGTCATGCCCCCGTTTGGGAATATATTTCCGGTGATGAACCGGGTAATCCAATCGGTCTTGACCTCTTCAATCATCAAGGCTATGAGAACCCTGGACATGAAGGATCCTATTCTGTGGACTTATCTGCACACATCGGCACCTCTGATCGGTAAATTAGGGGAAAAGCTGGTGGTATATGATTGTGTGGACGAACACTCCGAATATAAAGGCTTTAATCCTCAAGCGGTAAGAGCCATGGAAAAGGAGCTCCTGACCAAAGCCGATCTGGTCTTTGTCACCGCCCGCGGACTTTATCAAGACAAAGCACCCTTCAGCCGCGAGATTCATCTTTCACCTAATGCCGCCGATGTGGATCATTTTATGCAGGCAGATAATCCTTTGGTGCCAATTGCCCCGGAGGTACGGGATCTGCCCGGCCCCGTCCTGGGTTTTATCGGAGCTATCAAGGAATGGGTTGATCTTGATCTCCTCCGGTATGTGGCCGAAAGCCGCCCGGATTGTACCCTGCTGATGATAGGACCGGTAGGTGTTGAAGTGGATATTTCCCCCTTGGAGCGGCTTCCTAACGTGGTATTTCTCGGCCACCAAGACCGCAAATATCTCCCCCGTTTTCTTAAAGGCTTTGATGTTTGCCTTAACCCGTTTCGAATGAGTGCCTTAACAGCTACTGTCAGCCCGTTGAAATTCTATGAATATCTGGCCTCCGGCCGGCCTATTGCCTCGGTGCCCATGCCAGAAATTATGGAATTCTCCGATGTAGTCCAATTTGGTGAAGGCCGGGAAGGATTTTTGAAGGCCATCGACGACGCTCTGGACGATTCGCCTGATAAAAAATACCGCCGCCTGGTCAGGGCCCAGGAGAATTCTTGGGAAAGTCGGGTATCTTTTATGATGGACAAAATAGCCAATCATTTATAACCAATTTCCGGCATCCTGATTGACGAAAATGCTTCCGCTTGTTATGATAATCGCGATATACAGGGAGTTATATATTTCACAAGGGAGAGGACTAGTTATGGAAAAAGTAGCTGTTTTTGGACTTGGTTTTGTCGGTCTTCCGCTGGCTCTGAGCTTTGCCATGCGGGACTGCCAGGTAATTGGCATCGATGTGGACCCTTCCTTGGTGGAGGATTTGAATAACGGGATTACTCATCACCTGGAATCATACCAGAGTCGGAGTATCCAGGAAATACTGGGAGAGCAATTAGCTTCCGGGCATTTTAAAGCCACCCTTGATTGCACTGAAGCGATGGAAAAATGCACCAGTATCATAGTAACCGTAGGTGCTCCGGTGGATGAAGGCCAGTACGATCTGTCTCCGGTCACCACCGTTTGCCGTTCTATAGCCCAGGGATTAAAGCCGGGGGATCTGGTTCTCATTCGCAGCACTCTGATCCCCGGAACGACTCGCCGGGTAATTCTGCCCATTCTTGAAGAATCAGGAATGAAGGCAGGCGAAGATTTCTTCCTGGGATATTCCTCCGAAAGAATCGCTGAAGGAAGAGCCTTTCACGAATTCGAGAATATGCCGGCGGCAGTAAGCGGCTTAAACGAACCCAGCCTGGAAAAGGCCCATGCTCTTATCAGTATTGTTACCAAAGCGGAGATCGTCAAAAGCAATCAGTTTGAAGTGGTGGAAGCGGCCAAGGTGATGGAAAACATCTCCCGGGATGTGAATATTGCCATGAGCCAAGAGTTCGCCCGGTTTGCCCGGGCCCTGGGAATCGACATATTTGAAGTGATCCGGGTGGCCAACACCCATCTGCGGGTCAACCTTTTGACACCGGGCCCAGGTGTAGGAGGGTACTGTCTGCCCAATGCTCTCTACTATCTGTTGCCGAAAGCCGAAGAAATGGGAATTGACCTGCCTCTGCTGACCTTAGCCCGCCAGACCAACGACGGTATTCCCCGGTTGGTGGCTGAAATGGCTTTGAATAACCTGCCGGTACCTGCTGATCAGGCTTGTGTAGGGGTTTTAGGACTGGCTATGAAAGATTATTCCAATGATGACAGAATAAGTCCGGCTCATGATGTTATCCATCATCTGCTGAAGGCGGGTTGCCAGGTGAAAGCTTTTGACCCGGCAGTTCCTTCCCGTTACCCGTATAAAGTTGATTCGCTGGAAGAGGCGGCGAAAGGCTCTCACGGCATCCTGGTTCTGGCACTGCAGAAGGATGTGGATTACCATAACCTGCCTCTTTTCAAGAAGAGCCTGTTGGGGCCACAGCCGTTTATCGTTGACACCAAAAACATTTATCAGCGGTCTGAGGTGGAGTCATACGGCTTCAGGCTGGAAACCATTTAGTATCGGGGAAAAATCATGACAGAAAAGCGTACCTTGCTTAAGGCGGCGGGCCTTGTTCTGGCTATCAGCATCATCGGCAGGCTGCTGGGTTTTGTGCGGGAACAGGTTATTGCCGCACAATTCGGCACTTCAATGGCCACAGATGCTTACCTGATGGCTTTTACCATTCCTAACCTCATATATGTTATTATTGGCGGGGCCCTGGCTACCGCCTTTATTCCGGTATTTACCGATACTCACATCAACCAGGGCAAACGGGAATCCTCCCGTCTGGCCAGTTATACAGGAAATCTGGCCCTGGTGGTTATGAGCTTTATTGCCATAATAGGCATCCTGATTGCTCCGGTGCTGGTCTCCCTCATCGCACCCGGTTTTTCAGCTGAAGCACATGAAATGACAGTCAATCTGACTCGCATTATGTTTCCCTGTGTGCTCCTGGCCACTCTATCCATGCTCCTGGGAGGAATCCTCAACAGCCTGCAGCATTTTACCATGCCGGCTTTTACCGCCGCCGCTTTTTCAGGCACAGTAATTATCTCCGTTTTCCTGCTGGTACCTGAAATGGGAGTAACCGGCCTGGCAATAGGAACAGTCCTGGGCATGGCAGTTCAAGTTCTCATTCAAATACCGGCCCTGTTCGGCAGGGGACTCCGCTATATTCCCCGCATCTCCCTGAATAATACCGGTGTGCGCCGAATCGGTGAGCTGGTTTTTCCGGTAATGATCGGCACGGGAGTAAACCAGATTTATGTAACCATTGACCGTATCCTGGCTTCCACCCTGTCAGTAGGCAGTCTGGCCGCCCTGAATTTTGCCAACAAGCTCATGTTTTTGCCCTTTAACCTGTTTGTGGTG
>Ga0123334_1000994_pt1 | contig 37693 bp, 29 predicted proteins | sample BiotimSIPDNA_FD_89706 | JGI IMG/M metagenome (GOLD analysis project Ga0123334, IMG submission 89706) | Anaerobic biogas reactor microbial communites from Washington, USA - Biogas_R1 time_0 SIP DNA | ecosystem: Engineered > Bioreactor > Anaerobic > Unclassified | place: Washington, USA...
CCGTTTTCCGCAAGAATCGCTATTTTTCTGCTCTCAGCCGTCTTAATTGTGTTCTCCTGGCTTAAAGCGGGCGATCGCGCGGTATTGCCGGAAGCTCCGGCAGGAGGTGACTCGGCGCCTATACCCGCGGCAATCTGCTGAGCAAGAGTATTATCCACATTGTTGAACATATCCACCACGCGCTGTCTGATTTGTTTATCCGTCACGCTGCCGACTTCAAAACGAAACGCATCGACAATATGCTTTTTCTCGGCCGAAGACATACTGTTCCAGAACAAAGCCGCCTGTGAAAAGTGGTCTCTGAAGCTGTCGCTCCTTGACCTGGTTTTTTCACCGTTTACTTTTTCTGCGTAATGCTCATATCCGTTTTCCTCAACCGAAGCGGGCATCGGGCAGCTGCCCGCCAGAGAGTTCGGAAAATAGCTTACCTTACCGGGATTAATGCTCATCCTGTGAAACCCGTCGCGCTGGTTATTGTGAACAGGAGCTACAGGCCGGTTGATCGGAATTTCGTGAAAGTTGGGACCGCCCAACCTAGTAAGCTGCGTATCAAGATAAGAAAACAGGCGTCCCTGCAGCAAAGAATCGCTGCTCAGGTCGATTCCCGGTACCAGATTAGCCGGGCAAAAAGCAACCTGCTCGGTTTCGGAAAAGAAATTATCTACATTTCGGTTCAGGGTCATTTTGCCTATGATCTTAACGGGAATAACTTCCTCAGGCCAGATTTTTGTCGGGTCGAGGATATCAAAGCCGAGATTGAATTCATCTTTCTCTTCAATCATCTGGATGCCCAGCTCGTATTGCGGATATTCCCCGTTATTGATGGCTTCCCATATGTCGCGCCTGTGAAAATCCGGATTTTTACCCGCGAGCTTCTGCGCTTCATCCCAAACTAACGAGTGTACGCCGAGCAGCGGCTTCCAGTGAAATTTCACAAATCTGGACACGCCCTGTTCGTTTACAAACCGAAACGTGTTAACCCCGAAGCCCTCCATCATTCTGAAACTGCGCGGGATGGCGCGGTCCGACATTAACCACATGACAGTATGCGCTGTTTCCGGGGTATTGACGACGAAGTCCCAGAATGTATCGTGCGCGGAGGACGCCTGAGGAACTTCCCTGTCAGGCTCGGGTTTAATAGCGTGAACCAAATCGGGGAACTTAATGGCGTCCTGTATAAAAAACACGGGAATGTTGTTGCCCACCAGATCATAGTTTCCGTCCTCGGTGTAAAACTTAGTCGCGAATCCGCGTATATCCCTGACCGTATCGGCCGAGCCTCTTGAGCCGACAACTGTGGAAAAACGTACGAAAACAGGTGTTATTGCGGAAGGAACCTGCAAAAACTTTGCTTTCGTGTATTCTTTCATACACTCATATACCTGAAAGAAGCCGTGCACGCCAAACCCTCTGGCGTGTACAACGCGTTCAGGTATTCTCTCGTGGTCGAAATGGGTCAGTTTCTCACGGAAATGAAAATCCTCAAGCAGCGTGGGGCCCCGCTCACCTGCCTTCAGGGAATCATCCGTATTGGTAAGCTTCACTCCCAGATCGGTAGTCAGCTTTTCGTCTTGATTTTCCGTTATGAATTTGCAGAGCCGGTCACTTTTTGAATTTTGATTGATTGTTTGTTCATCCATAGCTTTTCTCCCTCGTAATGGCTTTGTTTCCGCTTAAGCTCTTGCCGCGTCGGAATAATATCGCCATATAGCATAGCCGGATAAGCCGAAAATATGTTGCGGGGAAACAAAAACGGGGAGATCAGCGTTACCGGCCGCATATATCTTCGAAATCGTTGTAAAATCGGCAAATATAGAGTACGCTTATAGAATGAAAAGATGCATATAGACCGGGTGTAACGAAAGCGCATCAACCCGGACTTATTTCACACCGGGCTTTTAATATCCGCTGAAAGAGTTGGAGGTAAACATGCGAAAAACAAAAATAGTCTGTACCATAGGTCCCGCAAGTCAAACTGAGGAAATTCTCACGGAAATGTGCCTTGCGGGAATGAATGTCGCGAGGCTCAACTTTTCCCACGGAACTTATCGGGAGCATCAGGAAAAAATCGATATGCTCAAGAGAGTCCGTGAAAAGCTGGATTTGCCGATCGCCATTATCCTTGACACAAAAGGACCGGAATACCGCATCGGGACATTTAAGGACGGCAGAGTTTATTTAAACGACGGGGACACGTTTGCGTTTACCGTTGAAGATATAGAGGGATCCCGGGAAAGAGTATCAGTGAGCTACAAAGGCTTAATACGGTCACTCGCGGTCGGCGACAGGATCCTTGTCAATAACGGTCTTGTAATTTGCGAGGCAAAAGAACTTACCGATACGGATGCCGTATGCAATGTAGTGGCCGGCGGAGAACTTTCCGACCGTAAGAGCATGAACTTTCCGAACAAGGTGTTAAGCGGGGTTTACTTAAGCGATCAGGATAAGTCGGACCTGCTGTTCGGCATTAAAAATAAAGTCGACTTCATAGCGGCATCCTTCGTTTCTTCGAAAGAAGATCTGGTTGAGCTCAAGACCTTCTTAAAAGAAAACGGCGGAGAAGATATCGATATCATCGCGAAAATCGAAAACCGCGCGGGTGTCAACAACATTGAAGAAATATCCGAGGAATGTGACGGAATCATGATCGGCAGGGGCGATCTCGGTGTCGAGATCCCCTTTGAGGAATTGCCGTACATTCAAAAATATCTGATCACAAAATGCAGGCTGCTCGGAAAGCGCGTGATTACGGCGACTGAAATGCTCGAGTCGATGATCTATAGCCCCAGACCCACCAGAGCGGAAATTTCCGATGTCGCCAACGCGGTGTATGACGGTACAAGCGCCATTATGCTCTCCGGAGAAACCGCTTCCGGGAAATACCCTGTGCAGACGGTGGAAATCATGGCTAAAATCGCTGAGGAAACGGAAAAGCATATTCATTACAATCACCGGTTCGCTTCATCGGAGTTTCGGATTAAAAACAAAGTGGATGCGATTTCCCACGCGACCTGCGGTATGGCAATCGATATTGAAGCGAAAGGAATCGTTGCCTGTACGCTTTCCGGTATAACCGCGAGAATGGTATCCCGTTTTCGTTCGCCGGTCGATATTATCGGTATGACAACCGACAAAAAGGTATGGTACAAGCTTTCGCTCTCATGGGGCGTAATACCCGTTATGAGCGAGGCATTTACTTCGGTGGACGCTCTTTTCAGTCATGCCCGTGAAACAGCGAAGAGGACGCTCGAGCTGCAGGAAGGGGACAGCATTATCATCACCGGCGGTCTGGTAAACAGAATTTCGGGAAATACCAATTTAATAAAAGTCGATACAATTTAGTCAAAAAATCCATAAGAAACGCCCGCCGAGATTCACATGTTCTCAGCGGGCATTTTCTGTTAACAGCTATGTGCGCGATTACTGGTAACTGTCGTAAATATCCTCCAGAATGCCGTGGGCAACCTCCGGGGTTATCTTAACCGGGCAATAGCTTGACAGGTGGCTTGAGACGACGTCGGGCACGAAGCTTAAAACATCTTCTCTCCGGAATCCCATTTCCTTGAGCGGTTTGATGTGTACGGCACGCATAATGTCATATATTTTCCCGGAGACAAGCCGTCCGAGCTCTTCGCCGCTCTCCGAGCCTCTCAGTTCAAGTCCGATCGCGCATCCGATTACATGCATCTTTTCGGGAACGGCGGGGGCTATGACTTTTACCGCGGCAGGCAGGCACACGCCGCAGTTGTAGCCGTGAGGCGTATGAAAATGACCGGAAAGCGCGTCCGCCGCGGCATGACCCACATGCGTTATTGGATCATTGAACGCAAAGCCCGCGAAGTTGGCGGCGAGCATCATCTCCGTACGCGCCTGCTTGTTGTCGGGCTCGTTATACGCCGTCACGAGGTTTTTTGAAATTTTTCGGATTGCAGACTCCCCGAACACATCGCTGTGAGGACCCCACATTATTGTGGTCATACCCTCGATCGCATGTGAAAGCGCGTCGAGGCCGGTGTTTGCCGTTGCCGCTTTCGGAAGCGATACCGTAAGTTCCGGGTCGACTATGGCGTATGTCGTATTGACAAATACGCTCCACTTCGCGTTTATTTCAGGTCTTGAAATGATGGCTACTTTTGTAACCTCGCTGCCTGTGCCCGCGGTTGTCGGAACGAGAATAACGGGAGTTTTGGTGTTGATGTAAATCGGTTTGGAAAGGATGTAGTCTTTGGCCGTTCCCGGCATTGTCAGCAAAACGGAGATGGCTTTTGCGGTATCCATGCTGCTGCCCCCGCCGATACCAATCAGGCAGTCCACGCCTTCACTTTTCGCGAAAGCGCCGCCCTTGTCAACGATATCTATGGGAGGATCCGAGAGCACCTCGTTGAATACCACTACATTAACGCCGGCGTCCTGCAGGCTTTTTACCGCCTTGGCCAGGGTATCCGTACTCTCGACGCCTTTGTCCGTGACAATCATTGCCTTCTTGCAGTCGAGCTCACTGACTTTTTCTCCAAGCACGGAAAAGGCACCCCATCCGAACACAACGGATGCCGAATGTGAAAACTGATGATACATTTAAATCCCCCTCAAATTCCTTTGCGATTCAAATTCCTACTGCTCGCATTGTATCACATACAGCCTGTTTTTCACAGTCTGTTTTTCCGTAAACGGCCGAATGCGTCGTCAGTCCGCGGCAAGCAGCTGCTCGCATCGCTTTTCGAATGCCGCTATAACGGCCGCTGCCGTTTCCTCCTTAAGCTGCCCCGTCATGGACGGCGTTTGAAAAAAGCGCTTTGGCAGCTTCACGTTTCCCAGTTTAAACCCGAGTTTTTGCTTAATGCGGAGTTTTGTTTTAAAGATCCGCAGCGCCGCCCGGTCGAGCTCCTCATTTGTCATAGGTTTCCCTACACAGTCAAGCACCTTCATTATTCTGTCTCTGTCGTAGACCTTGCGCGCAAAAAGACAGATTGTAAGCGAGTTTAAAAGGCAGCGTTCGACCTCTTCGGCATACAGATAATCAACCAGCGCTTCGATATCAAACGGTTTGCTCTGGTCGAAGGAATAGCCGGCATTGCATAAATGCGAATGCCTCGCCCCGACCGCGGCGCCGGTCAGCGCGCCGTATCCGGTATGATAACCGGGCATTTCGTTGCCTGCTATCTGCATGCCGAAATCATATCCGCCGTATTTTAAGGAGGCATGCTTAACGCCTTTGGCCAGATCCGCGTAAAATTCGTTTTCGGCATACGCCAGATAACGCGCGGCTTCTAGGTAATTGTCAAGGCTGCCGAAATCAAGCGGTACTATCGTCATATCCTCACTGATAATACCCTTTTTCAAAGCTTCGGTTGCCCAGCCGAGAACAACTCCGCAGCTCATGGCGTCTAAACCCAGCTCTTCGACCGCCTCAATAAGCTCAAGCACCCCGTCGCTGTTTTTAATGCCTAAAAATGTCCCCAGGGCAAAGATCAGTTCGTAATCATAGCTGACCGAGACCGCTTCATATTCGTAACCATGGTCGAATTCCCTGCGAAATTGCCCTATGTGTATACAGCCGACCGGACAACCGGTGCAGGCTACTTTCCTTACAAGATGCTTTTTTGCAAAAGTATTGCCGGACAACTCCTCTATATTATCTGTTGAGGCAGCATTCAGATTCTCAACCGGCAGGCCGCCTCCCTCGTTTAGAACCACAACATTGACGGGCGTTCCGAGATCGTGGTATTTGGACATTATCTCTGTTGACGTCACCGTTTTATATAATTCGGAATACACCGATCCGTACTTCTTGAAATCCGGGATCGGTATGCTTCGATCCCCGGCGATCTGAAGCGCTTTTAAGTTTTTGCTTCCGAACACCGCGCCGAGTCCCAGTCTGCCGAAGTGGCGGTACGTATCCACACAGACGCTGGCAAAGCTGCAAAGATTCTCGCCCGCCGGACCGATCCTGAGAATCGACCGCTTCCCGCTGAAAGCTTCGCGCATGCGTATATACTGGCCGACCCCGTCGGCGTTCATACCCCAAAAGGCCCGGGCGTCTTTAATTTCAGCCAGCATCTCCCTGACGGAAATATATGAGGGATTTTTAGCTCTCCCGGTTATAAGGACAGCATCGTATCCCGCGTGAAACATAGTCAGGGCCAGCCTTCCTCCGGCGTAAGACTCACCCAGCTCGCCCGTAAGAGGGGAAATAAACATCGCCGTCGTCTTGGTGATTACGGGAAATATGGTTGAAGCCGCGCCGATTGCAAGGATAATCGGCTGCTCGGGCGCCAGCGGCGGCAGCTCCGGGCGCATGTACTCCTCAAGCAGCTTCGCCGCGACTCCTACGCCGCCCAGATAATCATTTAAATCCTCTCGTTTATATATGTGTACTCTTTCACTTGTCAGATCGATATGCAGGACACGAATAAAATTTTCGTTAATCATCGGAATCCTCCATCACAAGGCAGCTGTGCGGACAATAACGCGTACAGACCCCGCAATGCCTGCAGATTATCGGCAGATGGGTCTCCTCGTCAAAATTCACCGCGTTTGCTATACAGGCTGTCTGGCATTTCCGGCAGCCGATGCAAAGGTCTTTTTTCAGTATAACCCCGCCGCCCCGGCGGCTGACAAGCGCGCCAGACGGGCATGCTTCCGCGCAGGCGCGCGAACCCTTGCAGGCAAGGCATACTGTCGCCTGAAAACCGCTGGACATGCCGCCTCTGGTAGCGACCTTAATGGCACTTTTTGATATTGAATGATTTTGCTGATTATAAGCCGAACACATAAGCATACATGTAAAGCAGCCTATGCATTTTTTCATACCGGACGCCCGCATAGCCTTTGGCATGATAAATATCCTCCGGATGTCATATATCCTGTTATTTCGCTTTTTTACATGAATTATGTCGTTAATCGGCAATTATGCCTTATAACGCTTTGTACGCCAAAACCCGCAAACTCCGCTAGATATCAAGAGCGGCAAGAAAACCTTCTCTTACTGCCGAGTCTACTTTCGCCGGCCGCAGGCAATCTCCGACCTTGTAAACTTTGGCGTTCGCAATTACTTTTTCAAGCTCATCCGCGGAGTTTGATTTCATGCCCAGAGCGTAAAATACCGAATCGGCACCGATCACTGTTTCGGCCCCGTCTTTATCGGCAATACGAACCGAACAGGTTGTAACCTCAAGGCAGCGCGTATTCGTGTACGTGCGGATCGCTTCCCTGCTCATTTGCCTTATAAGCGCTTCCCTGTACATACCGTATGAATCATCGGCTACGCGGGGCAGCATTTCGATAATCGTGACATCATGGCCCGATTTTGCAAGGTGAAGGGCAACCTCGCACCCGACAAGGCCGCCGCCGACCATAATAACGCTTTTGCCCGGCTTACAGCCGTAATATACATCCATGGCGTGTCTTATTTTATCAATGCCGGGTATGGGAGGCATTGCCGGACGCGAGCCTAAAGCCAGGATAACCGCGTCCGGTTTGAGCCGCTCGATAAGCTCAGCATCCGCGGCCGTATTGAGTAAAACCGTCACGCCGCGCCGATACGTCACCCTTATAAGCAGATCCTTAAAATTTCTCAGGTCTTCCTTGTCGACATCCGTATCCGTAAAACACAGAAGTCCGCCGAGCCTGTCTTCCTTCTCGGCGAGGGTTACTTTATGCCCGCGTTCGGCCGCGGTTATCGCCGCCTGCATACCGGCCGGACCTCCTCCTACGACAAGAACGATTTCAGACGCGCCGGGAAGCGGATGCTCCGACAGGTCGAAGGGCAGGTTTGATACAGGATTAATAGTACATGAACCGACTCTTTTGGCAAGCTCCGAACTGGGCCACGGAATGTCCGTGTATCCCTCTTCGGGCGAGCCGGGAAAGCAGTTGAAGCAGCGTATGCATCTGCGGATCTCATCCGCTTTACCGCTGAATGCTTTCTGCGGAAAATACGGATCGGACAGCATCTGACGGCCGAGAATAACATAATCCGCCTTGCCTTCCGCTACTATCGTCTCGGCCTGCTCCGGTGAGTTAATACCGCCGACGACGCCTACCGGCAGGGACGTATATTTTTTGATTTCCGCGGCCAGATCCGCGTTGCACGCGTGCGGAACATACATTGACGAAAACTGCCGCGTTTCGATCGGATCCGTATACAGTCCCGTGGATACATGTATCAAATCCGCGATTTTATCCAGCATACCGCAGAAAATACCTGTTTCCCGGGGCGTAATGCCGCCCTCAACGCCCTCTTGCGCGCTTACCCGCACCTCAATTAAGAAATCCGGTCCGACACGGTCACGAATGCCCTGAAGTATTCTGATGGGAAACCGCGCCCTGTTTTCAAGATTCCCGCCGTACTCGTCGGTCCTCTTATTCAAACGCGCGGAAAGAAATTGCGTAAAAATAAAACCGTGACCGGCATGTATAAGCACTCCGTCAAATCCGGCGGCCTTCATAAAATCGGCGGTTTCGGCAAAATCATTTATCACGCCGGCCATGTCCTCTTCATTCATCGCCCTGACTCTAACCCCGTCGGGCCTTACAAGCGCGCAGGGACCTATAGGGTCCTTTTGCCCCTCAAACGGCGTTTTTTCGGCGCCCGGGTGCGCGAGCTCTATCATAGCCAAAGCGCCGTTTTCCTTAATAAGCGATGCATGGCGGCCTATCGCCTCGAACGCCCTGCCCGAATGGACCGAAAAATCGACCGGCGGAAACGGAATGCGGTTGGCGTCGGTGAAGTTGACATCGGTCTCGCCTACACATACCGCCGCCGCTCCGCCTTTGGCAATCGATTCAATTTTGCGGTAAGCGCGGGGGCCCGCGTCCGGATCGAGCGCTATCATGCCGAAAGCCATCGGCGCGTTTACGATCCTGTTCTTAAAGACCCTTCCTCCGGCCTTCATCGGTCTCATCAGATTAGGAAATATCCGTTCCTTTTCCACCATCGAAATACTCCTTATATATCATTATCCGGCACTATCCGTTTAAACACTCTCATCGCAAATCTTATATCACAATAATTACCGCGGGACAATACCGTAACCGTCGGCTTTATCCCTTTTTTAATTCGCTGCCGCATTGAAATACAATAACTAACATGTTATCCTGTTGCTATAGATTTACATACGGCCGGACCCGGGATAAGCATACCTGAGGCAAAACCGGTACCGGCTTATTGACAACACAAAACCTGAATGTGAAAGAGAGGAATATTTCAAATGACTGCCGAGAACCGGAAAAAACATGATGAAAAAGAAAAGCGTATCAAAGATGCCGTAGCTCTAAAAGAGCCTGACAGAGTGCCGATGACCCCCGGCCCGCAGCTTTATCCCGTCTTTCATTCCGGATATACGGTTGCGGAGGTCGTCTACGACACCTCTCTGGAAAAAATCCGGAACGCGCTTATAAAATACCATCTGGATTTCGACCCGGACGCCGGAACCGATGTCGGCCAGCTGTATGCCGGTGAAGGTCCTATAATGGAAACGATCAGGCCGAAAAATATGCGCCTTGCGGGCATGCCCGGCGAAGGGGCCATCGGCGATAATTCTCTCCAGCAGTTCATTGAGTACCCGCTTTTGCTGGATGACGAATTTGACGAATTCTTCAAAGACCGTATGAGCTGGGCTTTCAGAAAAGCGCTCCCGAGGATCGCGGGGATATTTGAGCCTTTGGCAAAAATGCGCTACAGCTTCGGAGACGCCAATATGGCCGCCCGCCAGATGGCTCATATCTTTTCGGATCCCGAGTTTCAGGCCATGATAGAGGATTTCAAAAAGATAGATGCGTTTTATAACGAACGTCAGTCAAAAGTGAACAAGATACGCGAGGATATTCAGGACCTGGGATTTCCTATGATGAGAGCAATGGGCGGAGGCCTGGTTCCGTTTGACGGCTACAGCGACTTTCTGCGCGGCTCCGTACTCGCTATGGAAGACTTTTACGAAAGGCCGGAGGATATAGAAAGATATATCGACGAATCCTGGGCAGAGGCAGAGCCGAGGATTCTGGCAAGCAAGGGCAAGGATGAGGGAAAGCATATTTTTGTTCCCCTGCATAAAGGATTCGACGGGTTTATGAGCGGAGAGTTTTACAGGAAGTATTACTGGAAGCACCTGCAAAAACTCATCCTGGCGATTATCGAAAGCGGCAAGGTTCCTTATATATACACCGAAGGCAAGTACGACTCAAGGCTTGATTTCCTCACCGAGGTGCCGCCCGGCAAGGTTCTTTACCATTTTGAAACCGTTGATATGGCGGTCGCGAAGAAAAAGCTCGGCGGTATCGCGTGCATAGCGGGCGGATTCCCCGCGGCGCTGCTCGACTGGGGCAAGCCCGAGCAGGTGCGCGATGAGGTTAAAAAGCTTCTGGACGTCTGCGCTCCCGGCGGAGGATTCATATTTGAAACCTCCTGCGGCATGGGGAACGCGAAACGCGAGAATGTTGAAATAATGTTTGAAACCGTGAGAGAATTCGGGGTTTACTAAGCGGCGGCGCCGACAGCCGGGCCGCGCCGCGGACGATTTGACCATCGGCCCGATGATATCGGGCGTTGACCCGGCCGTTCGTGACGCTTCGGAATACATACGGAATCTTAGGAGGCACCAATGGTAGAAGGCAAAAGGTTCATTGATCTGCACTGCTCGCCGTTCGGGCGAAAAGGCTCTTTTTTCATAATACAGCAAAGCGATGTCGGACACGATCATTTCGGAGCAAGTGACCTGTGGATCGGCACGACACGCTCGACCGGGTACGGTTACTCCGGGATCGAGACTACGAACCGCGTCATGAAAATCCGTCTTTTAAAAGACGGCCGCCCCCTCCCCTTCGCGGTTTCGAACACTCCTGCCGAGGTCATCCTGGAAACGGATTTCGGGTCAATGCGCATTTGCATTTCCGAGCACAGACTGCTCCGGTTTTACGGAACAGACGGTCTCACGCTTTCGTTGTCGGCGCCTCTGAGCGCTTTTCACTCCGCCGTTAAGGATATGCTCGACGGCACCTGGCAGCTGCTGACCTGCACCAGTCAGGTTATCTGGCTTTTTGTCCCCGTGCGCGGAACCTGCGTCATGGACGCGCCGTATGACTGGCGCGCCATGCGTACGCCGTATATGAACGGAACCTGGATCCCGGACGAAAACGGCGTTGTCGACCTTTGTGTGGAGGAATTCGATACCGAGCCGAAAAAACGCTCCGCCTATCCGGATTACCGCGACTCCGCCGCGGCTGTTTTAAAGGACTTTGAAACTTATCGCGACACATGCATACCTCAGTTTGCGGGTGACTTAAATAAAAGCCGCGATCTCGCGGCGTGGATGATCTGGTCGCATACGCGCATGCCTGCCCCGGGCAGCCTTATAAAACGCGAGATGGTTATAATGATGCATCAGCTTTTCGGGCAGTGTTACTGCTGGCAGCAGGCGTTCCAGGCAATGGCCAACTGTAAGAACGCGGATTTCGCCTGGGACCTTCTGCAGTCGGTCTTTGACTACCAGATCCCCGAGACCGGCCAGATCCCGGACCATATAGACGAGATAAACAAAACGTACTTTTCATTTAAGCCCCCGATTTACGGCGTGGCTTTAAACTGGCTGCTTGACCACAGCGATCTGTCCGTTATCAGCGCGGAGCGAAAGGAGCTTTTATATAACGAGCTGCGCGGACTGTACGGCTTCTATTTGAATTACCGCGACGCGGACGCGGACGGCCTTCCGGAGTACCACCAGTGCGACGAGACAGGCTGTGAGGACAGCACGATGTGCATCAGGGGCTTTCCGGTCGCGAGTCCCGAGCTCTCGGCGTATGTCGTCAACATATCAGACGCGCTCTCCCGTCTTGCGGCCTTGCTCGGCAGACACGACGAGGCAAAAAAGTGGGACGACGAGGCCGACGCGCTTACAGACAGAGCGCTAAAAGCTTTCTGGAACGGCGAGCGCTTCATCGCTTTCAGAGCAGGGACGCGGGAACCTATTGAAACAGGTTCGATTTCGTTTTACACGCCTCTGCTCTTCGGCAAAAGGCTTCCAAAGGAGACAGCCGACAAGGTCGCTGCGGATCTGTTTAGGGAAAACGTCAGCGTCACGCCTTACGGTGTGCCTTCGGAAGCGCTCGACAGCCCGTATTTTGAACACGGCTGGTCAAAGGGCACAATCCAGTCGCCTACAACCTGTCTGGTCATTCTGGGACTTCTCGCGTGCGGGAAAATAAAGGAAGCCGCCGATATAGCGCGGCGCTACGCGCAGGTTCTGCAAAAATCGGGTTTTTACCATATGATAGACCCCATAACGGGTCTCGGAAACGACAAGGCAATCGGGGTAAACAACGTGCAGTACTGGGCTGCGTGGACCGCCGGGGTGTTCACGATACTGTCGGGCTATATCTGCTGAATATTCAGGCAGGCGTCATACGCGCAATCTTATATAAAATTATAAAATGATCCTTCGGCATTTAAAAAACCCGTCTCTTTTAATCGAGGCGGGTTTTGCCATTCCGGTGTTCAGTCCACCCCGGGCGGCAGCCGTTTTAATAAATAGATCATATCCGTCAGCCGCTTTCCGTTTTCATACATGGGGTGGTCGTAATTGTCCGTAAAAAAGCCTTTGACGACGTGGGATCTTTTAAATCCGCATTTTTCGTAGAAACCCAGTGTCATCGGGCTCTCGCCCGTTCCGACATACAGCTCGCTGCCGGAGCGCGCGCAGTAATCGGTGGCAAATGAGATCAGACGCTGTCCGTATCCCTTCCGCTGATATTCGGGTACGGTAACAATATTCTTTATCTCAAAAACACCGTCCCCCTCCCGAGTAACGACACAAAGCGACTTTAAATCATCATCGAGCAAAGCGAACATCTCGCCCCGGTACAGATATTTCTCTATCATGCTCACCTGTTCATCCGCGATAAGCAGCAGCTCCATGTACTGTTTTTTATCACGGTCTTTTACTTTAACTATCTGCATTCGGCATTTCCCTTTCAGCTTTCAATAATCGCCCGCCCTGCCGTGTATTGGCTCGCATAATGTTGCCGTACAAATACGGATATGATATTATTGTCCCGGACACCGGGTAACCTTTTCGCTCACATTTACAAATGAAGGGGGACTTGCTCATGGCGCTCGGGGACATTAACTTATTTTCATGGAAAAGCAAGGAGCAGCAAAAGCAGGAGATGGAGACCTATGAAAAGTGGGCTTTTCCTTTCGGTCAGGCGCAGAGAGATAAGCTTGTCAAGCTAATGCTGGAGCTGTTCCCCAAGGAGAGCGAACCGACTGTGCTCATCCCGTTTCTGACATGTAAGGAACTCTACTGCAAATTGGCGAAAACGCCCGATCAGGCGGATTACGCGATAAACAAGCTTCTGACCGATATTAAAAAGTATAAGCGGATTATTAGAAAGCGTGATATGCCTACCTATGTCGCGCTGGTCTCGGCAGATCAAAAAGTCGATGAAAACCTTGAGTATCCGACCGCTCAACAAATAAGGGATATGGTCGCGAGCTTCCCTGATGTAAAAGGCTGACCTCCGGCATCATCCGCCTCCGGCGCACCTTCCCGCCGTTATCACCGAAAAAGCGCAGCTGTAATGCACCGACCGGGTGCCGCTACATCCGCGCTTTTTCATACCCGTTTGTTTTCCTTTAGGTTCTTAACCGATATCAAGCGCTATCTGATGCGCCGTGCGGGTAGCCTCATAGATGTTCTTAACGGCCAGACAGTCGCCTATCATATGGAAGATCGGCGCGCAAAAGCGCAGCTTCTCCGCCGCGTCGCTTCCCGGCAGCATCCCGAGCGCGTTTACCGCCGTGTCCGCCTCGAAGAATACTCTCCCGTCCGCGTTCCGGCCGACAACGCCTTTGTCATTTATCTCAACGATCCTCGTCCCGAAAGCGAGCTTTATGCCCAAACGGCCAAGCTCGATTCCTATCGCCATGCCGTGCAGCATATTGTCTCCTACGTTAACGCTCGGCAGCATTTCGATTAAGGTCACCTCTCGTCCGAGCCCGCCCAGATATATCGCGAGCTCCGCGCCTACGAGCCCTCCGCCCAGAATAACGGTTTTGCGCCCCGCTTTATCCGGGCATAAATACACATCCTTCGCCAAAACCGCGCGCTCAATACCGGGTATATCCGGTATGAGAGGCCGTGACCCCGTCGCGGCAATAATCGCGTCGGGTGCCATCCGCTCGGCGAATTCCCTTGTAACCTCCGTGTCGGTCATCACTCTGATGCCGCGCTTTTTTATGTTTCTTTCCTGCAGATCGAGGTACCCTTTCAGATGCTTTTTAAACGGCACATCGTCCTCGCACCGCAAAACGCCGCCGAGCTTTCCGGACTTCTCGCAAAGCACGACCTCGTGTCCGCGATCCGCGCAGGTTATCGCAGCCTCCATACCCGCTACGCCGCCGCCTACAACCAGCACCTTTTTCGGGCTTGAGGCAGGCATGGCGCAGATATGCTCGGAGGCGTTTTCAATCTCCGTGTTCAGCGCGCATACGATCTGACCGTGTCGTATAAGATTTGAAAAGCAGGTCAGGCAGCGCATGCAGTGTACGATCTCGTCTTCGCGGCCCTCACGTGCCTTGTTCGGCAGGTCGGGGTCACATATGATACCGCGCGCCAGCTCGACGACGTCGGCCTTGCCGCCGGCTATGATCTCCTCTAAGAGCTCCGGATCCGACAGCGCGCCGATCGTCGCGACCTTTGATATCTTAACGTGTTTTTTAACCTCGGCGGCATACTTCACGTTTACGCCGTCCTCCAGGAACATCGACGGATGCGTCACGGTAAACACCCGCGCGTCCTCATGCGACCCGGCCGAGACGTGTATCAGATCAACGAGCCCGTCGAGCGCCTCGGCTATTTTGCAGCCGTAGTCTATACCATAGCCGCCCTCATACACCTCGCTGCCCGAAATGCGCATCTCGATCGGAAAGCCCGGACCTACCGCCGCCCGAACCGCTTTTATTATCTCTATCGGGAAGCGCATGCGGTTTTCAAACGAACCGCCGTACTCATCCGTCCGGTGATTTAATGTCGGCGACATAAACTGGTGCATCAAAAATCCGTGTCCGCCGTGCAGAAAAACCATTCCGAACCCGCAGGCTTTAGCGATGCGCGCCGCGTCCGCGTGCTTTATAATGATTTTATCCATCCCTTCGCGGTCGAGCGCCCTGACCTTTACCGGGGGATGACCGAGCGCGCCCTCTACTATCCCGTCCTGCGGCCCGAAAGGCCGGACGCCCGGCGCCGTATTCGCGGCCGAACCGGGATGGAAAAACTCTATCGCGGCAACGGCTCCGTGGCGTGATATTAGGCCGGACAAACGGTTCATCGCGGGCATTATGTCCGGGGTGTCCAGAGACAGACTGTACGAGCCGTGCATATGCTCTTTGTCCACCATCGCGTCTCCGACACACACGGAGGCAGCTCCGCCCTTCGCCTTGCGCTCGTAAAAGCGCATATTCTCATTGACTGGTCTGTGGTTCACGTCGCCGAAGAACAAGCCGGTCGGAGCCGCGAATATACGGTTTCGAAATACAACGTTCCCCAGAGTTATCGGCGAAAACAGATGCGGATATTTGCACTTATACATATCGTTTCTCTCCTTTGAGCGCCGCTGATCCGGCATTAATAAAACTCGCTTAAGTAAGGGATAGCGCTTCCCGTCGGCCTCAGCTTTTTGCGCGGTTCACTTTATTCTTATATTATAAAATACAGCAAACCGAAAGTCCAACTCTTCCGGGTCTATGTTAATTTACCGACGGGTTTGCAGATACTGCATTAAGAACACAGGATTATTGCAGATTCTGCAATTATTACTGTTGCTTTTACATAAATTTGTGTATAATAATACTGATCTTCTATTTTAAATGATACCGGCAATAAAAGAGGTGTCGGCATGGACCTGGGAAAAAGATTATCTGAAGTTCGTCAGGCCGCGAAAATATCGCGAGCGCGGCTGGTCGAGCTTTTAAATCAAAGAGGGTTTTCGGTTAAACCGTATACGATATGCAAATGGGAGACCGGGGTATCAAAGCCCACGGTAGAAGCCTTCCTCGCTATATGCGATATTTGCCGTGTTGCGGACATACGGCAGACTTTTTCCGAAAAAAGATTCCTGCGGCTTTATAATACTCCCGTATCGGCCGGCAGGGGCAATTACCTCGAAGACGGTGATTTCGAGATGATCGAGGTTGAAAGCACAATACCGGACAGCGCCGATTACGCGGTAAGAGTAAGCGGCGAGAGTATGCTGCCGCGCTTTGTAGACCAGCAGATCATCTTCATACACGAGCAGGCCGCGCTGGATGAGGGCGGCATCGGTATATTTCTTCTTAACAACGAGGCATACTTAAAAAAACTGGGCAGAGGCTGTCTTTTGTCGCTGAATCCCGATTATGACCCCATCCCGATTCGCGAGTATGACGAATTGAGAGTATTGGGAAGGGTTGTCGGATAACGTTTGACGCGATAAGGAGAAATGATGGGCGTATATAGTACAGACGGCAAATATATATCTCTTAAAATCTCCGAACGGCAGCGTGACGGGGCAGACGGAACCTCCGCCGCCTCACCGAGGAAGGCCGATGTATCCGCATGCGTTGTAAAAAGTGACGATCTTTTCTATGAGATAGAATATGATTCCTGCCCGATACCGGGCATCGGAAAGTTTGTGCTGAAGCCTCAGACAATTACGCGGCCCGAAAAAGATGAAATCCGGGATCTGTTTGATCAAATGAGAGGTCTTTGCGGCGCGCGCCGTTTTCCGTATGACCGATCGGGATACATAGACGTTAAGACCCGTCATTATAACGCGGCCGTCTTTTATAAGCAGGCCGTGTTCATGAAAGACTTTACGGACGATTACGCGGAAAAAATCCCGTTTTCGTCGTACTATCCGTATTATCAAATGATGGGATACGAGCAGCTGCGAACATATTTCACATGGCGCACGCAGGTCAGGAAAGGGAATGTCGCCGACACATCCGTGTCCTACGCTTTTTTATATATTTATGAGCTTTTAAACAACGTCGGGACAGACAGCCCGCAGGACGGTCTTGATAAGCTGATGTCTTTCTGGAATGCTTTCCGGGTTTATAACAATACCATTGACAGATATGTACTGAGGTGGCTCAAGGATTATCACATCTACTATCAGCTGCCGCATTCGTTTAATGAGTTCGTTAATAAACACGGTCTCGCCGGATACTGCCCGAAACCGGCGGACTTAAACGACAGCTTTAGCTTGTTTTGCGCGATGTCAAAATATGATGTCAGAAAATCCGCCTTTTTCGCCGGGGATAACGTTAAGCTGATAACGGATTGTTTCGGCTTCGTAATCGGCAGATTGCGCCGGGTCTTTGATGACAACGGCATAAGTTTTGATGAGCACATATATCAAAGCGAAAAGAAGATGTCCGAATGGACGCCGTTTAAGGACGCGCTTTTTTATCATCACCTTGAGCAGGGGGACAGGAGAGTCGTTCTCTCCGAAAACGAAATCTATATCTGCAAAAATAATAAATTTTCTTTCGGCAAGGTCCTCGCCGCGGATTGCGGCAGACAGCTTCTCGGATATATCATGAAGCAAACGGAATCGCTCTTAAGGAAGGCCGTTAAATACAAATACAGGCTTTCCGCCGACATCAGCGGCGTTCCGGGCGCGTTAATCGAGAAGTTGCGCAAAAAAGGCCTGTCTCTTGAAAAGATCATATGCGACGCGGTTTCGGAATTTTACAAAGAATCGACAAAGACAATCGTCAGGGTGGACCGTGCGGCGTTGATAAAAATCAGACAGGAAGCGCTCGCAACGCAGGAAAAGCTGATTGTGACGGAGCCCGGGGAGCAATTCGCGCCCGCTATAAGCCCTCTCGGCCCTACCTCAACCTCCCTGCGGGACATACCGCCGCCTTCCGACGAGCCGCTGTCCGCGCCCGACGTATGGGAGAGCTTAAAAAACGCCCTGACCTCATTAGAGACAGAAGCGCTGTCAGCCGTGCTTGGCGGAGAAACCGAAATCAAAAAATTTGCCGATGAACGCGGTATCATGCCGGAGGTCCTGGCGGACGGAATCAACGAAAAAGCGGTGGATTATATCGGCGACAGCCTGTTGGACGATCAGTTCGTTTTGTACGGGGAGTATATAGATCAAATTACGAAAATGGTAGGGTGAGTATGGTAAGTCAAGTGCCGGGCAGGATAGCGAACATTCTGATAAACGCTTTAAAGGGCGGCGTTGTGCCGCGGGTCGGGCTTGAATATATCACGGTCGGCCGCGCGCAGGAGATCGCCGCCATATTGCATGATATCGATATGATCGAGGAAGGCGGCGCGTCATTCCGCTTTATCGTTGGCAAATACGGCAGCGGCAAGAGCTTTTTGCTTCAGACGATCCGCAATTACGCTACGGCAAAGGGTTTTGCGGTAGTGGATGCCGACCTGTCCCCGGAACGGCGTTTTGCCGGAACAAAAGGCCAGGGGCTGGCAACGTATAAGGAACTGATCCAAAATCTTTCCACAAAATCAAAGCCCGACGGCGGAGCTCTTCCCCTGATACTGGAAAAATGGATTTCCGGCATTCAGGCGTCCGTAAAGGCTCAGACAGGCGTCTGCGGCGAGGAGTTCGACGAGCTGGTCGAGCGGCAGATATACGCGGTCGCGGGTTCTCTTGAGGGAATGGTAAACGGTTTTGAGTTCGCGAAGGCCGTAGTCACATACTGGAAGGCCTACAGGCAGGACGACGCGGCGATGAAATCAAACGTTTTAAAGTGGTTCAGAGGAGAGTATCCGTCCAGGAAAGACGCAAAGGAAGATCTGGGCATCAATTTCATCATTACTGATGAGACCTGGTATGATTTCCTGAAAATATTTGCCGCGTTTATGGTCGGTGCGGGTTACAAGGGCTTGCTTGTCATCATTGACGAGCTGGTAAATATCTTTAAGATCCCCAACTCAATAACAAGAGCGAACAACTACGAGAAGATTCTCACAATGTACAACGATGTGCTGCAGGGCAAAGCAAAGCATATCGGTTTTCTGATGGGCGGAACGCCTCAGTGCATTGAGGACAAATATAAAGGCCTGTTCAGTTATGAAGCGCTGCGCTCCCGTTTGGCCGAAGGGCATTTCGCGACCGCCGACATCAAGGACCTTTCCGCCCCTATCATCCGCCTTCAGATGCTCTCGCATGAAGAAATGTATATACTTGTGGAAAAGCTGCTGAACATACACGCCGGGCTTTATAATTATTCTCCCTCCCTGTCGCATGACGATCTGCTCTACTTCCTGACGGTCGAATATAACCGCGTAGGCGCCGAAACCCATATCACCCCGCGTGAAATAATCCGCGATTTCATAGAACTTATCAATATCCTGCATCAAAATCCGAATAAAAGCATTCCGGAGATACTGGGAGACAACAGCTTTGAAATGGCAAAAGGCGGGCTCACCGATGAAGATATACACAGCGAATTCCTGGAATTTGAGGTATAGCGAATGAATGTGTTTGACAGGCTCGCTCCTTTTATTCAGGATTACATTTATCAAAACAAGTGGGAAGAACTCAGGGGCATCCAGGTGGCCGCGTGTGATGTTATCTTCGACAGCGACGATAACCTGCTGCTTTCCTCGGGAACCGCCACCGGAAAAACGGAAGCGGCCTTCTTGCCCATACTGACGCAGCTGTATAATAATCCATCACGCTCGGTCGGCGTTCTGTATATATCGCCGCTCAAAGCGCTTATAAACGACCAGTTCAAACGGCTCGATCAGCTGCTTGCCGACTCCGGTATCCCCGTCACAAAATGGCACGGGGACGCTTCGCTAAGCCTGAAAAACAAGCTCGTGAAAAACCCTGAAGGTCTGCTGCAAATCACGCCGGAGTCCCTGGAAAGCCTTATAAGCAATAAACGCGGTGCCTGTCTATCCATGTTTTCCGATTTAAGATTCGTCGTCATAGACGAGGTGCATTATTTCATGCGCGACGTACGGGGCCTGCAGCTGCTTTGCGTTCTTGAGCGCCTTAAGCAGCTTACCGGGGTAAATCCTCGGCGGATCGGTCTTTCCGCCACATTGGGAGACGTTTCGCTGGCACAGAAATGGCTGAATACCGGCACCGGGCGGGAATGCTCCGCCCCTATCACGGAGGAGGGGAAAAAACGTGTAAGGCTGCATATAGAACGCTTTGTAAACTACGCGGATAAACGCGATCTTGTCGAGAGAGACGGCAGCGGCAATGTCGTAAACGTCAGCTCCGGCACGGATATCGGCGACCGCGAGCATTTTGAGTATCTGTTTAAGCAAACGCTTGACAAGAAAACGATCATCTTCACCAACAGCCGGGAAGAAACGGAATTTATCATGGCGCATCTGCGTGAAATCGCTTTAAAAAATAAAGCCCCGGATGTTTACCGTGTCCATCACGGCAATGTTTCGGCTCTGCTGCGCGAGGCAACCGAGGATGAAATGAAATCGGCAGATGAAAAAATCGTTACCGGAGCCACGGTAACCCTCGAGCTTGGAATCGACATAGGTTCTCTTGATCAGGCGGTTCAGGTCGGCGCTCCGTTAAACGTTTCAAGCTTCGCCCAGCGGCTGGGCCGCTGCGGACGGCGCGGTCAGGTTCCCCAGATACTTTTTACCTTTGTGGAAAGCATTAAGATAAACTCTTCCGATATTCTCGGCCCGATAAACTGGGAGTTCATACGAACCATAGCCATTATCGAGCTTTATCTCAAAGACCGCTGGATAGAGCCTATCCCTCCGCAAAACCACGCGTATAATCTTCTTTATCATCAGACCATGAGCTGTCTTAAGAGCAGCGGTGAAATGTCTCCCGCCGGTCTTGCCCAAACGATCCTGTCTTTAGGCTGTTTTAAAAGCATAACGCAGGATGATTATCAGCTGCTGCTGCGTCATATGATCGAAACGGATCAGCTGCAGCGTACCGAGCACGGCGGGCTGATTATAGGCCGCGAAGGGGAAAAGATCGTTAACAGCCATAAGTTTCTGACGGTTTTTTTAGCGCCGGAATATTTGCTTGTAAAAGACGAAAACCGCACTATCGGCACGGTTGACAAGGTATACCCGGTCGGCGTTCGTTTCGCGTTGGCGGGAATGGCATGGGAAACCGTAGATGTAAACGTTAAATCCAAGGTAATCTTCGTGAAGCGGGTCCCGGGAATTTCCGTTGTCGACTGGGATGTTGACTTCAGCGCCGAACTCCATACCGTCCTTGTGCGCAAAATACGCGGCGTTCTCAAAACGAATGAAGAGTATCCGTATTTAAGTCCGCGCTGCGCGGAGCGATTGGCCGAAATTCAATATATTGCCCGAAACAGCGGCATATTGGATAATCTGGTTACACCGCTTTCCGACAAAAAATACGCGGTCTTTCCCTGGGTAGGCACAAGGCAGCTGATGACGCTGCATTACGCGCTCCTTAATCGACATATCAAAAGCAAACTGCCATGGATCACGAGCGTTTACCTTGAGGTTATATTCAGCGGGAATAAAGAAGAATTAGAGGGCATTATAGCGGACATTCTCCGCTCTGACCTTGATCTGTATGACCTCCCGCTGCCCGACAAGGTTCAGATCGACGGCAAGTATAACGAATTTATCCCCCTCTCACTCCTGCGAAAGCAGTTCATTGAGGATTATCTTGATTTTAAAGGACTGAAAAATGACCTGCAGCCCTTTGAATGAAACATTCGCGGTTACACACAAGCCGCGCCGGCATTGATTATCAGAATAAAGGGAAGGCGGTAAAGCTATGCCGTATATAAGACTGAGTATGTCGAAAAAGCTCACCGAAAGCGAACAGGAACAGCTCTCCCGCGAGCTGGGAGAGGCTTTGAGCCTTATCCCCGGGAAAGACGGACGGGGGCTTATCGTGGATATGGAAGACGGCAAGAACCTGTTTGTCGGGGGCGTTAAGCAGGACAACCTTGTTTTTGCCGATGTGAGATACTATTCAAACTTTCCGTACAAAATCAAGAAGGACTTTACCGCCGCAGTATTTAAGACGCTCGGCAGGGCTCTTGGCACAACGAAAGACAAGATGTTTTTAACCATAACGGAATATAACAGCTGGGGCGGTTTCGGCGACTTCAAAGACGAGTACTGCTCGGACTGACTAAGTCGTGTATTAATGGCCATGCGGGCGCCGGAAGCCCACGGCTTCATGTGATGCCAAACGCGTTTATACTTTTTCATATTGCTTCTTGCCGTGCCGCTTTACGAGAAATTTTTGTCGGATAAACCAAATACGGGCGCGCGTTTAACTCAACTCTTGACATGTGGGCGCTTAAAGAATAATATTGTGGATAGTTTTTCATATCCGCGTATTCTTGAGATTATGGCGTATGTTTGAATCGTTGATACGATGTACGATACGATGTACATCCGCCGTTCCCGAAGACTGCATAGGGTATGTATATTTATTTATTTATAAGGGGAGTACTAAATGAAGAAGGTAATTTGCGCCGCGCTTGTGCTCGTCATGATCCTCGGATGTCTGGCCGGCTGCAGCGACAAAACCGGCGCTCAGGCCAGCGACAAACCCGCTGCCACCGCAACACCCGCCGCTTCCGCAGCATTCAAAATCGGGGGCACCGGCCCTCTGACCGGCGGTGCGGCTATATACGGCAACGCCGCCAAGAACGGCGCGCAGATTGCTGTTGACGAGATTAACGCCCTGGGCGGAATCCAGTTGGTTCTCAAGTATGAGGACGACGAACACGATGCCGAAAAAGCGGTCAACGCTTACAACAATCTTAAAGACTGGGGAATGCAGGTCTCTTTAGGCTCCGTTACCAGCACGCCCTGTGTCGCTACCGGTGCGGAGACTTTTGCCGACCGGATCTTTGCCCTGACGCCCTCCGCGTCCTCCACCGCAGTCACAGAAGGCAAGGATAATATGTATCAGATGTGCTTTGCGGATCCCAACCAGGGCTCCGCTTCCGCGCAGTACATATTTGACAAGAAGCTCGGCACCAAGATTGCCGTCATCTACAAAAACGACGACGTATACTCCAAGGGCATCTACAACACCTTTGCCAGCAAGGCCGGGGAACTGGGCCTGAATATCGTCTCCACCACCACCTTCACGGAAGACAGCCAGACCGACTTCTCCGTCCAGCTGACCGATGCCAAAAATAACGGCGCGGACCTCATATTCCTGCCCATGTACTACACTCCCGCGTCTTTGATTTTCAAACAGGCCAAGTCCATGGACTACGCTCCCAAGTACTTCGGTGTGGACGGCATGGACGGCATCCTGACTCTGGAAGCATTCGACACTTCTCTTGCAGAGGGCGTTATGCTTTTAACCCCCTTCAACGCGGACTCTACCGATGAGCGCACCGTCAACTTTGTTAAAAAGTACAAGGAACTCTTCGGCGAAACCCCCAACCAGTTCGCCGCTGACGGTTATGACTGCGTTTACGCTCTTAAAGAGGCGCTTGAGGCCGCCGGCTGCACCCCCGACATGAGCGCTCCCGACATATGCGAGAAGCTCATAGCCACGTTCTCCACATTTGCCTTCGACGGCCTTACCGGCAGCGGTATGACCTGGGCCGCCACAGGCGAAGTATCCAAGAGCCCCAAGGGCATGGTCATTGAAAACGGCGCTTACGTAGGTATGGACTAAGCCGCAGCTGCCCTTTCAATGCTGATAAGAGAGGGTTGTCGAGCCAACTCGGCAACCCTCTTGCTTGAATTTTTAAGGATATAAATTAGCGAGCTCCGTTTTTTTCATCGCCGCTTTTTAAAGTGTCCTCAAATGAGAAATAAAGGTGTGTGAGCAATGACCTTCCTCTCCTATCTTATAGGCGGAATAAGTCTGGGCAGCGTTTACGCCATCATCGCTCTGGGCTACACGATGGTCTACGGTATTTCGAAAATGCTGAATTTCGCGCATGGCGACGTTATTATGGTCGGCGCATATGTTTGCTTTTTCGCTACATTCCGCTGGAATCTCCCGCCCGCTGTCGGCGTGCTGCTGGCTATAGCGATGTGTACGATTCTCGGAGTAATCATAGAGCGCCTTGCGTACAAGCCCCTGAGAGCCGTCGCGTCCCTTGCCGTGCTCATAACAGCCATCGGAGTGAGTTATTTTCTTCAAAACGCCGCGCAGCTGCTTTGGACTTCCAATCCCAAGGTATTCACCTCCGTAGTCGGCGACGCCGCTATAAAGCTCTTCGGCGGGCAGCTTTCCGTCTCCGTTATCACCATCGTTACCATAGCGGCCTGTATCGTTATCATGATCGCGCTTACCTGGTTTACCGGCAACACCAAGATCGGCAAAGCCATGCGTGCCTGCTCCGAGGACAAGGGCGCCGCTCAGCTGATGGGTATCAGCGTTAACTTCACCATCTCGGTGACCTTTGCCGTCGGCTCCGCGCTCGCCGCGGTTGCCGGAGTGCTTCTTTGCTCCGCCTATCCCACCCTTATGCCAACCACCGGCGCGATGCCCGGTATCAAGGCCTTTACAGCTGCCGTATTCGGCGGAATCGGCTCCATACCCGGCGCCATGCTCGGCGGCATACTCCTGGGCGTGATCGAGATATTCGGCAAGGCCTATATCTCCACCCAGCTCTCCGACGCCATCGTGTTCGCCGTGCTCATCATTGTTTTGCTTGTAAAGCCCACCGGCCTTTTAGGCAAGCCGGTCAACGAGAAAGTATAGGGTGGGCATAATGAAAAAAATCAGAAAAACCTCCTATAAAAATTTTCTTATATACGGCTTCGTCATCTTAGCCTACGCCGTGCTCAGGCTTCTGGACGGCACCGTCGGCATCAGCGCCTCCCTTAAGGGTCAGCTTGTCCCCATCTGCGCCTATGTGGTCATGGCAGTGTCGCTGAACCTTACCGTGGGTGTGTTGGGTGAGCTGTCTTTAGGTCACGCGGGCTTTATGAGCGTCGGCGCGTTTACCGGCGTTGTGGCCTGCATGAGCCTGGAAGCTATCATACCGCTGGCACCTTTGCGTATGGCCGTGTCCATGATAATCGGCGCGCTCTGCGCCGGAGCGGCAGGCGTGCTCGTAGGTATACCTGTATTGCGTCTTCGCGGGGACTATCTGGCGATAGTCACTCTTGCATTCGGCGAAATAATAAAAAACATCATAAACTGCCTCTATGTAGGTACGGATGCGCGCGGGCTTCATGTAAGCTTTCTTACAAACTCCGATGCCCTGAATCTCGGTGAGAACGGCAGAGTCATTATAGACGGCCCCATGGGAATATCCGGCATAACGAAAGTATCCGACTTCACCACCGGAGTTGTCCTCATTCTGGTAACTCTTTTCATTGTTCTCAATCTGGTCAACAGCCGCTCCGGCCGGGCCATCATGGCGCTGCGCGACAACCGCATCGCCGCGGAGAGCGTAGGCATTCCCGTAACGAAGTACAAACTTATGGCCTTTGTCGTCTCGGCGGCTCTGGCAGGCGCGGCAGGCACACTGTACGCAATGAACTATTCAACCATAGTTGCCTCCAAGTTTAACTTCAACACATCGATACTCATTCTCGTCTTTGTGGTTCTGGGCGGTCTGGGCAATATCTGGGGCTCGATAATTGCCGCTGCCGTACTCACGATTATCCCCGAGCTGCTGCGCCAGTTTAATGATTACCGCATGCTTGTATACGCCGTGGTACTCATACTGGTCATGCTCGCCACAAATAATCCCGCTTTAAGGAATCTTCTCAGACGAGTCGTGGGCAGAGTAAGCCCTTCAAAGATTGCAAAGGAGGAGCCGTCGGATGGCCAGATATAAAAGACCCGAGATAAACCTGGTTCCCGTACCCTCACCGAACATTATCCCCGAGCGCGATGTGGGTAAGTTTCCTGTGCTGGAGGCACGCAATCTGGGTATCGATTTCGGCGGACTTACAGCTGTTGACGAGTTCAACATGGCGATCGGCTGTACCGAGATAGCGGGTCTTATAGGTCCCAACGGCGCCGGAAAGACCACCGTTTTCAATCTGATCACCAAGGTATACCAGCCTACACGCGGCACAATACTGCTAAACGGCCGCGACACCTTAAATATGAACACCGTGCAGGTCAGCAAGGCCGGCATCGCCCGCACGTTTCAGAATATCCGTCTTTTTTCAAATCTGTCTGTCGAGGACAACGTTAAGCTGGGTATGCACAACCATATCAAATACGGAATGTGGAGCGGCATACTCCGCTTACCCGGCTACTGGAAGGGCGAGAAGTTTGCCCACGAACTGGCTATGGAGCTTTTGTCCATATTCGACATGCAGGACCTCGCGGATCATCAGGCGGGTTCTTTGCCCTACGGAGCTCAGCGCAGGCTTGAGATTGTCCGCGCTCTGGCCACCGGGCCTTCCCTTCTGCTCCTTGATGAGCCTGCCGCGGGAATGAATCCCTCCGAGACGGACGAGCTTATGGAAAACATCGTCAAGGTTCGCGATACTTTCCAGATCGCCATAATGCTCATAGAGCACGACATGAACCTGGTCATGGGGATTTGCGAGGGCATATGCGTGCTTAACTTCGGCAAGATAATAGCCAAAGGCACACCCAGTCAGATCCAGAACAACCCCGAGGTCATCGAGGCCTATCTGGGGAAGAAGAAGGAGACCTGACCGCCATGCTTTTAAAAGTCGATGATATAAACGTATATTACGGCGCCATACATGCCGTAAAGGGCGTATCCATAGAGGTCAACGAGGGCGAGATAGTAACCCTGATAGGAGCCAACGGCGCCGGTAAAAGCACCGTCCTTAAAACCATTTCCGGCTTGCTCCGTTCCAGGACGGGCGGCATATATTTTCAGGACGAGAACATCAGCTCGCTTGCTTCTCACAAGATAGTGGAGCGCGGTCTTGCTCAGGTCCCTGAAGGACGCCGAATCTTTCTGCAGATGACCGTTCAGGAAAATCTCGAAATGGGGGCATACACCCAGCCCTCCGGTAGCATAGAGAGCACCATGAAAAAGGTGTTTGCCCAGTTTCCCCGCCTTCAGGAGCGCTGCAGGCAGATTGCGGGCACTCTTTCGGGCGGCGAACAGCAGATGCTGGTCATGGGGCGCGCGCTTATGAGTCATCCCAAGCTTCTTATGCTGGACGAGCCATCCATGGGTCTTGCGCCGATACTCGTCGAGCAGATTTTCTCGATAATACAGGCACTCAATAAGGAAGGGACCAGCATACTTCTGGTTGAACAGAACGCTCAGATGGCGCTGTCCATCGCCGACAGAGCTTATGTGCTGGAGACAGGCAGCATTTCCGTTTCCGGAACCGGTCGGGAACTTATAGAGAGCGATAAGATCCGCAAGGCATATCTGGGCGGTTGAGCCAAAACAGTCTGCTTTATAAAACCGGCATACAAAAAGCGCTGAGAAGTCAGGCTTTATGTATGCCGGTTTCGGTTTGAAATTATACAGAGACGATTATGCTTTTCGCGTCGTCATGCTCGGACGCCGAATCTGTCTTTGTTGTATCGCTCTATCTCGTCAATTATCACAGGCTCGACCTCGGGGAAAATAGTACCCGGCCCTCCGTAGGTTATGCCGGGGATAAACCCGGGCAGTTCACCGTACTCATTAAGGCAGCGGCAAACCTCCCCGCGTATTTCCTTCTCGGTGACGTCCCGGCGGTCGATGACGGAGCTTATCCCGCCCATCAGGGCCATTTTTCCGTCAAGCAGCCCGCTGAGCTTCACTATGTCGTTAGTCGGCAGCACTCCCTGCCAGACGTCGATTCCGATCTCGGCCATGTCCCCGGCAATCGGTTCGAGGAAACTGTCGGCGTGGTGGATAACCAGAACGCCGTTATCGTGCAGGTAACTGTAGAGCCTGCGGTAAGGTTCCTTGAAGAATTCTCTCCATGTTTCGGGAGCCATCATCATGCTCTTCTCGCTGCCCCAGTCGTCATGGCTGAGTATGGCATCCGGGCGGAGGTTTTCAACGATGAGCTTCATATACTGCAAGCGGTATCCGGCGATCACTTCTATGAGCTCGTGCATCTCGTCCGGGTATAAAAGCAGGTTGCAAAGAGTATCCTCAAAGGTCATCAGCATGTGAAGCTGTTCGAATATACCGGTGCCCATGACGGTCATGGTCAGGTATTCGTTTTTATCTATCCCGTCACGGATAGCCCGGGCTGTCTCCCAGCCTTCGGCGCAGTTGGCCCGAAGGTCGGGTACTCTCACATACTCCCGCCAATTCTCCATATCCTTAATCACCTGGTTTTCAGGGGTTACAACGGGTATCGCGGCAGGCTGATCCTCCGGGAAAGAGATAAATGTTCCCCAACGGTCGACGGAGTCGGTGCCGCGAATGCGGTTGCCTCGTACAAACCGGAAAACGGGGTCCGAACCGATGGGCTTAAGGGCGGTAAAGCAGGCGCATAACCGGTCCGGCTTTCCGTCTTTTTTTATTGTTTCAAGGAAATTTTGTCTGTTCGTAAGCATACCGTCTGTTCCCTCTCCGATATTTGTCACTCTCGTCCGATTACAGCCATCGCTTCACCGGTTGTTATGATTTCCCGCTAATGTCGGCTGTTACCGCACCCAAACGAGGGCAGTGTTGCGGCGCTTGCCGTCTTTTCCTATACGTACCGGATCGGCTGTCAGTATCAGTGTATTGCCGTCGTCCTTGAAGGTGACATATCGTTTTTGACGGCTGCCTATCCAGTTGGGGATGAGGCTGAACTCCAGTTCATGGTATACGATCTGATTTTCCTCGTCTACGGTAAAGCGGCCGGCGTACGCGAACATGCCGCGCGCGGCGGCCAGTGTCTGCTCGTCGGAGCCGAGTTCCGTATCCGGTATGTCATACCGCGGCCTGTCTGCGCGTAATATTTCGACCGAAACCCATCCGTCCTGTGAATAACAGATGAATCCTGTCGCACCTTCTCCCATTATTTGAACGGTTACGCCTTCTTCGTCGGTCCCCGTGAACGATTTAAGCTTCCAGGTACCGAGCAGCTTTTCTTTGAGCATTTTTTTGTCCTCCTGTTTTAAGCATTGCGGAATGCTATTATATTATCCGCAAAACGAAGCTTCCGCAAGCCTTCGCATCTTATTTGCTTTATATCGGCGCGGTCGTTCTACCGATATACGCGTAAACACGTCGCTTTTCCGGTCTTAATGCAAATCGGTCTTAACAATTATTCGTTTTCGTGGTAAAATATTCTTAAGACTCGGGGCTTATAAAGGGATTTGAAAGATTTTTTCATATGATCGGACAAGTCACGGAATCAGCGCCTTATCCTGCAGGCATAAGACTTCGCAGCATTCTTATTGTTGAAGGGGATGTATCGTATGGAGATTGAAATTCGCAGACTGACGCCCGGGCTCGCGGAAGAATACGCGCGTTTTTTTGACACAACCTCTCACAACGACGAGGGCAGCGGGGAAAAATGCTATTGCGTCACCTGGCGCCGCGACGATTCCTATGTCGGCGATGACCACTGGTACCCGACGCCGGAGGAAAGAAGGGTGCGCGCCATCGGGTTTATAAAAGACGGCAGCCTGCAGGGCTACCTTGCCTACCTGGGCGACCGGATCATCGGATGGTGCAGCGCCACCGCGGAGTGCAGTCTCGGCGTCAATTACCTTCGTTCTTTCTGGCCTATTGAGGAATACCGCGAGGACATAAAGGTAATGTCCGTATTTTGTTTTATGATAGCTCCCCGGATGCAAAGAAAAGGCGTCGCCTCGCAGCTGCTCGAGCGCGTCATAAAGGACGCTTCGGATGACGGTTTTGATTATGTGGAAGCTTATATCGACAAAGTCGTTTCAGATGCGGGCCGTGATTTCAGAGGGCCTTTAAAGCTGTATGAAAAATGCGGATTTTCCATATACGCGGAAAAAGACGGTAAAGCGGTCGTGCGAAAGGCCTTAAAAAATGTCATGCCGCTCCGGTGATCAGCTTGTCTGATTTCCGCTCTCCCGCGAGCTTCGGCAGCCGCTCCTTTATATCTATATATAGTAGTTTAATCCGGCGTTATTCACTTATTTACACTACAACTTATGCTAATGGCCTGATCTGTGATATATATAGCCTGAACCCGGAAGAATAGGCAGAGGTTTGTGCCCTGCAGGGATTGGAGCTGACTAATGAAAGTTCGGAAAAGAAACCACATGATCGTTGACTATAAGGAAGAAACCATTGCCGGCGCGATCCGCAAGGCCATGTCGGAGACCCTGGCCGGAGTCGACGAGCCTCTTTCTTACAAGCTGGCCTCGGAAGTGACCGGGATCCTTACGCAAAAAGGTCTTGAAATCGTCACCGTGGACGAAATCCAAAATCTTGTCGAGGACCTGTTGATGCAGCACAGGCGCGACGCGGCCAAAGAGTATATCATATACCGGTATGAACGTGACAAGGGCCGGAAAAAGGACGCTATCGAGGGAGCCGGCCGGGAGGATTCGTCTGACCTGCCGAAGCTTCGGGACGAATTCATAACAAAGTATAAGCATTTGCCGAACCCCATGGGGCCTCTGGGCAGTTTCGTATACTACCGGACCTATTCCCGTTGGCTTCCGGGTGATCTCAGACGGGAATACTGGTGGGAAACCGTCCGCAGAGCCGTGGAATACAACTGCGGCATCGTCCCGGGAACCTCGCGGCGCGAAGCCGAGGAACTCTTCGACAACGTCTACAACATGAGGCAGTTTCTGTCCGGCAGAACCTTATGGTCGGGGGGGACCGAGGCCAGCCTGCGCTACCCGTTGAGCAACTTCAACTGCGCCGGAATGGTTATTGATGATTTCGCATCCTTTGACGAGCTGTTTTACCTGCTGATGGTAGGCGCCGGAGTCGGAGTCAGGGTGACTCTGGAGGATGTTACCAGGCTTCCTTCCATCCGCGGCGGCATTCAGGTCATTCACCGTTCATATGAGCCGGTCGCCAAAGATGACAGAAACGATATGACGACTCTGGATTTCACAAAGAAACGCAGCGTAGCGGAAATCATTGTCGGAGACAGCAAGGAGGGATGGCAGGACTCCCTGAACTACTTCTTTAAGCTGCACTACGCGAAGCGCTACCGCGATATTGACACGATTTATATAAACTACAACAACGTGCGCCCGAAGGGAGAAAGGCTCAAGGTCTTCGGAGGCACTGCCAGCGGACATGAAAGTCTCAAAACCATGTTCATTAAGATTAAGAGCGTTTTTAACAGAGGCGGAAACGAAGAATATCGTTTAAAGCCCATCGACTGCCTGGATATCGCAAACATTATAGGCGAAAACGTTGTTTCCGGCGGAGTCCGGCGAACCGCCGAAATGGTCCTGATCGATCCTTTTGATCAGGAGGCAATAAATGCCAAAAGCAGTCTCTACCGGCGTAATGAGGAAGGCAGTTGGGTTATAGACCCCGAAATATCTCATCGCCAGATCAGCAACAATTCAATCTTTTATAAAAGCAAGCCTTCCCGCGACGAGCTCAGGAACATGCTTCTGGCTATGCGCAAATCGGGAGAACCGGGCTTTGTAAACTGTGAAGCCGCTTCAAAGCGGCGGGAAAACTTCAACACGGTCAATCCCTGCGGCGAAATTCTTCTGGATTCCAAGGGAGTATGCAACCTGACAACCGTCAACGTCATGGGTTTTGTCCGTGAGGACGGCACTATGGACACAGACGGTCTGCTGCGGGCCATGTGGCTTTCGGCCAGAGCGGCTGTCCGGATGACCTGTCTGGAGCTTGAACTGGAGCGATGGGACGCCATACAAAAAAGAGACCGTCTTCTGGGCTGCTCGGTAACAGGCTGGCAGGATGCTATGAACGCCGTAAAGTACGGGGTTCCGGAGCAAACCCGCCTGCTTAGGACTTTAAGAGAAGCTATACACGCCGCGGGAACCGGCTACGCAAAGGAGTTGGGCATCAATACCCCGCTGCTTATGACCACCGTAAAGCCTGAGGGTACGCTCTCCCAACTGCCGGGTGTGAGCTCCGGCGTCCATTTCTCCCATTCTCCGTATTACATCCGGCGTGTGAGAATCTCCGCCGACGATCCGCTGGCCAAAGTGGCCGTGATGCTTGACTGGCCGATATGCCCGGAGGTCAACCAGACCTGGGAAAATGCCGTTACCTATGTTGTGGAGTTTCCCGTCAAGGCCCCCTCCGGCAGAACCAAGTCCGATGTCTCGGCCATTGAGCAGCTTGAGATATACAAAATGTTTATGAGCAGTTACGTGGATCACAACTGTTCCATTACCGTTCATGTGCGCGATCATGAATGGGATCTTGTGGAGGAATGGCTCTGGAACAACTGGGATGACTGCATCGCTCTTTCCTTTTTGCCCTACGACGACAGTTTCTATGAGCTGCTGCCGTACGAAGCCATCTCCGCCGAGGAGTATGAACGGCGTATTTCCGCGATGAAGCCCTTTGTACCTTCTCTTCTAAAACAGTTTGAGTCCGGAGACGATAATCGCGAGCTGGACGATGACTGCGCCGCCGGGAACTGCCCGGTTCGATAATCCCCGCGAAAGCATAGGCGGGCCTGCTTTGAGTCTTGTACTCCGAGCTCCTCCCGTACTGATTTAAATAAAACCGCATGCTGAAACTTCAGCAGGCAAGGAGCTAAATTGCCGAGTATATTGAGTCTGTTGGTGCGTGAACAAATCCGCCTGATAAAGCCCATATTGAAAAAAATGAGCATATCCGCAGCCCGCACGTTTCAGGACGTGCTGGGCGAGCTCGGAACAAAGCTCGTCGCGGGACGGGTTGCTTTCGAAACGGTGCAGACAGATCGTTTTGAGGCCTGTTTTGCCATACCGCATGATGAAAAAGACGCCCGGCGTGTGATATTGTATCTGCACGGCGGCGCGTATGTGGCCGGGAACATGAAATATGCCCGCGGTTTTGCCGGTATATTGGCAGACAAACTTCAGCAGCGTGTTATGAGCGTAGCATACCGGCTTGCGCCGGAATATCAGTTTCCGGCGGCGCTGGAAGACGCCCTTTCGGCTTACGAGCATTTGCTCGGCTGCGGATGGAGTGCCTGCGATATTTCGTTTGTCGGCGAGTCCGCCGGCGGAGGGCTGATTTACTGTCTGTGTCTGAAAATTAAACAGCTCGGACTGCCGCTGCCTGCCGCACTGGTTAGCATATCGCCGTGGGCCGACCTTACTCTCGGAGGATATTCTTACACGGTAAACGCGGGCAAGGACCCCTCGCTTTCCGAAGAAGTGCTTCGGGAGCATGCCGCCGCTTATGCCGACGGGAAGCAGCAGGACCCCCTCGTCTCCCCCATATTCGGAGATCTTTCGGGGCTGCCGCCGTCTCTCTTGCTGGCAGGCGGCGATGAGTTGCTGCTTTCAGACTCCGCGACTCTGGCAAATCGTCTCAAAGAAAGCGGCTGTCAATGTGAGTTCACCGTTGAGGAAGGTATGTGGCACGTATATGTTCTTTTCAGTATACCTGAGGCGCGCGCGGCTCTTGATAAGATCGCTCGTTTTTTAGACTCCAACACATGCGAGGAAAGCTGAATCTCCGTAACTGACAGAACCGGCCACTAATACTATGGCCGGTTCTGATTCTCTGATCATTCGCTAGCGGAAAATCCGACCAGAGCCGGTCTGCCGGGTTTTCACGCATCGGGAAAGTATATCTTCTTATAGCTGTTGTTATCTTATCCCAAATGGACTAATATGAGAATAATAATCAATCGATATTGCTGAAAGCAACCGAAAGGAGACAGCTATGCTTAGAAGAGTAACTGTGAAAAACGGAGTCATCGAAGGACTTCCGGCTGCCGACCCGCGGATTACCTCCTTCAAGGGAATTCCGTTCGCGGCTCCGCCCGTGGGCGAGAACCGCTGGCGGGCGCCGCAGCCCGCGAAAAACTGGGACGGTGTCCTGTATGCCTACAAATTCGCGCCGATATCCATGCAGCATGTCCCCGGCGAAGACCCGGAAAGCCTCTATTCCCGCGAGTGGAACGTAGACACTTCGATCGAGATGAGCGAGGATTCGCTCTATCTCAACGTCTGGACGCCTGCCGGGAGCCCAGATGAGAAACTGCCGGTGTTTGTCTGGTATTTCGGCGGTGGGCTTCGGGAGGGAAACACGGCCGAGATGGAGTTCGACGGCGAGCGCATTGCGCGCCGCGGCATAGTCGTTGTCACCGTTAATTACAGGCTTAACGTCTTCGGTTTCCTTTGCCACCCCGAGATAACGGCGGAAAGCCCCGCGACTCCCGCAAACTTCGGCCATCTTGACCAGCAGTTCGGCACGCGCTGGGTCAAGAACAATATTGCGGCTTTCGGCGGCGATCCGGACAACATCACGATCGGCGGACAATCCGCCGGCGGCGGCAGCGTTATGACGCAGGTGACATCGCCGCAGAACGATGGCCTGTTCCAAAAGGCCATCGTCGACAGCGGTCTGATGATGTCGCCATACCCCTACAGCATGTTCGGTCCCGACAAATATCTGGACATGGCGGAGCAGCAGGGTGTCGACTTCTTCAAATACCTGGGCGTATCCTCTTTGGCGGAAGCCAGAAAGATAGACGCATTCACCCTGCGCGACAAATGTGAAGCTTACGGAAAGGGATGGGGCACCGTCAAGGACGGAATATTTTGTGTCGGCAACGAGAATAAACTCTACTGCGAAAACAAGTGTCAGCGCATCCCGATGATGTTCGGTCATACATTATCGGAATTCCCCCAGAAGCCAAAAGTCAGGACGGCGGAGGAATTCAAATCGTTTGCCCGCGAAACCTACGGCGCGGATGCCGATACGTTTTTAAAGCTCTGCGCATCCTCTAACGGCAGCATCACGGAAATGCTCAGCAAGTCAAGCGTCAGCCATCTCGAATATTCGATTCGGAAGATCGGCAGGGCAAAGGCCGCGACAGGCGATAAGACGCCAATGTACTGCTGGGCTTTCGAACCCGAAATTCCGGGCTGGGACAACCCGGGCGCCTTTCATTCCTCCGACCTGTGGTTTTTCTTCGAAACCCTGGCGAAATGCTGGCGGCCGTTTGTCGGCAAGCATTACGACCTCGCGCGGCAGATGTGTAACTATTGGAGCAATTTCATCCGCTCCGGCGACCCGAACGGACAGGATGCCGACGTTTCGGATATGCCCCTGTGGAAACCGTACACAGACAGCGAGCCAAACAGGATGTTTTTCACGGACACCGCGCACCTGAGCAGCAAGGGACCCGGCCCTCTTATGAAATTCCTGCTGAATCATAATTCCGATTAAATATGAGCAAAGGATGAATTGTATTAATGGTCATGTGAGCGCTTTTGCCGACAAGGCCCTTAATAAGAGTGATACTGATATCTCATACTTTATGGGATATCAGTATCGGCTTTCTTTGCGGGGCTTATCAGCTAATCGATATAACCAAGCTTTCCGGATCTATCATAAGTTCAATATCCTCATCCTCGGCTATATCGAGATCACTCACTTTTATCGAACCGCCCTCATGCATACCTTCCAGATCGACTTCGATCTTCTCTATTATTTTCGAAGCGGGAGATCTGTAAGGAATAGAGAAAATGATCTGGTTGACAAACAGCGGTATTTTGTCCTTATTCACAAGTACTATCTGGGCGGCGTTGTTGACCGTCTCATCGCCCTTTATTCTTTGAAAACTGATATGCTCTATCTTTCTGTTGACCGGATGGCGGCTTATTTCTCTCAATAAAACATCTGTTTTCTTCCCATCCAGCCGAAGCGACACTTTGCCGCCTTCCGTCTTTGTTTTAAGCAGTTTTTTAATTTCGCTTTCAGCGATCTGAAGAGGAATGGATTTGTCGATATCGGCGCCGTATACGCACCCGGGTATCAGGCCCTGCTGCCTGAGGTGCTTAGCCTTTACGCCTGTACTTCGAGGCTCCGCTTGAATGTTAAACATTATTCATTCTCCTTTTCGTTTATTGTTCTAGTCGGGCTGCTCATTGTTTTCGGCAGCAAACCGGGTTCTGCTTAATTTGTTGAGCTCACGGAAATAATCCATAAACTCTTCGCACAGCTCCCGCTGATCGGTATCGTGTTTTATCTGTGCAATATCCTTTAATATGCCCGCCATAGTCATGTTTGAGAAATACTTGAACTCCACCGAGCCCCATTTGATGTCTTTCCCGCCGTTTTCATTCTTGAAGTATTTCCAGAAGAACAGATCCTTTCTTTCGTCCTCGGTTAAAATTATACGGTATTTCTCATGCGCATAAACAATGCCGTCCGTACATTCCGGACCTATAAAATCCTCTTTCGGCATGAAGACGCCCCATATGCGTCTATTTTCTTCTTTTTCGTTTTTACCCCTGCAGGTGAGCAAACATGCCGAGTTCGGATATATCCTCGCAGGGACCCGCGGCTGCCCCCGATTATATCCCGAACGGTACTCGCCCACGCTGACGCTCCATTCCTTCATGGTCTTATCCATGTTGTTGTAGGAAAACGCAAACGCCGCCTGTGCGTTTGTACTCAGCGGCAGACTTCTGAGCATCGCCTTTACTTCCGCTTCCCGGGCTTCTTTTTCTCTTTTCAGCCTCGCCTGCTCATCAATACCGGCAATTATGTGTTCAACATAGTTTCTGCTGGTCTTTTCGGTCAGAACAAGATGTTCCCTGAATGCGTCCGGAAAGATGAATTTTTTTTCCGCAGCGCCGAAACGCACGGTTATCATATCGTCGTCCAGCGCGCTTATCTCTCCCTGTCCGAAAGTTTTATGCCGGACTGCCTTCTTGATTATGTTCATATAAATCTCCTTTCCTGTAAAAAAGAAGGGCTTTAATATCATGCCGCTTGGCAACAATACAAAAGCCCTTCCGATAATATACAGACGGTTCTTTTTTATTCGATTGACTGTCGTCCCCTAAAAGGGAGACCGGGCGCGGTTACTGAACACGGAGCGATTTAAAGCTCATAGTCTCCAGCCGCTTCCGGCTGATATAAAACCTTCTTAATGTGAATTTTCGACGTGCCCGAGGGAACCTCCCATTCAACGACACTGCCCTCTTTGTACCCGAGAATGGCGGTTCCTATGGGAGAGAATATCGACACTTTCATCTGAGCTATGTCCGCGTCTTCCGGGTATACCAATGAAACCTCTATATCTTCGTCGTTAAGATGCAAAAGAGACCTGGAGTTCATCGTAACAACATCTGCCGGAATCTGCTGCGGTTCTGTGACAATCGCCCTTTCAAGCTCATCTTCAAGCTTTTTAACGGTTTTATCGAGTGTACCTTTTTCCTTATGCATTTCAGATATAAATGCCCTGATTTTCTCCTTATCGATTGTCGTAATATAAATATCGGCTGTCATATTGCATCTGCTCCTCCGGACAGTTAAATACTGATATAAATTTTAAGCTATTATGTCTGTTAAACCCGCTTATTGTCTCTTTATGCCGCGTAAAATAAGCTCGCGGCATATAAATAAATAAAGGTCCTTTTATTTATTACTACATCTCGTCGTAAAAAACAAAAGCCCTTCATAGATTAAAACAATATGACGGTTCTTTTAGTTATTATTATATTAATTATAACTTAACGGCGATTATAAGTCAAGCCGCAAATGTGACCGGACTTCTTTTTTAAGGTTCGAATAAGCACCGCGCTTTCGTGCGGCTCGCGTAAAATCGGGTAGGAGGGGGTGGCTAACCCCCGTCCTCCCACACCACCGAGTATGCGGATCACGCTCACGGCGGTTCGCTTGGCATAAATAGTAGACCGCTATTCACGGCGTACTGCACATCCA
>Ga0123334_1000997_pt1 | contig 37663 bp, 31 predicted proteins | sample BiotimSIPDNA_FD_89706 | JGI IMG/M metagenome (GOLD analysis project Ga0123334, IMG submission 89706) | Anaerobic biogas reactor microbial communites from Washington, USA - Biogas_R1 time_0 SIP DNA | ecosystem: Engineered > Bioreactor > Anaerobic > Unclassified | place: Washington, USA...
AGGTACGTGGGGTGGTTGACATAAAACGTCCCGCAGGTGCGTGAGGCGGAAAGCGGCATCCGCCGCTACTAAATCCCTCCCCATGCGGCATTCGCCGCATCACCCCTCCCAAGGGAGGGGAATTTCGTGCACACACTTATGAGCATATGTCTTATATTTCAGGTTTAATTCAGCTTTATCGATAGCATCTGTAACTCATGCATATCATTATTTATACAAATACTCTCCCGAGCCTCCCGCTCCCTGGCCTGTATGTGGGAATTCCCCTCCCCCGGAGGGGAAACGTACCGCAGGTACGTGGGGTGGTTGAACTAGGGGAAACCCACCGCAGGTACGTGGGGTGGTTAAACTAGGGAAACGTACCGCAGGTACGTGGGGTGGTTAAACTAGGGAAACGTACCGCAGGTACGTGGGGCGGTTAAACTAGGGAACCGTACCGCAGGTACGTGGGGTGGTTGACATAAACCGCACCGAAGGTACGTGGGGTGGATAATATGCGTGGGGTGGTGGACAGAGCGGCGGCGAGGGTTGAACGGGGTGATTGACATGAAAAAACCGCCCCCGTATCGAGGGCGGTTTACTAGCCTAATGTCATTATTTATTGTGAAGAGTAGGCTCGATTTATTAATTGTAAGCTATTTCTATTGATGCATTCGGTAAACTAAGTCCCGCCAAATCCTTAATCGCGTTTGCCTTTGGCCTAACACTTAATATTTGCCCAATCGAGGGCGTCCCCGATATTGTGAAAGTCACTGATGTATCATCTGAGGCGCTAAAAGACAATACCGAATCAATACTCTCAAAGTCACTGGCGCTTACATTACCGCCGCCACTCGCAGACACAACTTTTTCAGAAAATGTAACGATAAATTTATCTCTATCCGATGACAACTTAACCGATGCAGAAGGTGCTTTCGTATCAGAAGACGATCCTGTAGAAACCGATCCAGCCGGTGATGCCGTTCCAACAGAATTATAAACAGAGTTACCAGCTATGCTAACAGTGACTTTTCCTCCGCTTGTCTGCCCACCCAAGGTTATTGTGGCAGTATTGGAACCTGCTGTGTGTACAACTGAGATTCCCAGAGATGTTGAGCCTTCCTTTACAGAAAAGTGCTTAGCCTCTAGCGGAGCTGTATGCTCTTTATTCCCATACACACCAGTCTTAAACATAACCGTCAAAACGTTTCCGTTAATTGACACGCTTTCAAGGAATGACGGCGGTGCATCGGGCTCAGGCATCGACGGAATCGGTGTATTTCCGCGGACGGCGCATTTGTCTCCGCTTCTGTCAACTCCGGTATAGATCCACCCGTATGTATTGTTATAGCGTATCTGAACCCATTTTCCGCTCTCTGCGAATACTTCAAAAGTCTGGCCGTAGGAAACAGAGCCGAGGTCTCCGCCGGAGGAACCGGCCGTCGAACGCACCTTCAGCTTTGCGACCGCAACCGTAACCGTCTCATAGTTTTTCTGGACTACCGGCGGCGCTGTCGTTGCCGCAGGATCGGGAGTCGGCGCGAGCAGATCAACACTCGGCGACGGTTCCGGCGTGGGTTCGGGCGTCACGATCGGAGGAAGCGTCATTGTCGGCGAAGGCTCCGGCATGGGCTCGGGCGTTGTCAGTGCGATCGTCGGCGTGGGCGCGCCCGGTCCGAACACGGAAGAACCGCTGAACTTGCTGTACAGAAAAATTCCTACCACTACTACGATCAGGGTGCCGATGATGGCCAGTATGATCGTCAATCCGCCCCCTGCTCTTGAATATCCTCTACTCATGGGTCTTTACCTTCCTTTGAATGTCTGTTATTTGCTATTTTATCACGTTTTGATTTATTGATAAACGAGAATATCAATAATGTTCACTTAGTAATTATACCATGGCAGTCAATAAAATCAATATTTTTGTAACAGAACTGTAAAAGAGGCCGGCCGAAAATCAGCTGCCCACGTTCATATACCGTATGAACGCTTCGACGACCTCGGGGTCAAACTGCGTGCCCGAATTGTCGATGATCTCGCGGCATGCCGCGTCGTGTCCCACGGGCTCGCGGTACGGCTGGCGGTGTGTCATCGTGTCGTATGCGTTGACGACCGCCAGGACCCTTGCGAAAATCGGTATCTTGTTGCCCTCGACGCCGTACGGATAGCCCTTGCCGTCCCACCGCTCATGGTGGTACAGCACGCTCTCTGCGACATTGCAGTCGTCGACCAGGTTGGATACGATCTTAAAGCCGGTCTTGGGGTGGTTGCGCATGATCGTCCATTCCTCCTCGGTCAGTTTGCCCTGCTTTTCGAGTATGTCTCTCGGTATCAGCAGCTTGCCGATGTCGTGGAGCTGGCCCAAAAGCTTGATCCTGCGCTCATCCGCGGCCCTGTGGTAATCCATTTCCTTTAATATCATCGACGCCATCAGCCCCACCCTGTCGCCGTGGGCTCCCGTTTCGGATGTGACAAGGTAAAGCTGGTTTAAAAGCATTTCCTTGGCGCGCTGCTTTCTTTTCGAGCGCTTTCCGAGCTTGTAATGGTACAGCATGTTCTCGGCCCGGACAAAGCAGTCGCTGAAGTCGTCCTCCGCCCGCACCGTGCAATATCCGCATGATATATCGACATCCAGATAATGCTTGTTGTGGTCCCTGCAATACTTCTCGGCGTCGGCGATGGCCGACTGCACTTCCCTTTCGCTCATGCCCCGGCAGACCACCGCGAATTCGTCGCCGCCTATGCGCGCGATGTACGATTCCGGGAAGGATTTGCGCAGCGCCGTCGCAAGCAGCCGTATCATTTCATCGCCGGCGTTGTGGCCCATGATATCGTTCACGAGCTTTAAGCCGTCGAAGTCGCACATCACGAGTATAAAGGGCTGCCGGTATTCGCGGTTCCTGACGCGCGCGTTGAAATCACGCCTGTTGTAGAGCCCCGTGATCTCGTCGTGGTGGGCAAGGTAGCTCTCGTTCCTGGCCTTTTCTATATGCGGGGTGATATCGATGCTCATGGCCATGATGCGGCTGACCCCGTCGGCCGAGCTCCGGTATCTCCTGAAAAATGTCTCGATGTGCCTGGTCTGGTTTTTTCCCGGTATATAAGCCTGGAGCTGCAGCGTGAATTCCTCCTGCATATCGCTCCTGTCCAATGTATACATGATAAAATCAGCGGCGCTGCCCGGCGACAATACTTCGATAAAGCTGTCCACCTGCATTTCCTGATCTTTTTTCTCGCCGTAGAATATCCTTGCGGCGGACTCGCTCATAAACACGGTGTTGGTGTTCTTGTTGATCTCCCAATACCCGGCGCCCGATGATCTCTCCATCAGCCTGCGGCGCTCGGCCTTCAGGTCTTCGGATGCGTTCGCATCGTGCCCGCCGACCGGCGCGCTGAAGCCCGTAATCCCCCGGACTCTGGATGTGGCATTGCGCCTCATCGCGAACCGTACGGTCGCCATGGCATGGTACCTGCCGTCTTCGCCGAGCACGCGGTACTGCTGGTAGTCGATGTCCCTGCAGCCCGAAATCATGCAGTCGAAGGATTCCTTCAGCGCCTGCCTTTCGTCGGGGTGCACGAGCTCGATGTATTCCTGCAGGTACAGGCACCTTCTCTGCCCGAGTACCGCGCTTTGCGACGGATTCAGTTTCAGTAGCCTGGTCCCGGGATCATACTCCCAGTAGTTGTCCTCGGACATGCTGAGCTTGTCTTTGAGTATATCCCGGCTCACCTGAAGGCTGTAGTCCATTCTTTGCTTTGCATGGCGCCTGCCGGCGATGAACAGTACGATGGTAAAGCCTGCGTATACGGCAAGCCCGATCAGTAATATCACAGTCAGCTGGTCCGCAAATCTCCCCATCGCTATCTCCGAGACCGCAATCATATACTCTGAAATCAAATACTATTATTTTATCATATATTTCTTAATATTTGTATATATTGCTAAATGCAATGTTGAATTTTACACAATTCGCGGCCGATCCGTCCGTCCGGCCTGTATTTTCCGCGGCGCCGCCCGGTCATTCGTACCGCAGCGCCTCGATCGGATTGAGCTTGGAGGCCTTGACAGCCGGGTACATGCCGAACAGCACGCCGACGCCCATCGAAAAGCCGATCGCCAGCGCAATGACCGAGGAGCTTATCGTAATGGTCATATCCATGAACCGGCCGATCACCCCGACGCCGAACCGCGCAAGGAACAGGCCCAGTATCCCGCCGAGCGCGCTCACGATCACGGACTCGATCAGAAACTGCGTCAGTATATTCGCTCGTGTCGCGCCTATGGCCTTGCGTATGCCGATTTCCCTGGTTCTTTCGGTCACCGACACCAGCATGATGTTCATGATGCCGATGCCGCCGACAAGCAGCGATATGCCGGCGATCCCGCTCAGCAGCGCCGTGAGCTTCGATGTCAGATCATTGAACAGCTCAAGTATCGAGCTCTGGCTGAATATACTGTATCCGGCGTTCTCATCATCCGCGGACATCGCCGAAAAATAGCCGTTAAGCGATTTCATCGCAAGATCGACGCTCTGTGCGTCGTCGGCGCTCAGGTAGATGCTTGAGATCCTCGTGGACTGCATGAGCCTCTGGCCGGTCGACAGCGGTATCAGCGCGACCTCGTCGCCGGAGCCCGTCATGGCGTCGCCCTGTTCCTCGAGCAGGCCGATGATCGTGAAAGGCGAGCCGTCGATGGTGATTTTCTGGCCGACCACATCCAGCGTGCCGAACAGTTCCTCCGCGACGTCGATCCCGACGACCGCGACGCGAAGGCGCGAAGAATCGTCCCGCTCGCTGATGAACCGGCCGGACTGCACCTCGTACCTGAGGATATCGTCATAGTTGCTGTTGATGGCGCTGACCGAGATCTGCATGCTTTCCGTGCCGTTTTTCAGCGTCATCCTGCTTTGCGACAGCGGGGAAACCGGGCCCACGCCGGGCAGTCCGGCAATTTCCTCGATGTCTTTGAGATCCACCTCGATACGCCTGTCCTGGATCATGACCGCTATGATATTGGAGCCGACGTCCTCGATGCTGCCGGTCACATTATTTGTGGTGCTCTGCATCACGGAGATCAGTACGGCTACCGCGAAGATGCCGATGATGATTCCCAGCATCGTAAGGAACGAACGCATCTTGTTGGACCATATCGCGGCAAGCGCCGACGCCGTTGCTTCCCACAGGCTCATTGGCCGCCGCCTCCCTTCCTGGTGTCCGAAACGATCCTGCCGTCGCGGATATGGATCTCGCGCGATGCATGGGCCGCGACATCCGGATCGTGCGTGATCAGTATGATCGTGTTGCCCTGGGCGTGCAGCTCCTTGAGCATCGCCATGATATCCTCGCCCGATTTGGTGTCCAGATTGCCAGTCGGCTCGTCGGCTAGCAGGATCGGTGGCTTGTTGACCAGCGCCCTTGCGATCGCCACCCTCTGCTGCTGTCCCCCGGACAGCTCCGCCGGCCTGTGGCCCAGCCTGTCGCCCAGGCCGACCCTGGTAAGGGCCTCGCGGGCGAGCTTTAAGCGTTCCCTGCGGGAGAGCCCCATGTACATCGCGGGCAGCGCGACATTCTCGAGCGCGCTTGACTTTGAGAGCAGATTGAACTGCTGGAAAACAAAGCCGATCTTTTCCCTGCGTATGACCGTGAGCCTCTTGTCGGTGAGCTCGCTGACATCGTCGCCCTCGATCAGGTACTTGCCCGATGTCGGGGTATCCAGGCACCCGATCATGTTCATCAGCGTGGATTTGCCCGAACCCGAAGGCCCGACGATCGCTACGAACTCATGTTCGTCTATGTCCAGACTGACCCCGTCCAGCGCATGCACGCGCTCGGAGCCCATTTCGTATATCTTGTACATGTCCTTGATTTCAATCAGCGCGCCCATACTATCTCCCCGGGCCGAACATGCCGCCGCCGAACATCGGCGGCATATCGGATTCGTCCGAATCGTCTTCCGGCAGAATCAGCACATCGCCGGCCTTCAGCCCCGACAGTACTTCGATGTAGGATTCGTTCTGTATTCCCGTCTGCACCTCGATAACCTCGCCGTACAGGCGGTCTGCGATCGACAGGCTGTAAACCGCCTGCTCCGCCTCCGTACCGGGCTGCATGAACTGTCCCGCCCGCGCCCTTGGCGGCATGCCCGGGCCCGCCGCCCCGCCGGTCAGCGCGCTTCTGATTTCCGCGATCTCGGCTTCGGTCCTGTGCGCGTCCGCCACCACATAGGCCGTGCCGCCCGATATCCTCAGCGCCTCGACCGGTATTCGCACGGTGTTTTGCGAATAATCGGTCTCGATATCGGCAGAGACCGTCATGTTCAGTTTGAACAGGCCCTGCTCGTCGGGCACGCGTATGCGGACTTCGTAGCTTGTGATGCCGTTGGCCGCCGTTCCGGCCGAGGATATTTCATAAACCGTTCCGGCAAACTCATACCCCGGCAGCGCGTCCACATAAATGATCGCCTTCTGGCCCGGCTCCACGCTGTTGATGTCCAGTTCGTCGACGCCGACCTTCGCCTCCCATATGCCGGTATCGGCAATGGTAAAGACCGCTGCGTCCTCGTCCGTTATGACATCGCCCTCGGCAAGACTGCACTCGGTGACGACCCCGGCGTGCGGCGCCCTGATTTCGAGGCTCTCAAGCATCTGCTTTTTATCGGCAAGCTCCTCCCTCAGATCGTCAAGCTGCCTGTACATGTCGATCACGGTCTGCGAATAGTAGCTGTAAGCCGAAAAAAGCGTCTCTCCGATGATCTGCTCCTCGTCCTCGCGGCAGGATACGGAGCTTATGGTGCCCCTGTATGCCTTGACTTTGATGTAATCATAGAGCTCGATCAGTCCCTGCACCCTCTTTGCATACTCTCCGGGCGGATAGACATAGGCCCTGCCCCCGACGGTAAAGCTGTCGGTCTCGATCAGCACATAGGCCTTGCCGTTCTCCACTTTGTCAACCGCGCCGCCGATGACGGTGTCGCCGCGCTTTACCTCGAGCTCCGCTCCCTTTGTCAGAAAGTCGGCGGAAGCCCCGACGACAACATATTCCTTATCCTGCAGGGACAGCAGCGCAAGATAGCCGTATTTTTCCATGATTTTCTCGACGTCGTCGCCTTCCCCGGCTTTGATATCCTTGATGGTGCCGGCGGCTTCGGCCTTGATGTAGAGCCTTTCCCTCGAATCCGAGATCTGCGCGATCGCGATCTCCTGATCAAAAATCTGGTTCTCCAGCGCCTCGATGTCGTCGGCAAGCCTGCCGCCGTCGACCACGGCAAGAACCTGGCCGGCCTTTACGGTCTTCCCCGCTTTCGCCTCCAGGCTCAGGACTTCCCCGAGCGTACCGGCCTTTACGCGTGTTTCCCCGGCTGTGTACAGATTGCCGCTCGATGCGACATACACCCCGATATCCCCCTGCGATGCTTCGGTTGTCCGGGGCAGGACATCAAACTGCGCAAGCATCTGCCTCCGCGCCTTAAAATAGCCGCCGGCGAGAACCAGCAAAACCAGTGCCGGCACGACCGCCGCGGCCACGATTATTTTCTTTGTACGTTTCTTCATTGAAATAGCCTCCATGCCGTAGCATAACCAAACTTGATCATATTTGTATATCATACCATTCATTATTGGAATCTTTTATAAAACATTATGAATAGTTTGTAAAAATAAATTGATGCCTATGTCCGCCGCGCAGGCGCATATGTCGGCAGGATTGGAATAAAATACAGAGTATGGCAAGTATCAGGAACACCGCACGCTCGGTTTATTCATTCATACGGCAGCTGCTGAGAAGAGTTGCCCGGCACGACCTGAACTCAAGGGGTGCGGAGCTCTCCTATTATCTTGTGATGAGCATGCTTACGGCGCTCGTTACGCTGGTATACGCCGCGCACTTCATACCGGGGTTCATACGGCTTGTCAATGATGCGCTGCTTGTGCTCCTTCCCGAGACGATACAGCAGATGATCATAAATGCGCTCACCGAGGTCGCCGCGCCCAGGAGCCTGTCCGTCATCGCAGCCACCACCCTGACAACGGTATGGTTTGCTTCTCGCGCGATGTACTCCATCATGACGAGCTTCAACATCATATACTGCATGGATCAGAAGCATCACTTCATCAAGGCCAAGATTCTGTCGATCCTGTTTACGCTTGCGCTGATCGGGCTGTTCATACTGATGTTTTTCCTGTCCATCATGCAGGATACCATCATATCGTTCATCAACAGCTACCTGATGCCGGATGATCTTGAGCTTGTGCCGTCGAGGCTTGTCAACACATTCCTGTCGCTGCTGTCGATGCTTGTTGTGTTCACGCTGCTGTACTTTTACCTGCCGAACAAAAGGGTGCCGCTCAAAGCCGCCCTGCCGGGGGCCGCGGTTGCGACGGTGCTATGGTTCTTGCTTGCAAAGGGCTTTTCGTACTATGTGAACAACATCACCAATTACTCGTGGATACTGGGCTCGCTCGGCAGTATATTCGTGTTTGCGATATGGATTGACTGGTGCAGCACCATCATATTGCTGGGCGCCGAAGTCAATGCGTATCTGGAGTGCAGGAACTCCGGCAAATAATTCATATTGCAGGATTTATTGCATATCTATATTGACTTTGCAGGATATGTGTGATATATTATAGCTGCAAAAGGAAGATGTCCTTGATTTTTGGATGTTCAAGGAGGTAAAGAAAGATGTTATCGCTGATCACAACAACCAATTCAAACAAGGTTGCAGCGGGTATCCGGAGAGTCCGTCCACAGGCATCTGCCATGCAGGAAGGCAGAGACTTCATACAGCAGGTAAGCTCATTCAACAAAAACAGGTACTAAGCCATCGGCGCGAAGGTTGACTTTGCGCTATTGGCACATATAGATTTAACTTCATCCTTTTCATATAAGTGCCCCGCAGAACATGCGGGGCATTTGTTATGCTCACCCGTATTACCGCGATTACCGGCGGCAAATTCGCCCCGCTAAAAGCCTATAAGATTCCCGGCAATTGACTTGCCGGGAATCAGATAACAGCCTATACAACGCGCCTAAAAGCGAAAACTGATCGGAGCATGAGTTCCGAAGGAACAAATCCAAGCAGTTTTTCAAGACCTCAACAAAATCGAAAGATTTTGTTGATTTTTTATCCCTGCGGCACCGTTCCCTCGACGCCCTCGACAAACCATAGCATCAGCAGCAGATCCTCATCGGGGATCGCCGAACCTTCGCCAAAAATCACATTGCCGTACACATCCCGGATCGGACCGGTGAAAACATTGTAGTTGGCCTCGGTAATGGCAGTCTTATAGGAATCGATATTCTGCCGCACGGTTTCGTCATCGATATTATAGTACATGAAGTCGAAGGCGCCTTCGGCCATCGAAAGCCAAGCGCTCTGCGTGTTTTGCGCAGACCATATTCCGGCATTGATGCTCTCGATGATGCTCCTGTAGCTGTTTGCAAGGCTCCACTCAACCCCGCCGATCAGATAGGGATGATCCGAGTTGCGGCCGACATCGCCGAGCGAAACAAGATATGCCCCGTACCGCTCGGCGGACTGCGCTGCTCCGGCCGAATACTGGCCGTCCGCAAGAACATCGCAGTGCTGCGCAATGAGCGCTTCCGAAACATTCGCGGCGGCCACACTGTCCGAATAGCTGTTGGTCCACTCGACCAGCACCTTTGCGCCGGGGCGCGTCAGCTGTGCGCCGAGCGCAAACGCATTGATGGAGCGGACGGCCTCGCCGCCACCGATGGAGGCGACAAACCCGAGCCTGCCCGACTCCGTTTTACTGCCCGCCGCCATGCCGGCCAGAAAGTAAGCCTGGTACAGCCGCGCCGTAAAACAGTACAGGTTCGCCGCCGATTCGCATTCACCGAGCATCACAAACTGTATGTCCGGGTAACTGTCAGCAAGCTGCTTTGCGGTCTCCTCGTAGCCATAGTCGCACAAAAAGACAACCGAACAGCCGGCATTTTTAAGCTGCTGCACACTTTGCGCGGCATTTTCCGGCGAAGACACGGCTTTGTGTGTTTTACATATGTTCCGGTCCTCAAGTTCCAGCCGGGCGCTCTCGTGCGCCATCTGCAGCCCGTCGGCAGGCTCGGATACATAGAGAAAGCCTGCCTGGATTTCGGGCGCGGCGGTTTGCGGCTGTGCATTGCACCCGGCGAACGCAACCGACGCCGATAATATCAGTATAATGAATTTCCTTATCAAATTAAAAACCTCTCCGGATATCTTTCGCATAGTCGAATTTTACCATAAAAACAGCGGTTTTATGCAAGCATTTTGCCTTCATAAAACCGCCGGATATGCTGAAAGACTCTTGTTTACTTTTCTTTTCTTGCTATCATGTGTATCGCGTCGGTTCTGCAGACCTTTATGCACTCGCCGCAGCCGACGCATTTTTCGGGCAATACCCTGTGCGCCACTTTCAGCTCGCCCTCGATCGCATCGAATTTACAGGCTTTCTTGCACAGCGTGCATCCGACGCATTTGCTTTCATCAATATACGCCACCTTGGGGCGATCCCCGACAAAGGCAATGCATCCCCTCGGGCAGTTTTCAGCGCATATGCCGCAGTCGATGCACGTATCCCAATCGATAACGGGCAGGTTGTCGACCATCTTGATCGCGCCGACCGGGCATTTCTTTTCGCAGATGCCGCAGCCTATGCACCCGGCCTGGCATGCCTCCCTGACGCTCTTGCCCTTCTCGGTTGCGCGGCACTTGACGATCGCCTGCTGGGATTTGGGTATAAGACCTATGATACCCCTCGGGCACTCCGCGGCGCATTTGCCGCAGGCGATGCACCTGGACTGGTCGATGTGCGCAAGTCCGTTTTCGATCGTAATCGCATCCGTCGGGCAGATCCTGACGCAGTTGCCCATGCCCATGCACGAATAGTGGCACATTTTATAGCCTTCCGCAAGGCTTGCGGCGGCCGTGCAGTCGGTGATGCCCTCGTAATCATACTTGACTCCGGCATTCTCAAGGCTCCCGCGGCACATGACGGTTGCAACCAGGGGCTCAACCTCGCCAGCTTCGATACCCATGATGCCGGCAAGCTTTTCACGGGCTTCCTTCGAGCAGACCGGGCAGCCGTTGACGGGCGCGTCGCCCGCGGCGACCGCCGCGGCAAACGCATCGCAGCCCGGGTAGCCGCAGCCGCCGCAATTGGCGCCCGGCAGCGCTTCGCGCAGCATCGCGATCCTCGGATCGCCCTTGACCGCAAAAAATCTGGCCGCAACGGCCAATATGATTCCGAACAGCAGCCCCAGAAAGCCGATGGCAAGAGCAGCATACAGTATATAACTCATTTATGTCCCCTCCCTACTTAATCAGCCCTGAAAATCCGAGGAAGGCTATCGACATCAGGCCCGCCGCCAGCATCGTAATCGGGAATCCCAAAAACGGCTTTGCTATTTCGGCGTCCTCGAGCCTCTCGCGCACGCCGGCAAGCAGTATGATCGCAAGCGCAAACCCGACCGCGCTGCCGATGCCGTTGAACAGCGTCTGCAGCAGGTCATATCCCTTGTTGATATTGATGATCGCAACGCCGAGCACCGCGCAGTTCGTGGTGATGAGCGGCAGATAAACGCCGAGCGCCGAGTAAAGCGCCGGATTGGACTTTTGTATCAGCATTTCAACAAACTGCACGAGTCCGGCTATCACCAGTATGAACGCGATTGTTCTTAAAAACGTCAGATCGGGAGCCTGATCCACGCCGAGCGCAAGCAGCCACTGGGGGCTCAGTATGACCCGTTCAACAACCCATGTGATGACCGAAGCCATGGCTATGACGAATATTACGGCAACGCCCATGCCGGCCGCCGTCTCGACCTTCCTTGAAACGCCCAGGAACGGACAGATTCCCAGAAAGCGCGACAGCACGAAATTGTTGATCAGCGCCGAACTTATAATAATCAATATGATTCCAACAAACTTTTCCATGATTCCACCCTTAAGCCTTTTCCCTGTCTGTCAGCGAGTTCATGAGCGCCAGTATCAGTCCGAGCGTAAAGAAACCGCCCGGCGCAAGTATGAAGATCAGCACGGGCTGGTATCCGGCTCCCATCAGCTGCATGCCGAATATCGAACCGTTTCCGATCAGCTCGCGGATCGCCGCAAGCAGCGTAAGCGCCAGCGTAAAGCCAAGCCCCATGCCAAGGCCGTCGACCGCGGAGGCCACCACACCGTTCTTGGAGGCAAATGCCTCCGCGCGGGCGAGTATGATGCAGTTGACCACGATCAGCGGTATATAGATGCCGAGCGCTTCGTAAAGCGAAGGCACGTACGCCTTCATGACGAGCTCGACGATTGTCACAAACGATGCGATGATGATGACGAACGCCGGTATCCTGACACGGTCGGGTATAAAATTCTTCAAAAGAGACACAAACACATTAGAGCCGACAAGCACAAATGTTGTCGCCAGGCCCATGCCGATGCCGTTGACGGCGGCCGTGGACAGCGCCAGCGTCGGGCACATGCCCAGAACCAGCCTGAAGGTCGGGTTCTCCTTTATGATTCCATTCATAAATACTTTTCTTAAACTCATGCTCATTCCCCCTGCGAAAGCGCCGATGCGATCTCTATTGCTTCATTGACGCCGCCGGCGACCGCCTTGCTCGTAATGGTCGCGCCGGTCAACGCGCTGATCTCCCCGTCGCCGCCGGCGCCCTTGACGACTTTGACCGTGGATTTTCCGACAAACCGGTTCCTGAATTCCGGCTCGGCGGCTTTCGCGCCAAGCCCCGCGGTCTCCTGATGGCTGCCCACCGCAACGCCGGTGACAATGCCCTCAAGATCCACGCCTACCGTCAGTGTGATGTCTCCGCCGTAGCCCTTTTGTGTCAATGCCACCACATATCCGCTTAAGGTATCGTCCCTGAATGCTGAAAATACGGAGGCTACGTTGTCGTAAGTGTTTTGTATCTCCTCGAGCGTCGCAGCATCGATATCCTCGAATGTCGCATCGGCAAACGCCTCGAGGCGCGCGGCCTCGGCGGCAATCCTGTTCTGCTCGGCAATCGGCTCCTTGGTAAGCACATAGGTGCCGCCGAGCAGCAATCCCGCCACCAATGTGATTATGAATAGTTTGAGCGGAAGCTCTATGTTCTGGTTTTTAGGCATTCCTGCGCACCTCCCCGTAGATCCTCGGCTTTGTAAAGCGGTCAAACAGGGGCACCACGATATTCATCAGCAGTATCGAATACGAAACGCCTTCGGGATAGCCGCCGTACATACGGATGACGACCGTCAGTATTCCGCAGCCAATGCCCATCATCAATTGACCGCGCGGCGTCACGGGCGATGTGGAATAGTCGGTCGCCATGAATATGGCGCCAAGCATCAGTCCGCCGCCAAGCACGTGCGCGAGGCTCAGCATCACATCAAACCCGCCGAGCAGCAGCGACATCACAAACACCGTCGCGATGTAGGAGAGCGGTATATGCCAGCGTATGATGCGGCGCACCAGCAGATAGATGCCGCCGATAAGCAGTGCGATTGCGGAGGTCTCCCCGATGCATCCGCCGACATTGCCCCAGGCCATGTTCCAAAGATTGGACTGGATGTCAAGCTGCCCTGCTTTTAACAGCATCATCGGGGTCGCGCTCGAAACAGCGTCCACGGCGTGTGGCGCTACAAAGCCCGCAGTCATGATGACCGGCCAGCTTGCAACCAGAAATCCCCTGGCGGCAAGCGCCGGGTTCATGAAGTTGCTGCCGAGGCCGCCGAAAGGCTGCTTTACGATTGCGATCGCAAACACGCCGCCCGCTGCCGCGATCCACCACGGTGCGGTCGGCGGCAGGTTCATGCCCAAGAGCAGCCCGGTCACCGCTGCCGACAGATCGGTAATGCTGCCCGGGCGCTTGAATAATTTCAGTATGATGTATTCTGTCAGTATTGCGGCAGCCGTAGAGATGCACAGCAGCGCCAAAGCCCGCAATCCGAACAAATAAACCCCGAAGGCGGCGGCAGGCATCAGCGCAATCAGCACATCGCGCATGATCGACGATGTGTCCTGCCGTGCAAATATATGCGGGGATGAAGACACGGTTAATTTCATCAGTTCTTCCCTTTCTAAATCTTCCCATATATCGTTAGGCGCTCTATTTTCTTGCGCTCTGACGTAAGGCATTCTTGGCCAGCCTGATTGACTGCACGAGCGGACGTCTCGACGGGCATATGAACGAGCAGGCGCCGCACTCGATGCAGTCGTTTGCATTGAGCTTGGCAGTTTCTTCAAATCTGCCGGAGTTTGCCGCAGCCGCAATCGAAAGCGGCATCAGGTTGACCGGGCAGGCTTCGACGCAGCGCGCACACCGGATGCAGTTTTGGATCTGCTGAAGCCCCGCTTCCTTGTGCGACAGTGCCAGAATGCCCGATGTTCCTGCAATGACCGTCGCCTTATCGTCGGGCTGCGCGATGCCCATCATCGGGCCGCCCGATATGATTTTCGCAGCTTCCTCCGTCAGCCCGCCGCAAAACGCGATGCAGTCGGCAAAGCTTGTGCCGTAGCGGACACGCAGGTTCTTAGGCTCGCGGATGCAGCTTCCGGCAACCGTCACGATTCTGTCGATGCTGGGCATGCCGGTCTTAACACTGTTATAAAAGCTTGCGGCGGTCCCGACGTTGAACACGGCAACCCCTGCATCGGCCGGAAGCCCGCCCGACGGAACCTCACGGTGCAAAAGCGCCCGTATCAGCTGCTTTTCACCGCCCTGCGGGTACTTTGAAGCAAGGCGCGCGACCTCGATCGGCTCTCCGGGCTCAATCGCTTTCTGCATGCTTTCGATGCACCCGGGCTTGTTGTCCTCGATGCCGATGATCCCGCGCCGGACGCCCATCGCTTTCATGATGAGCCTCAGGCCGCCCACCACTTCGCCCGGATTTTCGAGCATCAACCGTTCGTCGGCAGTCAGGTACGGTTCGCATTCCGCGCCGTTCAAGATCACGACGTCGACCGGCTTTTGATCGCTGACCGTCATTTTGACATGGCTCGGGAAGGTTGCCCCGCCCATGCCGACCAGCCCGACCGCTTTTGCGATCTCCGTGATACGCGCGGGCTCAAGGCTGTCGACCGTACCAAAAGGCGCGATATCCGGGTGAATCTCATCGCGGCCGTCATTTTCAATGACCACAGCCAACTTTTGAATGCCGGTTGCGTGCGGCCTGTCCTCGACTGCTATCACATTGCCGGAAACGGATGCGTGTATATTCGCGGAAATAAAGCCCTGCGCTTCGCCGATCAGCTGGCCCATCAGCACACGGTCGCCCTTCTTGACCAGCGGCTTTGCGGGAGCGCCGATGATCCTGGACATGGGTATCACGATCGTCCCCGGTACGGGCAGCATAACCGTACAACTCTTGCTGGTCAGTCCTTTTCCGTAGTCCATATTGGACAGCGGATGGACTCCCCCCCTAAATGTTTTGGTCTTCAATTTGTACCGCCTTATATTCAATTAAAAAATTTCTGTTGAATATTATAGCATAACGCTATATGATTTACATGCAAAAATGAAGGAATACTTGCATTTTATAAGGTATTTAATAACTCCCATTGTTTCTTTTAAGTCTTCTGACGACTCTGAGCGCTATGACAGCTGTCGACAGAATCTCTCCCTGCACGACCGATATGTCGGCGCTCGAAGCGCTCCCCTCAAAAGCTTTCATGATGATGTCCCTCGAATACCACCCATTGTTCGTCAGATCCTCGATGACCATGTTTCTGACCGTATCAAGCTCTTCGTTGGTTACCTTGCCGACCAGCTGCTCAAGTTCGTCCTTAAATGAAAAAGACATAGATCAATACCACTTCCGCAAATAGCATTTGCAGAAGCGGCGCTATGTTCTTGTGTTAATTGCTGGTATTATTGAACGGTTGGCATCCGGGACACAGAAATGACGATGTCGAGCCGGTTTTGATTTTGATGATTTTCTCACCGCAACGCGGGCAGGGTTCGCCCTCGCGGTATCCGCACTCGGGAGAGCCGTAGCCGCCCGGATTGCCGTAGATATCAAGCTCATAGGAAGCCCCGCGCAGTCCGAACGCATGGCCGAGATATCCGGTTATGACCGTATAAAGCTCTTCGATCCTGGCTTCCGACAAGCCGGAGCAGTTCTCCTTCGGGTGTATCTTCGCCAGCCACAGCAGATCCTGTATATAAAAGTTGCCTATGCCGCAGATTTTCTTCTGGTTCAGCAGAAGCAGTTTGATTTCCGAGCGGCTGTTTCTAATCAGTTTTTTGAATGCCTGAAGCGTAAACTGCTCCGTCAGCGGTTCAAGGCCGAGGGAATCAACCATAGGGTGTGTTTGCCCGGGTCCCGTGCAGTGGAAATAACCGAACCACCAGAAGCTTACGGAAACCGAGGTGCCGTCTGAAAATCCGAGCAGTATCCTGTGCCCCGGGCGGGGATCCTCGCCTTTGCCGTGGAAGATCAGGTATCCGCCCATACCCAGGGAAATCAACAGCCTCGCCCCATCCGACAGATCCGCCGACATCCATTTGCCGCGGCTTGACACGCTTGTGATACTCCTGCTGTAAAGGTGATCCTGCATATCAGCCAAGGACATGTTCAGGCACTTTTCATTGCTGCAATATAAACGGGAAATCTCCTTCCCTGCTATCTCGCTGTTCAGCTGCAGCGCCATGCTTTTGATTTCCGGCAGTTCCGGCATCGTATACCCCTTAATCGCTTTTTTTCAATATTTCGTCGGCGTTTTTTTGTACGATTTCAAGATAGGAAAACAACAAATCGGCCGCTTTGCCGTCCATTCCGCTGAGCAGCTCATCATTGACCTTTCGGACGAGTTCCTGTATTACCGGCGCGATTTCCGAGCCCTTTTGCGTGAGCCTGATATAGTAACGTCTGTTGTCGCCCTCGCGCCGCTCGCGCGCAATCCAACCCGCCGCCTCCAGACAATCGAGCGACTTTTTAACGACCGCTCTGTCGACATCGAAGCGCTTGTCCATTTCGCACTGCGGCATGCAGCCTTCTTCGTGCAAGATTAATATAATGCGCGCCTGCCTGCGGCCCAGATTGAACTTTTCAAGCTCCCGGAACATGATTTTGTCATAACGGCGGTGTATCCGGCCTGCTACTCTGCCAATTTGCTTGATGTATGTCATAATTCACCGCAGTATCTATAATAATAGCAATTATATAGAAAATGTATGATATTTTCAAACGAAACGTCTAAGCAATGGCAATATTTTGAATCCGCCATCTAAACTGCCATTTCAATGACTCTACTGTGTATCACGGCTGTCCCATGTAATCAGTTCATAGCTGTTTGCCGGCCGAAATCCAAGCTTAAGTGCAAGGTTATATGAAGCCGTATTCTCACGCCTGCAGTTCCATCTGGGTATGCAACCCCTTTCCAGGCACTCTGCGATATAGGCATAGCTCATTGCATAACCTATGCCCTGTTGCCGGTGCTCAGAATCGGTCGAGATATCAATTTCCCAGAACCTTTGCGCAAGCGCTGCCGTAATGCAGATCCCGCGGAGTTGTCCTTGACCGTCCCATGCGGCAACGGCAGCCGAATCATGGACTACACCCGCCTCATTGTCCCAAAAGAGCAGACTTTCCATCCGTATCTCCTCAGGGATCTCATCGCCCTCCCTGTACAGGACTATGCGGATATCGGGCTTCGGCGTCGGCTTTGGGGCGGACTCAAATGCTGCCTTCTCGTGCCTTAAGCACAGGCGGCCGGAGCGGCAGGCTTCCGGCACCCTTTTGAGGATAAGCCGCGCCATGCTCTCCGGGCAATTACCAAACTCGATCCATGTGCAGAACTCGCGGTCGGACCGATAGGCCAACAGCGTCTTCACAAAATTCGCCGCATCTTCCGGCCCGGGCTCTGCGCCAAGCCAGAAAGCGCCTCCGGCATGGGCGTGCAAAACAAGCGCAACGGAAGGGCAGGCCGGATTGTCAACATATGCCCAGCCTTTTACATTGCCTCTCAACACGGCCTCGGTTAATGATTCTACGATGCCCTGCATTTCATATATAGGGATGAGCCTCTTCAGCTCATCCCCGGTAATGATCATCATATTTTGCCATCCATGACCCGCCGCAGGCTATGCATTTTCCGCAGCAGCGGCGTTGATTCCGAGCAGTCGGTTTTCGGCCTCCTGCCTGAACTGGTTCGTGTAGAGTTCGTAATAATGGCCCCTGCGGCGCATAAGCTCCTGATGAGTTCCCTCTTCAAGCACCCTGCCGTCGGATATAACGAGTATCCGGTCTGCGTGGCGTATGGTCGAGAGCCTGTGTGCGATGATGAAGCTGGTTCTGGATTCCAGCAGCTTTTCGGTCGCCGTCTGTATCCTGTATTCGGTTTCGGTATCGATCGAGCTTGTCGCTTCATCGAGTACAAACAGCGCAGGATCGGCCAGTATCGCACGGGCAAAGGACAGCAGCTGCTTTTCGCCCGTCGACAGCCTGCTCCCGCCTTCGCCGACCTCGGTATCGTAGCCCTTCGGGAGCTTTTCGATAAAGCTGTGCGCGTCGACCAGCCTGGCCGCCTGTTCCACCTCTTCGTCGGTCGCTTCGAGCTTTCCGTAGCGTATGTTTTCACGGATCGTGCCGGAGAACAGGTGCGGCGTCTGAAGCACATAGCCGAGGTTTGCATGCAGCCAAAGCTGGGAACGGTTGCGGTAGTCCTCGCCGTCGATCAATATTCTGCCCTCGGTGGGCTCATAAAACCTGCATATCAGGTTGACGATCGTGCTCTTGCCGCTTCCGGTTTCGCCGACAAGCGCTATCGTTTGCCCGGCCCCGACCTTTAAAGAAAAGCTGTCGAGCACCTTCTCGCCCTGCTTGTACTGGAAGGATACATTTTCAAACTCGACTTCGCCCTTGATCCTGGGCCAGTTCTGCTGCTTCGGGCTGAATGCATCGCCGTATTTTTCCACAATTTCCGGCCGGTCGATGATATCCGGCTCGCTCTCGACAAGCTTGATCACCCTCTCGGCGGCAGCCTGTGAAGACTGCAGCTCGGCAAAGATCCTGGCTGCCTGGTACACAGGCTCAAAGAACATCGACGCAAGGGATATGAAGAAGTTCAGCCTTCCCAGCAGCATCACTTCATGGATAACATCTTCGCCGCCCTTCCAGAGCAGCAGGCCGATCGCAACCGAGCCCAGCGTCATGACGATGGGCATATAGATTGCCGAGAACAGCGCGGCTTTGACCGATGATTTCTGCATCGCGCCTGTGAGCTCCCGGAACTCCTTGTAGTTCAATTCCTCTCGTACAAGCGTCTTGGTCGTTCTTGCTCCCATAATGCCCTCGCTGAATGCGCCGGTGATGCGGGAGTTGTTCTTTCTGACCTCGCGCTGGTATTTGAGTATTTTCTTCCGGAAGTATACCGATATGAGCGCCAACGGCGGCACGATCGCAACAACGATCAGCGCCAGTTTCCAGTCGACCACAAGCATCGCGATCAACGAAAACACCATGAAACAAGAGCCCCACATCAGGTCGACGAGCGACCAGGCGATCGTTTCGCCCAAACGCACGGTGTCCGAAGTCATCCTTGCCATAATATACCCGACCGGGGTTTTATCATAGTACGAAAACGACAGCTGCTGGAGCTTGTCAAAGCCATCCCGCCGGATATCGTGGGAAACCCCTGCCTCGATCTTTCCGGCCGAGTATATGAATATATACACGACGGTGGCCGAAAAGACAATCAGGAACAGGTACAGCAGGCTGAACCACAGAAGGCTGCCGCTGTTTTTGGGAACAATATAATTATCTATGACATAGCTGCGCATGAACGGAAACGCAACGTCGGTCAGTGCCAGCGACACCATTGAGAAAACGAGTATGCCCAGTTCCTTTTTATAGCTCTTTGCATAGCTCAGCAGCTTTTTCCAGGTGCCGAACTCCACTTTTTTATCCTGATATTCTTCTTCATAAATTGCGCTCATGATGCTTCACCTTCTTCCATCTCTTCTTCTTTCAGCGACGTCTGGATTTCCCAGATGCGCCTGTATAATCCTTCCGACTCCAGAAGTTCGCTGTGGTTTCCCTGCTGGACAATATGCCCGTCCTCCATGACCAGTATCCTGTCGGCCTCCATCAGCGTAGACAGGCGGTGGGAGATGATAAACGTGGTAACCCCCCGGCGCCTTTTCTTAAGCTCCGCACGTATTTTCGCATCGGTCTGCGTGTCGACCGCGGACAGGGAATCGTCGAATATCAGTATGTCGTAGTCCTTCAAAACCGTTCTTGCGATCGCAACACGCTGCTTCTGTCCGCCGGACAGCGTCACGCCGCGCTCGCCGACCACGGTCTCGTATCCTTTTTCAAACTCGTTTATGACATCGTGCAGGGAGGCCATGCGCGCTGCTTCGAACACCTGCTCTTCACTGTTGCCGGGGCTGGTGATCGCAATATTCTCCTTGATCGTCTTCGAATACAGGAACGGCTCCTGCAGCACAATGCCGACATGACTCCTTAAGTGGTGCTTGTCGATGGTGTTGAGCTCCACGCCCCCGATCCGGATCGATCCCTTCTGGTATTCATAGAGCCTTTGCAGCAGATGCATCAGCGATGATTTGCCGCTGCCGGTCGAGCCGAGTATCGCAACAGTCTCCCCGGCCTTCACCGTAAAGCTCATGCCCTTTAGAATCGGCTTGCCGTCGTCATAGCAGAATTCCACATTGTCAAATTCAATATCACAGTCGATCGCCGGAGTCACCGGGTTCTCGCCAGAGGTTTCCTCCGGCGCATCCAGTATGTGGTCGATCCTCTCCATAGCGATGATCATCCTGCCCATATCGGCCAGTACGCGCCCGAACTGCCGGATGGGCCAGAGCATCATGCGCACATAGGATATGAACAGTATCGATTCGCCCACCGTGATGCTGCCCTTAACGGCATACAGGACTCCCGCGGTCAGCGCGATCAGGTTCTGTATCATGACAAGAAGATCCGACCCGCCCCAGAAGCCTGCGAAATACTTCGTAAGCTTGATATTCAGGTCACGCATGTTGTCATTGGCCTTTGCGAACTTCTGCCTTTCAAAGGCTTCGCGCCCGAATGCTCTGACGACGCGCACTCCGGCAAGGTTCTCCTGCAGAACGGTCGACATGCGCCCGTCGGCTTCCTCGACGATCGTGAACTGCGCCTGTATCTTCTTAAAGAATATATAGGAGACCACGACCATGACGGGGGTCAGCATCAGCGACAGCGCCGTAAGGCCCGGATTGATGCCGAGCAGTATGACCAGGGCTATGACGACCATAGTGATGACTCTCACAGTCTCTACGAGCTGGGCTGCGAGGAACCTGCGCACCGTGTCGACGTCGGTCGTGCTGCGCTGTATCAAGTCACCCGTTTCAGCCTTGACATGGTAGTCGAACGGCAGTCTCTGCAGATGGTTGTAGACCTTGTCGCGTATCCTCCGGGCTACCCCCTCCGATGCTACGGCGATCCATCTTCCCCTCAGAAAGTTGAATATATCCCTGAAGAAATAAATGGCCACCAGAACCAATCCCGGAATCCACAGGTTTTTGACAAGAAAATCCCTTCCTCCCCAGGCGTTGATCTTCGTCTGCAGGATTGCGGGAAGATCAAAGGGCTTTGTAAAAAGTATGGAGTCGACGGTGTTTGATAAGACCATCGGACCAAGGAAATCGAACGCGCAAGCCGCAACCACGCTCAACAGTGCCCCCGCAAAATATAGCCTGCTCTTTTTTGTAAACATCCACAGACTTTTCATTGTTCTCTTCTTCATATTTGGTTCTCCCTTATATCTCTGTTTTCATCAAATTACTTGCACTCATTGTAAGCGCCTGCATTCCACACGGGCAATATTGAAACCGCAGGGGTGCGGGCCCCTTCGATTTTGAACGGATTGCTCCGCAATGTTCTTTCTGAAAATCTCAGGGACATCGAGTCCCTTCGATTTTGAACGGATTGCTCCGCAATGTTCTTTCTGAAAATCTCAGGGACATCGAGTCCCTTCGATTTTGAACGGATTGCTCCGCAATGTTCATAAAAAAAGCAGGCGTGGTATCACGCCTGCGGCCATTACGAGATAAAAATAGCCGCAGGCAGATCTTCCGGCCTGCGGCGATACTTGGCTAATTCATCAGCTATCGCGCAATATAGGCCGGATTCAGAACGATACCACTTCCATAATTATTAGTTTTTGTCATTTTTCCGGCCTCCTTTCATAATAGATTGCGTCTCGCAAGAGATAGAATAACAGAACGAACATCCGAATGCAATAGCAAAACTAAAATATTTTAATATTATGCAGGATTCTTTGCAGAATGCTGCTTCTATACATGATGATTCAAAGCATGTTTGCCTTTCTGCCGGGTTCCCGCTGCTTCACGGCTTGCAAAAACTGTTTCCGCTCCTGAAGTGGCACGGCGGGTAATTCGGATTGGCCAGCAATATGGCATCCGTCGTCGTCTTCAGGAACTCGGCCAGCTGATTGATGTTTTTGATCTTTTCGGGAATGGTCATCCTCTTTTCCTTCGGGCAAACCGGCTCGCAGGGCGTCGGTATGACGCACAGTCTTGTCTGCGGAATGATATTATAAGGGTCAAATGCGGGATTGGCAGCCATCAGCGCATTGAGCGAAACATTGGTTTGCGTCAGTATTCCGGTCAGGTCGTCATTCTTCTTGACCACATAAGCCATCGTGTTTCCCGGGCACGGATTGACTTCGGGTATGCACAGCACCTCTCCGTCGCGGTAGCTCTCGGGATTGATATCCGGATTGGCGCGCAGCAGCTCCTCCAGCGACAGGCCGAAGGACATGGCAATATGATTGAGCGTATCCCCGGGTTTAATCGTATACAGGAAACCGTCGCACTGCTTTTGATTGGGTATGCACAAAAGCTGGCCCGGATAGATCCTGTTCGGGTCTTTGATCTGCGGGTTTACCGCCATGATGTCGTCAATGCTTATACCGTACATTCGGGATATGGAATACAGCGTATCGCCCATGCGTACGGTATAGGGCACCGTCCCTTTCGGGCAGCTCTTCGGGTGTACATTTTCGTGCCCCGGCATGTTGGGCTTGGGCATCTCGTGCTCCGGCATCTCGTGCCCCGGCATGTTGGGCTTGGGCATCTCATGCTCCGGCATCTCATAGCCCGGCATGTTGGGTTTGGGCATCTCGTGCTCCGGCATCTCATAGCCAGGCATATTGGGCTTGGGCATCTCATAGCCCGGCATCTCGTGCCCCGGCATGTTGGGCTTGGGCATCTCATAGCCCGGCATCTCGTACCCCGGCATGTTGGGCTCGGGCATCTCATAGCCCGGCATTTCGTACCCCGGCATGTTGGGCTTGGGCATCTCATGCTCCGGCATCTCGTACCCCGGCATATTGTCATTTGTCGGCACATGATAATCCGGATTCTCATATTCCGGCATCTCGTAGCACGGCATGGTATTGTCCGGACTCACATATTTGGGCATCACATATTCAGGCATATGGTACCCGGGCATCATGTTATCCGGGTTTGCATACTCCGGCATCTTGTAGCCCGGCATTTCATAGCCGGGTTTTTGATACGGCGGGTTCGTATAAGGATTGTCGGGATACGCCGGATATGGCAGGTTCGGGTATGCTGGAATATTGTAATCCGGACTTATGTAGGGCGGATTCGGATACGGTTTCTGATACGGCGGATAAGGTTCCGGCATCGGTGCACCGTTAAAATCATTTTGGCCCGGCTCGCGCATGTATCTTGGATATTCCATGCATGGCGGACGCGGTATATTGTAACGCATAAATATGCCTCCTTGGTTTTTAAAGCGGCTCTTTGCCGCTTACTTTGAATTTTACAATGTAGAATATGCCGAAAACAGAGGATTGGTTAATGGGTGCGGGACGCCTGCCTGCATACGAAAAGGGCGCCTTTCTAGCGCCCCTTTGATATATAAGTCCTAACTTAATAGACCGGCTGCATTCAATCCGGTAATGCGCTCGTACTCGCGCGGGTTCCCGCACCCTCTTTCCGCACATCTTAATGCCGTTTTTACAAAGCCCCAGGGCCAGTCGGATGCAAACAGCACCCTTTCGCATCCCAGGGCATTCACAAGCTCCCTGATCCTGTCCGGCCCCTGGAACGAAGTATCCACGAACACGTTGTCATAGCGCGGGGCAAGCCGCAGTACATCGCCGGCCTGGGAAAGGCCCGCATGCCCGAGCACGAACTTCAACCGGCCGTATTCGGCGCAGAGATTTATGATCGGCTCGATATCTCCGAATTCCGCGGATTGCCTTAAAAGCTCCTGCCCGAAGTAATAGCCGGCATATCCCGAGTGTATTAAAATGACGGTTCCCGCCGGACAGGCGTCCAAAAACCGGTGAACAGGCTCTCCGGCCGGATCGGCCTTTTGCAGGATAGGATGCAGCTTAAAGCCCTTTGCCCCGCTCTTTAGCTGCTCCAGCACCTGTCCTCCCTCGTTGCCTTTCGAAAAATCAATGGAACCGAAAGGAATGATGCTGTCGTCCCTCGAAACCGGCACCAGGTCTTCAAAGGCAACATTCGGCGCGACCGGCATGACACAGGCCTTTGTGACGCCGTATTTCTTCATCTCATTTTTCAGATTCCGGTAGGTCGCGGCAAAGTTCCTGGCTCTTTCGGCGCGCATCATGCACGCTTTCAGCAAAGGAATGCTGCAAATCGCTTTCTCGATGAACCCGTTATTATAGCAAAGCGCCCTGTTGATGCCGTCGGGGTCCGCGCCGCAGGGCATTTTGATGTCCTGATATACCACCCTGCCTCCGCCGGGATACAGTATATCGCCAAGGTGTGTGTGAAAATCAATGATCATAATACCCAAGTCCGCCGGTGTCCATATTCACAAGCAAAAGCTTTACAATCCGGTTTTCACTTTGCACATCACACAAGGGCATAACGGTTATGCCTGCAAAATCTGTTTCAGCTGCGCAAGCTTTTCGGCATCGGAGCTAAGGAAAGCGCCCCTGCCGCATAGATTCAGATCCTTGAGCGGACCGACATCGTCCAGATGGTCAATGTCGAGCACGGCAAACGATGCACCGCATAAATCGAGCGCTTCGGCGGCGCTTATGCCTTCCGGCCGCAACGATACGACGAGTATATCGGCGCCGGTTTCAGGCAGCACCGGCACAGAACCTGCCGGCGCGCCGTCAATGCGCACCATGACGGGCATATGCGCAATCTTCCTTATTTTCTTAATAAAGCCCGCCCTCCATTGCACATATTCCTCGTCCGGGCAGTCCGCCAGGCAGCATCCCATATCCAGCACCGCCAGGGAGCCTTCCGGCACCGTCTCCGATAAGAGCTTTGCCTCGGCCGTAATGATTTGCGCCATATGGTAGAAGCATTTGTCGAGCAATTGGCGGTTCTGTTGCAGAAACAGATCGTACTCCGCACGGTCCATCCATATTTCCAGGCACTGCTCAAGCGGCAGCATGGTCGTTCTGTATATCTGTATGCCGTCCTCCGGCTGCTTATAATCGACATCTTTATTAACGCTTAAATCCGTCAGGTAAAAGTACAGGGATTTCAGGTCGCCTTCATTCCTGATGAATTTTTTCATAAGCGCGAGGCTGCCGTCCTGCATGATCTGGTAGTCGGTGTGCAGCCAGTTGTCGGTCGTGTACAGCGTGCGCCGCAGCACATTCATGCCCTTCAGTTCCATTTCCTTCTTAAAGAAGGCACAGTGCGGATGCTCCAGCCTGTGCGCACGGACTATCTGCGCCGAACGGCAGCCCGGGGCAGCCGCTCCGATGAGCAGAACGGGCGGCTCATCGCCGTTAAAAAGCATGTTGTATATCCTTTGCTTTTTTATCATCAGGGCATCTCCGGCGGCGGTTGTTTGAATCGTCTGCATTTCCAGTCCTATTCGTCCTTCCAAGTTGATTTTGCGAACCAATACTATATAATAAGATAAGATATAAACAATATTATCTTATATCATTATAGCCAAATGTCGCACAATGGCAAATTTTAAGACTTTATGTTTTCATGATTATACCATTATTCTTCGGGGCATGCAGGACAGGCGGTTTTTGGCTGATATGGTGAAACTGCTTAAAAGATTGCTTTGACACAGCAAGGCATGCTGTAATATACTATACGTAACATTTGGATTATTAAACCGACATAGATTCGTAATATATAAGTTGAATGATTAATAAAAATTGTTAATGGTCATAAAGATGCTAATGTGTTATCATTCCACATGCCGTGAAAAGATATACAGGAGATGACGCCTTATGGCAAGACGCTATAATTCCCGCCAGCGAAATGCTGCGGGAAGACATACAACAAACCAAGCATACCAGCATCCGCAGGAGACGCCGCAGCCAACGGTGAAGCCGCGCAGAAAGAGCCGCTTCGACGTTTTGCTGATCGCCGCTCTTGCCGTCATGCTGTACTTTATCATATCCCCGCTGGTCAAGCCTTCCAAAGCGACGGAGGCTGTAAATAAAAACAATGCCGAAACCAAAGGTTATCCGGTGATTTCCGAGGTCATGTCCGCAAACCGCGATGCGCTGGCCGCTTCGGACGGAGAATACTACGACTGGATCGAGGTCTACAATCCGACCGACAGCAATATCAACCTGGCCGGGTTTTCGTTGACCGACAACCTTGAACAGCCAACAAAGTACGTATTTCCGACGCTGGTGCTCGAGCCGGGCGGCTTTGCCGTGGTATTCGCATCGGGCGGGGCAGTTCAGGGCGATCCGATGCACGCCTCGTTTAAGATCAGTTCTTCGGGCGAAGACTTATACCTGTGCGACCCGCACAGCGAGCCGGTCGACCATGTCCCAGTGCCGCACCTGTCACCGGACATCGCATACCAGCGTGTTTTCGGGGATAATACTTTTATAATGACCGAAGCTTACACGCCCGGGTTCTACAATGACGAAGCAGGCTACAATGCCTTTATGGAGTCGCGCAGGGTGTACGACTCGCCGATCAGAATCAACGAAGCCATGTCGAGCAACCTGATTACGCTTGCCGACAGCGACGGCGATTACAGCGACTGGGTCGAAATCACAAACGAGGGCCACGAAATCGTATCGCTGGCGGGCTATGCGCTGTCCGACAGCCGGTCCACGCCGAGGGAATGGGTTTTCCCGGAGGGAACCGTGCTGCACCCCGGGGAACACCTGCTGGTGTTCCTGTCCGGGAAGGACAAGGTCACTGAAAACGGGGAACTGCACGCATCGTTCAGCCTCAATTCGATGAAGGACGATCTGGTGCTGTCCAATGTGGAGGGCAAAATACTGGATCACTGGGAGGTCCAGAACCTGCTGGATGACACTTCGATGGGCAAGGTGCCCAGCGACGGCTCGGTAACGGTGTTCACGCACCCGACGCCGGGATACCCGAATACGGAGGACGGGTACAACGCATTCCAGCAAAGCAACTTAAGAGCGACGGGCCCACTGATAATCAGCGAAGTGCTGATGGGCAACGGAGATACAGAATTGGACGGCTTCATGGAGCCGTCTGACTATATAGAGCTATATAACAGCGGCACGGAGAGTATCCCGCTGGCCGGCTACGGCCTTACCGACAACTCCAGCCAGATCGGCAAGTGGAAGTTCCCGGAAGACGCGGTAATCGCGCCGGGGGAATACATGCTGGTGTGGGCTTCGGGCCGTAACCAGAAGATGGACAACGAGCACCATACCAACTTTGCGCTGGATGCCATCGGAGAGCCGGTTGTGCTTTCCGATCCGCAGGGGCAGATCATCGACGTATGCATTTTGACGCCGATGCCGTTTGACATGTCCTACGGCCGCCGCCCAGGCTCGGATATATTCGAGTACATGGAGCACCCGACACCGCGCGGGCAGAACGGCCTCGGATGGCCGGGTTTTGCCGAAACAGCGACGCTCGGCACGCGGGGCGGATCTTACGGCCAGGGCCCGCTTGTCGTAACCATCAACGTGCCCGAGGGCACCACCGTGCATTACACGACCGACTGCCAGGACCCGGATGAAAACTCGCCGGTTTACAGCGGTCCGTTCGAGGTTTCCGAAACAACCGTCGTCAAGGCGCGCTCCTACGAATCGGGCAAGCTGCCGGGTGACATCGTTACGGCCACCTATTTTCTGAATGTGGACCACAAGCTCCCGATCGTCTCGATAACATCGGATCCCTATTACATCGATTCGGACGCCGCGGGGATATACGCATTCGGCGATGATTATTCCCGGGAATATCCTTTCCCGGGCGCAAACTTCAACCAGGACTGGGAAGTGCCCGCGTATGTCGAGATGTACGAAATCGACGGCAGCCAGGTTTTAAACCAGGGCACGGGGCTTCGCATATTCGGTGCATATTCGCGCGCCGAGATCGCGAAAAGCTTTACGCTTGTTGCACGCCCGGAGTTCGGCGCAGAAGTGTTGGATCACGCCATATTCCCGGATCAGCCGTTTGAAAGCTACAAATCGGTGATTCTGAGGAACGGCGCTTCGGTATGGTATACCAATAAAATCGTCGATACGACGCTGACGTCGCTGGTGCGCGACACAACGGATCTTGCGACACAGTCCTTCTATCCGGCCGTCGTGTATATAAACGGTAAATACTGGGGTGTGTACTTCTTCCGGGAGAAACTGAACAAGTACTTCCTGGAATACCGTTACGGCATGGATCCGGAGAACGTGGATATAATATACGGCAACGGAACATCGACCAGAAATGCCCTTGCCGGGGACAACACCGACTGGCTGGCGCTGAAAAACTATGTTGAGACGCACGACCTGTCTAACCCCGACAATTACGCGGTGGTTGAAAACTGGGTTGACATACAAAACTATATTGATTATGTTATATGCGAGATTTATGTGGGAAACACGGATACGGGAAACATCAAGCAGTACAGGGAGAAGACCGAAGGCGGCAAATGGCGCTGGATGTACTATGACGTTGACTGGAGCTTTGTGAACTCGCACCTTACCGACAACGACATCGCCGAGTACATCGACCCCAACGGCCACAGCCATCACGATTTATTCGATACATGGCTGATCTGCGGCCTGATGGAAAACGAGGGCTTCAAGCAGCAGTTCATCGAGCGCTTTGCGTACCATATCAACGTTACATTCGCTCCGCAAAGGGTTGTCGAGCGCATCGATGAAATCGCAGGCACGATTGACTCGGAGATGCCGCTTGACAGGGAAACCTGGAATGCGCGTTTTGAAGATACTCCGGGCTGGTACAAGCAAGCCCTGGGATCATCGAGCGCACGCGCAATGAGTTATGACTCCTGGAAAAGGAATGTCGACAGGCTCAGGTCCTTTGCGCAGAGCCGCCCGGATATTGTCAAAGAACAATTGAAGAATTTCTTCGGATTATCCGACAGCGACATGGTCAGGCTCGGCCTGAAATCAGACAACTAACGAAAGGAATCCTTATGGCCGCCGAGATGCCGCGCGTTCGAAATGAACTGAAATACTATATAAGCTACGGCGAATATCTTGTACTCAGGGACAGGCTCAAGCAGGCAATGATGGTCGACGAGAACGCCGACAAGCAGATGCGAACCTACCACATACGCTCGCTTTATTTTGACGATATCTACAACACTGCGATGTGGGAAAAAGCGGAGGGAGTCGAGTTTCGGAAAAAGTGGAGGATCCGCATCTACAATTTTTCGGACAAGAACATCACGCTTGAAAAAAAGAGCAAATATGACAAGTTCACAGCCAAGGAATCGGAAAAGCTCAGCAGATTGAATGTGGAGGGAATGATTTACCGCAACGATTACTCCTTCCTGTTCCCATCGGGCGTCAAGCTCTTTGAGGAGATGTATGCCGATGTGAAATCAAAGCTGCTTCGCCCGATTGTTATCGTCGACTATATCAGGGAACCCTATGTCTATCCGGCCGGAAATGTTCGGATTACTTTTGACAAGGAACTGCACTCGGGCAATTTCCGCAAGGATCTGTTTACGCCCGAGATGATGCCTGTTCCGATACTGGAAGAAGGCTGGATGATACTTGAGGTGAAGTATGACTACCATCTGCCGGGGCATATCAGGGATATTTTGAATACCACGCAGGGCCTCCGTTCGGCCATATCCAAGTATGCGCTCTGCAGACGGTTTCATTAAAACGCATAATTGTAAAATTCGCGCAAATATGCTTTAATACACTATATGTGATACTTAGGAGGACATGGTTTTGACATCTTTTCAGGACATTCTCAAAGAACAGCTCAGCCCTACAAGCGGCTCATTGAGCGCGGGCGCGCTGCTGTTGTCGCTGGTTTTGGCCTTTATCACGGGCTTGTTTATATTCTATGTTTACAAGCGCACGTTCACCGGCATACTCTATAACCGCAATTTCAATGTATCTCTGGTTCTGGTTGCGTTGGTGACAGCCATGATCATAAAGACCATTACTTCAAACCTCGTGCTTTCGCTGGGCATGGTCGGCGCCCTGTCCATCGTGCGTTTCAGGACGGCCGTCAAGGAGCCCATGGACACCGTGTTCATGTTCTGGGCGGTGGCCGCCGGCATTACCATCGGCGCGGGTTTTTATTTCATAGGCGTGCTCGGGACCTTCGTGATCGGAATATTCCTCTATATCATGTACCTGGTGCGCGGCCACGGCGACTATGCTTATCTGCTGATTGTCCGCCATGATTTTGAGAGCACCAACGAGGTCAACTACACCTTGCGCAAGCTCCCGAGGGGCAGCAGGCTGAAATCAAAGACCGTGTCGAGCAACGGCGTGGAAATCACGGTCGAGGTCAGGCTTCCCGGCGACAATACAAACCTTGTAACGGAGCTGCTGCGCATCGACGGCGTATTCGACGCGACACTGGTCAGCTACCAGGGGGATTATGCATCATAAATCATTTCGTATGACAAGCATATGCCTGTCATGCGAGTTGTCTTAAGAAACTGGCCGGATTCGACCTTTGGTCTGATGCTCCGGCCAGTTTTTCGCTTATTCAGTAAGCGAGTCGGATAAACATATTTTTACAATCTCATAAACCGAATATTGACTAATCAGCATTAACTGTTATATTTTCTATATATCAATGATATGCAAATTGCTTACAGGAGAACAATCTATGAAGAAGCTATGGATATTGGTATTGGCAGCCGTGATGCTGGCCGGGGCCTTTGCCGGCTGCGCCCGGCAAACAGCGGAGCCGGACAACCCATTTTTCTCGGGCGACGCCAGGCATCTGGTTGAAGAAATGTCGGCCCGGGATTTCGAAGCCGCCCTGTCAAACCACAAATACAGCGTCATTATGGGCCTTACGATGAACAAAACGACTTACGGCGTCATATGGAACTCATTGACCTCATCCTACGGCCAGTATCTGAGTATTTACGATGTTGTGTTGAATGATGTATCCGGGCATAAGATCGCATCGGTCAAAACCGCCTTCAAAAACACATGCATCGATATCCGCATCAGCTATAAGCCGAACGGCACGATAGCGGGCATACACTACAATACCAACAGCGACAGGCCCGCAGAATTCCTTGCGGCGCAGCCCGTCCCGCCGGAGGGCGTCGCCGAGTATTCTTTTACATTCGGAGACCCCGAGTACAGGCTTCCTGCGGTGCTGACCCATCCTGAAGGAGCCGAGTCCTTCCCTGTCGTGATACTGGTACACGGCTCGGGCCCCAGCAACATGAACGAGTCGGTCGGCGCACAGGCGCCGTTCCGCGATATCGCCTGGGGTCTTGCGCAGCAGGGCATCGGCACGATCCGCTATGACAAACGCACATATGTATATCCGGAGAAGTTCACACAGGACATGACGGTGTATGAAGAAACCGTTTACGACGCTCAACTGGCCGCGCTTACCGCAACGACGCTCGCCGGAGTGGATGCCGAGAGCATCTATATCGCGGGCCATTCATTGGGCGGCATGCTGATACCGCAAATCGCCGCCGATTGCCCCGAAGCCGACGGCTATATCATGCTGGCAGCGCCGACGACACCGATCCATGAGCTCTATGTCATACAGAGCCAATACATCGCGAATCTGGACGGCAGCATCAGCGCAGCCGAACAGGTATCGATCAATGCCATAAAAAAAGCAGCGGAGCGCATCGCAAAGCTTGAGGAGGGCAGCAAGGTCAAAGCATCGAAGCTGCTCAACATTTCAGCCCCGTATTGGCTTTACTTAAAGAACTACCGCACTGCCGAGGCCGCAAAGGCGATCAGCCTGCCGCTGCTTGTACTGCAGGGCGAGAGCGACTACCAGGTGTCCATGAATGATTTCAGTACGCTTAATACTGCGCTTTCGGGCATGCAGAATGTACAGTTCATCAGCTACCCGGGGCTTACGCACCTGTTCGCGCAGGCAGGCGATCCTCCGTCGCCGGCCGACTACAATCAGCCGCTGCATGTCGATCAGAAGGTCATCGATGATATCGCGGCGTTTGTCAAAGGAAACTGAATTCGCTGATCGAGCGCTAAGACAGAAAGGGAACTTTCAAAAGGTTCCCTTTCTATAGCAAAAATATACTATAGCAATATATCCGTTTCGGGATTATAATAAGCCTATTTGATACGGGTATATTCAGGGGATAAATGGCGAGATGACATCACTTTTTAAACGCAGGGATACGATCATGACCGAGGGCAGCATTCCGGGGCACCTGATTTCGTTTTCAGTGCCGCTGCTGATCGGTTTTATATTCCAACAGCTATACAACACGGTCGACAGCATCGTCGTAGGCAATTTCGTCGGGAAAGAAGCGCTGGCCGCGGTCGGCAGCGTCTCGATGATCATCAACACGCTGATCGGTTTCTTTATGGGGCTCGCAACCGGTGCGAGCGTCATCATATCGCAGTATTACGGCGCAGGGGATCATAAAAACGTCCATGACGCTGTGCATACGACGATGATCATGACCTTTATACTGTGCGTGGTTTTTTCAGCACTCGGCGTTGTCCTGGTTCCGCCGATGCTCCGGCTCATGCTGACCCCGGCCGATGTGTTCGATGAAGCGGCGCAGTACCTGCGCATCTATTTTTACGGTGCTACCGGCCTGCTCATCTATAATATGGGGGCCGGCATACTGCGCGCCGTCGGCGATTCCCGCCGCCCGCTCTACTTCCTTGTTTTTTCCGCTGTTGTAAACACGGTGCTGGACCTTGTGTTTGTCGTGTCGTTCGGTTGGGGCATCGCAGGCGTCGCGATTGCGACGGTGATCGCGCAGTGCCTGTCGGCGGTGCTGGTGCTGATCGTGCTGACGCGTTCGCACGGCGCATACCAAATCATATGGAGGCACATGAGAATCAGCGGTGATATGCTGCGCAGGATTTGGAAAATCGGACTGCCCTCGGCGCTGCAGCAGGCCATCACATCGTTTTCCAATGTGTTCGTGCAATCCTATATCAATCAGTTCGGCTCGGCCTGCATGGCCGGCTGGGCGTCTTACGGCAAGATCGACCAGTTTGCGCTTCTGCCGATGCAAGCGCTTTCGATGTCGGCCACCACATTCGTCGGACAGAATCTTGGCGCGGGCTATGTCAAGCGCGCCAAAACCGGCACGACCATAGCGGTCGGTCTGTCGCTTGTCATCACAGCGATACTGTTGGTGCCGCTGATGATCTTCCCGAAGCAGATGATATCGATGTTCAATACCGATCCCGAAGTACTTGAATACGGCAAATTATTCATACGCCTGATATCGCCGTTTTACCTGCTTTGCGTGATCAACCAGATCTATGCCGGAACACTGCGCGGAGCGGGAGACACGAAAGCGCCGATGATCATCATGCTGTCGTCGTTCGTCGTGTTCAGGCAGATCTATCTCTTCGTGACCGCAAAGTTCATAGGAACCATCATACCGGTCGCGTTCGCATACCCGGCGGGCTGGCTCCTGTGCAGCACAATCATATTGATCTACTATAAGCGCGGCAAATGGGAGAAAAAGAGGATTGCAGGCAACGAAAGCCTTTAAGCAAAACACGTCCGCAAGATGGTAAAAGGAGCCGTTTATAGGCTCCTTTGTTGTTATCATAAAATATGGTTTCGGCATCAGTACCGGATTGTAAACACCGGCAGTATGCAGGGACAGGCGTGATCGGTCAGATGAATTTCAACAACTCCGAAGGATGGCTGATGATTCCCTTTGCGTTCAGCTCTTCAAGACGGATTCGATCCCGGAAACCCCAGTCTGCAAGCACGCAATCAATCCCGGTATTTTCGGCAGTCTCCTTGTCCACCTCGGAATCGCCCATATACAACGTGGATTTCTTATCCGCTCCCAGCAATCTCATCGCTTCCTCGACCATGTCGGGCGCGGGTTTCTTCCCGATCCCTTCCCGATGGCCGATAGCGATAGCCAGCAGATCGCCGAAATAATGCCCTGCAAGCTCTTGAACCGCAGCGTCCGGCTTATTCGATACGATCGCCATTTTTATATTTCTTTCCTTTAAGGCCCCCAATAAATCCATAATGCCGTCATACGGCCTGGTTTTGATTCTGCTGTGATTCCTGTAATACTCCTTATATTCGTCAACGATGAGCGAAAAATGCTTTTCCGTCGCATCCTGCGGCAAGGCTGATTTGATCAGCCGGACAACGCCGTTGCCGACAAAATCCTTGATCTCTTGCCGGGTCCTTTGGGGATACCGGTATTGCATCAATATGAAATTCACGGAATCCGTCAAATCATCCAGTGTGTCGAGCAGTGTGCCGTCCATGTCAAAGACTACAGTGTGATACATCCATTGACCTCGTTTTATTCCAAGCATTCATTCAAAATCATTTCTTTATGTGTCAAAATGCCTTGTAAAAATCTGATCCTTTTCAAGCAGGCTCTCAATCGTATCATACCCCAGCCGCTTAAGCATCTCCAGCACAAAGGGATTGTCTGCCGGGGTCTCATACGCGGCCCGGCTGCCGTACTCATTGACATGCTCCGTGCCCTCCTGCCTGTCGATTATGACCTTCGGTCCGCCCACGCAGCCGCCCTTGCAGCCCATGCCCTCCAGAAAGTTCGCATCAAGCTTTAAGCCTTCGTTGATTTCCTTTAAGAGCGCTTTTAAAGCCGGCACACCGTCGGCCTGCAGAGCTTTGACCTGGATCGGCCTGTCAGGCTTAAGGCGCTGAACGCACCTCTGCACCGCTTCACTGACACCGCCCGTGCGTGCGTAGATCCTGCCCGCCATGGACGAATGGTCCCGCGTATCTTCATCCAAATCCTCCGGCTTTACGCCCGCGGCATTGAAGATATCGATTATTTCCTGAAATGTCAGCACATAATCCACGGCGTCCGCAATATTTTTCTCGCGCGCTTCCGCCTTTTTGGCGATGCAGGGCCCGATAAACACTGTGATTGCATTCGGATACAGCTCTTTGATCGCGCGCCCGCTTGCCACCATCGGGGATACCGAGGGCGGTATATGCGGGACCAGTTGATTGTAGATTTTGCGTATCATGCCGATCCAAACCGGACAGCAGCAGCTTGTCAGTAAAAAATCCTCATCCGAATGGATATACCTGTCGAATTCCAGGGCTTCCTTTAGCGTCAATATGTCGGCAAAGAGCGCCACTTCGATCATGCCGGCAAAACCTATCTTTTTAAACGCGCTCCTTAGGTGTCCGGCGGAGACCTGCGACCCAAACTGGCTTAAAAAGGCCGGAGCGATCAGGGCATAAACCGGGGCGCTCCCCTTGTTCAGGCGCTCGAAAAGCGGCCACAAATCCTTTCTGTCCACAAGACTGTCCTTAATGCAATGATCAATGCAGGCGCCGCAGCCCACGCAGCTATCCCCCGACACTATGAGCCTGCCGTTTTGATCATGCGTCAGCGCGCCAAAGTCGCATGCTTCTTCACATTCTCTTTTTTGCGCATCGTCGCATTCGCACTCCGAAACGGCGATGACAGGCGCGCATTTTTCCGGGTGCAAAAGACAATCCAGATGATATGTTTCTGCTTCCGATAATTCTTTTGCAGCTTTAAAATCATCATTCATTTTACCGCTTGCGCAGGCATTGACGATCTTTGCGTATATCGACTGATAGGTTTCCATGCTTTTACTATAACACTCCACAGAATAATAAATCTAGTATTACGTATTTTCCTGACAATATGACAGATACGAATGGACTTCTTCTTTTATATCCGGTTACCGCTGTCTGATGAAAACCGCGTTGCCCGTTGATTCAGCATCTCCGCTTGTTCCGAAAGCTGCTCGCTGGCCGCAGCTGTTTGCTGAGCGGTTGCCGAGTTGGTCTGTATAACACGGGACAACAGATCTATACCCCGGCTGATCTGTTCGATGCCCTCGGCCTGCTCGTTGGACGCGACCGCGATTTCGTCCATGAACTTCATCGATTTGACCGCGCCATCCAGAATGCTGTTGAGCGCTTTCGCCGTATCATCGGCGATCCTGGTTCCATTATGCACCTTGTTCATGGAGCCCGCAATCAGCTCCGATGTTTCCCTGGCAGCCTGGGCGCTGCGCTGTGCCAGGCTCCTGACCTCTTCGGCCACAACGGCAAATCCCTTGCCGTGTATGCCCGCCCGCGCTGCCTCCACAGCAGCGTTCAGCGCCAGTATGTTGGTCTGGAATGCAATATCGTCGATCACCTTGATGATCCTGGATATGTCTTCCGATGATTGATTGATTTCCTCCATTGCCGACTGCAGTGCATCCATGCGCTCATTGCCCCGGTCCGATTGATTCTGCGCTTCCAAGGCGATCGCTCTTGCCTCGTTGGTCTTTACGGCGTTTTGGCTGGTTTGTTCGGCAATCTCCGTCAGTGAAGCCGACAGTTCTTCCACAGCAGCCGCCTGTTCCGTAGCGCCCTGCGAGATCGTCTGGCTGCCTGCGGCAACCTGGGCGGTGCCCGCCGCCACCTGCTCAGCCACCGAGTTGATTTCAGTCAGTAGCACCGACAACCGGTCAAACAGTCCCTGAAGTTCTGCTTTGCTTCTGGATGTGGCCGACAGTATGCCGCTGCCCCATTTGGTCAGGAAGAACATTGCAATGATCTGGCCATTGAGCATGAAAAAGACCGACAGGAAATACGGCAAAGAATTGTTATCCCCAAGGAAATTCGCCCTGGCAGCCAGGTACAGGGCAATGATCAGTGCATTGACGATGCCGCAGTATGTCACCAATAGTTTCGGATTAAAGTACAGTGCAATCACTGCATTCAATATGAGCAGCATATAATGCCTGTCCAGGGAAAACGAATCCAGATACATAACCATGCATATCGCCGCCGCAGGTATGACGCCGAAAAGCAATGATTTTAAAAAGCGGTTGAACGGAATAAAATAGATGGCCGTTACAAGTACGCCTACCGGAAGCGCCTGCAGCATGACCCTGGGCCCCCGGCCCGCACCTTTCAGGAATGCCTGTTCAATAATAATGGCGATGATCGCCCAAATGATCATTAAGTTGACTTTGTCGACGCGCCTTAAGTCGTAAGTTAAAGACTTGGTCTCCTGCTTCGTCATAAAAAAGAATCCTTCCCGTCCATTCTATCAGTCTGCCGGTATACCGGAGTTTTATATTATTATGATAAGCCGATTATGCTATGCCGAATCAAGAAAATGCAGAAAGGCCGATATGTAAAAAGGCATATCCTGTCGGCTTCGCCCCGCGGATGACAGCCAAAAACGGAGCAGCCTGTGAAGCCGTCATACGGTGATTATCCCTTGATACTGCCCAGGTACAATCCTTTTACAAAATACTTCTGCAAGAAGGGA
>Ga0123334_1000999_pt1 | contig 37612 bp, 34 predicted proteins | sample BiotimSIPDNA_FD_89706 | JGI IMG/M metagenome (GOLD analysis project Ga0123334, IMG submission 89706) | Anaerobic biogas reactor microbial communites from Washington, USA - Biogas_R1 time_0 SIP DNA | ecosystem: Engineered > Bioreactor > Anaerobic > Unclassified | place: Washington, USA...
ACCAAATTCTACAAATTAATGTCATCGTTCCTATACATTATAAGCAATTATGCATGTCATTCACTAAATCAGCCCATGACCGCACATGCGTCCGGGCACTGTCATTACGGCCGGACATTAGTGCCTTTCGCAATGCCCCGCTGACATCGTCCTCCGAATACTCATCAGGAAAGCCGAAATAATTCCCCCATCCGGTATCCAAACTCTGCGGGCCAACGATAGGAAGGCCCACGTAGGTATACTGCTGAACTTTCAAACTATGTCGAAGTCCTGAATCGCCTTTACTTATACGTGTTTGCAACCCAACATCCGCATACTTTACAAAGGGAACGGTATCTGAAAATGGGAGAACGCCATAAACCATGACATTGTTCAAATTATTACTGAATTTGATTTTGCCTATCAGGTGGAAAAGAACATCAGGATTTTGCTTAGCCATAATTTCAAGGGCTTGGACATCTACATGCGACATACCGACAAAAACCGCATTCGCTCTGACAAAATCGGATTGCCCTTTGTATGGGCTCGTGTGGCATGCATCATAGGAGGACATGTCAATACCGTGTTGCTGCAAACGAACCCTGCGACTGAATTGCTGGAGACGAGTGAAAATAGGCTCACTGGGACATGATACGAGATCGAATAAATCGAGTTTAAGTGCCTCACATTCCGCATCAATCATTACGGGATGAGGCTTCAAAAAAGGCAAGTCATCACTGACCCTGTAAATCCATTTTGCATGTGGTTTTTTCTCAAGCCACGGGATGAACAGAAGGCCTAAAGCACTTTCAAATATGACAACATTTGCATTATCGACGACACTTCTCAGCCGCTGCACGCACTGGCCGTAATTGTAAAACACCGTTTCAGTCAGCTGATTGAGAAGCCTGTTTCTTAAATTTACCGGATGATACGGCGTATAAAGAACGTAGCTGTTCACATTGCTCGTTTCAACACATCGCCAATGATTTATGCCGTGAGCCAGGGCATCAGCATGATGATCCGCGTTCCTCACAAGCGATAAAGGACTGACTCCCACAGTGATGAAATAAACATCATTCTCCCTTCGCGCCATCTCTTCGGCGATAAAGTGAAAACCCGCCCGTCGTTCGCTGGTAAACACATGAAATGATAAAAGGACAACCTTCATGGATCAAATTTATCGGTCTCTGTTTGGTTCATCGGCATGACGCATCGGCGGCAACGGCCGTGTATGCACTGCCCACGTCCCGAACGCTTCCAAACCAGGCGTTTCGGGTTTTCAGATAGTCCAGGCTGCGGAGGTAGAGGTTCCATCAAGGAGGATTGGCGACGGCGTTGGGGTGCCACAGCAGGGTGAGGGCCCGCCGACCCGTCTGCAGCGATCGGCCAGGGCGAGGATCAGCGCCTCCCCTTCCGCTGGAGTCAGACCACGATACTGGCGCAGGGTGCCGTCCATGACGATGAGGGGGATTTCCGTCACGGCAAGCTCACGATCCACTTCGACGTCGAAGGGCCGGGAAGGCAGGCACATGCCGCAGCGGAAAAAGTTTTAATCACAAATGATTTATTAGCGGGGAAAAAATCAGGAAACGCGCAACTGGTAGGCCAATTCTCTTGCGGTGGCTTTCTTTTTTTCGATATCCCTTATTTCAGGGAGAACTTCCTCTTTAAAATGTCTTGAATATTTCGACAGTTTTTCGGAATCCCGATCCAGCACCGTCGCGGTTTTCTCAAAACAATATTGGATTTCTATCGTTCGATTCATGCGTACCTCATCAGATTGTTCTTAAAAATAGTAAAAGGAGTCAATGGTTTCTCGAATTCAACCTCATACATCCTGCCGCGGTAGGTCCGGTCGTAAAGGATCATCTTTTCAGAATCGTGAATCATCAGGAATGGATATTCTTCATAAGGGTTTGCCGTAGCATCAACGACCCAGCGATAATTCACTTGGCCGCGATCATACACTGTTGGCGCTGACAATTCAATAACCCAGATGAACTTTGGCATGGGCAGTTCGATCTGCGCCTTCCGCAACATAGGATCCATATCCGCCGACGCAGTCAAACTGCGCTTGTAAGAGCGGGATGACGTCATAAACACCCTGGCAACATAAGTCTCTTCCGCTCCCAATTGTACAAGTCCGCCGGATGCCCATTTTGGATAAATTTTCAGGATATTGTCAGCACTCAGGTACATCTTCTCGGACAAGGGCACGGCAAACCCATCCACATCACTCAAGCGGTATGGATTGCCCGATACTTCATTCGCACCTATGAAACTGAACGGCAGGCGGTTGTCGTCGTTAATGACGAATGAGGGGCAGCAGCGCCGTGCAGGAAGAAACTGTCCGCTCCAGTTCAGGGCCGTGATTGTATCGACAGCCGATACCAGCGCGCCATGCCCTATGACGGCCACAGCATGTGCTTTTCCATGCATAGCCGCAACAACAGGAATTCCTGATTCAACGTAGCAGTATAGAATGTCATGGAAGAAATCCGGATCACCTTCCATATAAAGTTCGTGAACGAACAACTCCGGATAGAAGCCAATGGAATCGAGGATCTCCGACACCTGCCCCAGCGTGATCCCTCGTGATGGAATGGTCCTTCCGAAGGAAACATCTTTGATTGCCGAGGCAATGTCATAGGTCAACCGTTCAGGATAGACGCTATAACGTTCGCTGTAATACCGTGCAATCATCCAGCAGACGGCATGAGCGCAGACCGTAACATCCGTATCCTGCATTGTGTGTGGGAATGTCCTGACAGGCAGTTCTATCCCATTGAGGCTGTTAATAAATTCTGTTTCACAGAGATAGCCGTTGAAGCCCTTAATGGCCCGAGGTGAAAGCAGAGTCCTGCCCAGCGGTGCGACCTCCGTGGGACGAAGAACGATGGAACCAAGGTAGGAATTCACCGCTTCCGGCAACACATCCTCCGATGCAATCGGCTGTTCAAAGAAATGCAGGCGAAAACAAAACTTGTCGTAACTGCGGTGTCTTTTTGAATAAAATCCGTAATACGTACTCCGATAATCTTTATCTATGTAAGGGTACTCCACCACAATGGATCTGATCGTATCGCTGAGCTGTCGTTGGAAAAGCGCCATCAATGAATCCGATAAATAATCCTTTGGAATCACATCCCATAGCTTTGTGCAGTCCAGTGATGACGTTATTTCAAAAATTCTTAACAACATGGATGATCAACTAACCTTCCACACCCTGCAAGGTGCATAATGAAAAAGAACATGGAGCAGATTTTGTTTCCCACCCGGCCAGTTTCTCTACCACCCGCCGGTAGACGGGCGCCCAGGGTTCCCATTCCCCCGACAGGGAGGAATTGTGCCACAGCAGGGTGAAGATCCCGCCGACCCGTCTGCATCGATCGGCCAAGGCGATAATCCGCGCCTCTCCTTCCGCAAGGCTCAAACCGCGATACTGGCGCAGGGTGCCGTCCATGACGATGAGGGGGATTTCCGTCACGGCGAGCTCACGGTCCGCTTCGACGTCGAAGGGCCGGAAAGGCAGGCATGTGCCGCAGCGGAAGCCTTCATGGTCGGCGTATGACAGGGTGGAATCGTAGGAAAGTCCCGCCTTTTCCCAGAACCGCCATGTGTCCGGCGCCCGGAAACGCAGGAAGTGCTGACGGCCGCCCACGATGGGGATGCCGTTCGCGGCGGCGCTGAGGCGGGCGAATTCTCTTTGCCATACCTCCGCGTCGAAACTTGCCCGGTAGCTCGGATGGAAACCGATCTCATGCCCCTGCCGGGCGATCTCGTCGATGCACCGGCGCACTAACGGCTCCGCCGGATCGTAACCGCTGTCGTTGGGGCCTTCGTCCGCCGCCATGAAATAGAACGCGCTTTTCAGGCCGTATCGCTCGGAGAGGTCGGCCAGCTCCAGGATGCTGCCGTATATCGGATCATCCTCAGGCATGATCGCGGAACGGATCGCGGTCCGAACCGTTTCCCGCGCCTTTCTCAGACTCCGCCGCTTGATAATGTCGCCGGCAAACATCCGTGCCGTCCGGTAGAGGCCGCTGACGGAACGAACCATATCGACGTCATGACTCAGCCTCAGAGAAAATTGCCGGGGCTTCGGCGACCATCCGGGCAGGAGAGTCTTCAGCCAGGACTGCATGATCAGGGCATATTCATCGATGACAGGCCGGTCCAGAAAACCATCCCGATAAGCGACGCAGGCCGTCGCCGGAAACCGTCCGTGCAGATCCCAGATGGGAACGACCGTTTCTTCCCAGCGGGAAAGCATAAAGAAGGTTGCCGCCAGGATGTCCGCATGGAAGATCACTGCGCCGTCATTCCGCCGCTCGACGAAGGGCCTGTCGCCATTCTCACGGCCCGCCCCCCGAAAGAGGACGGGGATGGGCTCCGAAAAGGGAAGGCGCTCCCCCTCCGGCACAAGCCGATCCGCCGAAAGCCACTCCAAGCCGGCATCGCGGCGTTCGATCAACTCCTGCCAGGCTTCCTCCCGGCAGGGGACAATGACGATTGTCCTGGCCCCCGCATGGACCCGTTCGGGGAAATCGTAATGGATTTTTATCCCCAGGGATTCAAATCCCGTGGCCGTCGCCGGGGGCGCGTTCAGGGCCGCCTCCGCGACTCCCGCCCGATAAGCCAACTGCCGCATGGCGTAGAATACCGCGGATTTTGTAAAGATCTGCTTATGCATGTTAATTCTACTTTTAAAACAGGGAAATACAGGAGAAATTCTTTGTCAGCCGCTAAACTTTTTTAACAGCCGTGGAGGATTTTTGGGGAGAGGAAGTCACATAGAATAGCCTTCAGTCCACAACCCGTTTATATGCCAATTGCATATGTCAAAGATTTCTTCATGATCACCATTTGTCAGATCTCTCACCACGAGATTCCATGCATCACTGGTTGAAAAACCTAATTTATATAACTGTTTCAATACCCCTTGGCTCAAAATATCTTTTGTATTCAGCAAGCAACGAATTTCGCCTGCTTTTTCAGAAAAATCATCGAGTATTGTGTGTATTAGAAATGAAGTGGCATTTTCATCCTCGGAGGTTAAGTCAGAGATTGAAAGAACTCCCATATGCAACGCAACAATTGCAAAAGCTTTTAACTCAGAGCAGCAATAAACTTGATATTCGATATATTTTATAAATGGATGTTTCCGAACCCGCCAACTAAGATATTTTTGATCATATTTTATAAATATTGCTTTTTTGTGTTGCGTCGTAAGCCTGTCAAACAGTGCTTTTAAACTTATTTCATCTGCAATTTCTCTCCTTAACTCGTATTCTTTTTTATGAAATTGATTAACAGTTAAATTTTTCTTAAATAAGAAATGCCTCAACATTAACTTTCCAATTGAAGCAATACGACGCCACGAGGGTGATCCGTTATTTAATCTCAACCTTATTCCCATCCAAAGATTACAAGGTCTCATCATTACTCGAATGTCCGGGTATGATTTAAAACCAAAATTTTTAAATGCTTGAACTGCTGGTGTAAAACCCCAAATAAACTTCATTTTCTGCTCAATACAATTTTCTATGGCATATTCATACAGGCCCTGCATAAGTTGAGTTCCTCGATATGCCGGAATCAATAATGTGCTTTCACTTTTTCCAGATAGAATGGTCTTTATCCCGACTTTCATATAAATAGGAAGCATTCCTTGGGTTGCAATTATTTTGTCAAAATCTGTTGCAAATGTTGATACTGCCTTTTTTGCATCGTAACCTTGGTATTCCCATAACCAATCTTTGGGACTTCTTGATGTTCCATAATAAGAATTATGAAACGCGACCATATCAGATGCCTGTTTTGAAGTAGCTAAGTGAAATACAATGTTGTTTTCCTTAAAATTTAAATGATCATGCAACTGATTTTAGCTCCTGATTTTGTCATAAAAGGACTCCCAGTACATCCTCGGATTTTCCATCGGCTTAGCTATACAAACGATAAAACTCCCAGAGAAACATCTCTTTATATATCCCTTTAAATTGCCACAGAAGCTCCTTATGGAACGAATTGGTGGACTAATTGTTTTCATCTGAAATGTCCACAGAACGAAGTTGCCCACTGCATCTATCTAATCCTCGATTTGGATGCGCAGCATTGCTCAATCAAATTTTTTGTCATGGTTATCTTGATCTCCATACCCCTGAATTGTTTTAAAATTTTTTTATTATTCTCCAAAGCTTTCTTAGCCATATCCTCGAATAAAAGGCTCGGATCAGCTTCCAGGTCCTGGATTTTAAACACTTTAATACCTTTTGACTTATAGAGTTGGAACAGAGGATTTTCCTCACGTAAGAAAACTTTTGCCCCCTTCGCCAGCATAGCATCCGCATTACCAACACCCTGCTGCCGAACATGGTTCATGATAACAATCGAGCAATTTGAGATTAAGGATGTATAATCCTCTAAGGGCAGAAAATCCCGTATAGGAACGAAGCCTTCACCCAGCTTATTATCTGCATATTTTATAATGAAATCAGCATACTTCTGGTTACCGTAACTCAGCGGGCAAATAATCTTTTTCCCATATAAATCGATATGCGATAGAAAGTCGATTATCTCTATATGATTATTTGTTGGAGTAGCACTATTGCCCAACAAAATATTTCTACCCATCACTGTATTTTCTAAAGCACAGTCACGGTCAATGATTTTAGCATTTGATGAGTAATTCCAGGGAATGTAAGAAGGAAAGGGAGGTTCACATTTTCTTTTTACAAGCTTATGTTCATTTTCCAATACCGGAGAAAAATAATGGATTTTTTTTATGGCATTTCGCTTTATGGCATTTCGCTTTGTTGCAATAAATGAAGACAAGGGCAATGGCAATAATTGCTTTAAGAACCATCTCCACCGCGGCTGTCCATTCCTTGCACCAGCAGCAATTTCTCTTGTCTTATCTAGAAGAAGAGATTCCGCTGATTCAAAAATCAAATCATAATAATCAAAACCCATTCCAATCCAGACAAATGTGACTCTTGAAGGATCGGAATGCTGTACTAACTGCCGATTAAATAGATTAAGACTATGTAAAACAACAAAATCATATTGTTCCAAACTCTTTAAAAAAAGAGGGTTTATAAAAGATAATTTATGTACAAACTTGACCGGAATATATTTTACAAATTTCAGCGAGTGTGGTTTTGAGGCTATAAAGAAATCATTGCATTTGGGAGCAACCGCTTCAAACAGTTCGTAAGCTGAGATCGGAAATATCCCATCATCCATGAAATGTGCAATCTTTAGTTGTTTCAACAGTCTAACTTCCCGCTTTAGCTTTTTGTTCTCTGAACATTACCATTACAAACGAAAGAGCCTGCACATTGAAGATGTAAGCACAAAGCATGTAGAACCCAGCAGCCAGTGATCCAAGAACGATCAATTTTACAACCGCAGGCCACGGAATCAAAAACCCGGCCCCATAAGTCATCAGAGCCACGGCGCAGGACAGAACAAAACCGGGCATACAGTCCGTCATTTGTTCCCGCACCGGGTAATTGATAAGCTTGGAGGAAAAGTAGCTGTTGGGGATGTAGGCCAGGACCGATGAGATGATCTGCCCAATCAAGATCCCAAAAACACCGTATCGAATGCTTATGGAAAGAATGACCGTCAGGATAACCAGTTTGAATATTTCAATATAAAGAAAAAGGTCAGAGCGACCCTTGACCTTCAGGATATCCAGGTTGATGGAATGTAATGGGTACAGCAGACCCGCAATACACATAAGTTGAAGATAAGGAACCGCAGGCAGCCATTGATCAGGAAGGAATACAAGGAAGATCGGCTCGGCAAGTGCCGCTATCATGGCCATGATCGGAAAAAGCAAAAAAGTCGTAACCTGAATCACCTTTCGATAACCGGCTTTCAAGCGGATGTCATCCTGCTGCACGCTGGCCAGAGCTGGATAGGTTACCGCCTGGATCGAACCAACCAACTGGCTTATGATCAACTCTTTTATCCTGTCCGCAAAGAAGTAATATCCGGCAATAGTGGCACTGAAAACTTTGGCGATGACCACCACATAAACATTTTTAAAGATGGTGTTGATCAAACCGGACAAGAACAGTTTGCAGCCAAAATGATACATTGATCCAAGGGATTCCAGGCTGAAGCCGAATGACGGTCTCCACCCCTGAAGGCGCCAAAGCATCACCGTCGTCATGAATGCCGCCGAAAGCATCTGCGCAATGAGCGCCCACACCCCCAGCCGCATATAGGCGAAAAACACAGCAATTATACCGGACGCTATGCCTGCCGCAATCGTGGCTTGTAACTGGATTTTGAAGTTGAGATTGCGGGTCAGTATGGCGCTTTGCACAACCTGGAACGAATTGATTATGACAACAATGCCTGCAACTCGCATAAGGATGACCAGACGCGGTTCATTATAAAAAAGCGCAACAAACGGTGCAGCGGCAAAGAGCAATGCATAGGAAAACAGACCAAGAACCAGGTTTGTGTAAAAAGCAGTGTCGAAGTCGGCCTGCCCCGCCCTGTGAAGACGGATAAGCGCTTCTCTGAACCCGGAATCCATCAGCGAAGTGGCAATGGCCAGGAATACCGCCATCATGGACACCAGGCCGTAATCAGCAGGTGTCAGAAACCATGCCAGAAGGAGCGTAACGGCAATGCCTACACCACGCCGCCCGAGCTGTTCGGCAAAGCTCCAGATGACGCCTTCCAGGGTTTTTTGCGTCAGAGTCATGCGAAAGTTATTTATCGATAAAACTAGAAAAATAAAGATTGCGTCATGAAGAATATTTTTTGTGGCTCGCTTTCAATCAGCGCTGCTTATCTGGTCGTTACATGTGCGCTCCTCTTGCAGCAACAAACGCTCTTTTTCTAACAAATCCTTTTTTCTGCTTCCGATGTGTCTGGCTGGAGCACCAATGTAAATTCCAAAGGCATTACAATCCTCGTTGATCAAGGACAGAGCCCCAACGGCAACGCCTTCGTGCAATGTTACACCGGGTAAAATTACACAGCCCGCACCGACGATGACATGCCTTCCCAAGGTAACGTCAGCATGGGTCACGCCTGTATAAAGCGAAGAAACTGTCGGATTGGTCATTGTTGCCCCCGAATAATCATCATTACTGGAGTAGATAGAAACTCTGGAAGAAATCCCGCTGAAATCGGACATGGTTATCTTGCCTGCCCCCATAAGCGAAGAGTAGACGGCAATATGAACATATTTGCCGATAAATATGCCTCCTGCCCCCGCGGACAAGACACAAAAGTCATCGATGCGGACATTGTTCCCGATGGAAATTCTAGAGCAATTGTAAAGAGAAGCTTTTTCGGAAATAAGAACATTTTTGCCTATTGAGGCAAATCCCATAAAGGCAAGTTCATCAGGTGAAAGCCAAGCCATCAGCTACCTCCTTCGCGAACTAAATCGATAACTTTATTTTGTGCCTCGGACGACAGGTCTGGATAAATCGGCAAACACAGCACTTGTTTAGATACCTGCTTTGCCACCGGCAAATTCTCCGCAGCTGCTGAGGGAAGACCACGATACATCGGCATATCGCTGATGAGCGGATAGAAGTAACGGCGAGGAAAGATGCCATTGTCCCGTAGAAGCTGATAGAGGGCATCACGAGAAAGCGGATAGTTGCTGTCAACCAGGACGGGAAAATAGGAACAGTTGACCTCCGTATCAGCGGGCAGGGGAAGACAGGTAATACCTTTGACGCCGGTCAAACTCTCTCGATAGCGGGTCTCTATGGCTCGGCGACGGGCAACAGCATTTTCAATGTACTTGAGTTGCAAAAGTCCGAAGGCAGCCTGCACTTCATTCATTTTGCCGTTAATGCCGGGTGCCATAATCGTGACCTCATCGGCAAAACCGAAGTTTTTCAGGTAATCGATGCGCTGCTTTGTTTTGGCATCCGGACAGACAATAGCGCCCCCCTCAAAAGTGTTGAATACCTTGGTGGCGTGGAAACTGAGAACGGAAAGATCGCCGTGACTAAGAAGACTCGTACCCTTGTAGCGCACACCAAAAGCATGGGCGGCATCATAGATGACTTTAAGTCCATAAATATCTGCAATTCGCTGAATCTTTACTACATCGCAGGGAGTACCATAACAATGAACCGGAAGGATAGCCGATGTCTGCGGCGTTATGGCATCCTCAATCCTGTCCGGATTGAGATTGAGGGTTATCGGGTCGATATCGACAAAGACCGGTTTTATGTTGTTCCAGAGGAGAGAGTGTGCTGTGGCGACAAAGGAAAAGGGTGTGGTGATGACTTCACCTGTGATCCGTAGAGCTTGCAGGGCAGTTACAAGGGCAATCGTGCCATTGGCGAAAAGAGCAAGATGTTCAACGCCCAGATATTCTGCAAGAACCGCCTCCAATTTTTGATGAAAGGGTCCGGCATTAGTCAGCCACTTACTTTCCCATATTTCTTCTAGATAGGGGATGAATTCCTCCAATGGAGGCAGAAAAGGCTGGGTGACATAAATGGGTTTCTTACTTGTCGCACTGCATTCCGTTATTGCAGCATCCGTTTCAGATACAATCATTGGACAGATAGTCCTCCCGCCAAACGAAGTAAGTATTGGCAATGGTCATTATTCTTAAAACGTTCAACAAAAGTAAATTTTCTACCAGTATGCCCCGCAGCCTTTTTTCTTCGCCGGGGAGAAAGGCATATAACGCCCTGTCAAGTCCGAGAACGGCAAAAAGAACAGGCGAAAGTGTATGCAAGCATTGCCTGTCGATAGGTCCCGAAATCCGCCTGCGTTAAAATCCGCGTCAGGATTGCAGCGCTGGCAAGGCTGACCAAGGCGGTAAGGGCTTGTCCGGATGATAAAATTAGAACTTTTGCTGTTCTCGATTCAGCCATAAAGATACTTCATATCATTCTGCCACCGAAGAGAGCAGCCGGACGATTTCGGCGGCAGAGCTTCCCCGGCCGTATTGGGTGATGGGTTTACCCGGTTTTGCCCGGCAAACAGCGGCAACAATTCTTTCCGTTTCCGCGCCCACCACCTGGTTCCAGCCGGCCTGGACGGTCTCCACCCATTCCGTCTCCTCCCTCAGGGTGACGCAGGGCACGCCATGAAAGTACGCCTCCTTCTGGACGCCGCCGGAATCGGTGAGGATGCAGCGGGCGTTCTTCTCCAGTTCCACCATGTCGAGGAAGGACACCGGATCCACGATCCGGAGTGAGGGGGACGGCTTCGCCGGTGAGGCGTTGGGGGTGAGGAGTGAGGGGGAAACCCTCTGCAGAATTTTCCTTGTTCTGGGGTGCAGGGGAAGGACGACTGTCTCTTCCAGGGAGTTGAGGGCATTTATGACATTCCACAGGCGATCCGGATCGTCTGTGTTTTCGGCGCGGTGAACGGTTGCCAGATAGTATTTCCCGGGAGTCAGATTGAGGTCGCGGAGGATGGTGGAAGTGTGAGCGGCGATTTCGGCGAACACAAGGGCTGCGTCGTACATGACATCGCCTACATGGTGGACACCGCGGGTGATACCTTCCCTGCTCAGATTATCCACTGCGGCCTGGGTTGGGCAGAAAAGAAGGGAAGAGACATGATCCGTGAGGACGCGGTTGATCTCCTCGGGCATGCGCCGATTGAACGAACGGAGCCCCGCTTCCACATGGGCCACGGGGACCTGGAGCTTCGCTGCCGCCAGCGCTCCGGCAAGGGTGGAATTGGTGTCGCCGTACACCAGCACCCAGTCCGGTTTCCGGCTGACGATTTCCTCCTCGATTGCGCACAGCATCCGTCCCGTCATTTCTCCATGCAGGCCTGTTCCCGCGTGGAGATTCACCACCGGCTCCGGTATGCCCATCTGCCGGAAGAAGATGTCGCTCATGTTGTCATCGTAGTGCTGGCCGGTGTGGATAATCTCTTCCACAACCGTCGGGTTCGCACCCTGACGGTTATGTTCAACGATAGCGCGGCTGACCATGGCGGCCTTGATAAACTGAGGGCGGGCACCAACAACTGTCAAAATTTTCAAATGTTGTTTACCTTCTTGAGTTCGTCATAGGCAACCCTGCCAACCGCCATCTCCATCGGTAATGGGGCCTCCTCATCCAGGTCAATGCAGCGCAGGATTCCAAATTCCACGTCATGATAACGTAACCCACTTTCCGGGCAAATCATAAACCCATCTGCATCGGGGTTACTCAGCAGGTGACCATGTCTGCTCATCCAGCCTCTTTGACGGGCGGGAGTTCCTGATACGAGAGCATAGTCCGGTACATCCTTTGTTACTACGGCGCCTGCCGCCACGAAAGCATACCGGCCGATTGTGACACCGCAGACAACGGTAGCATTCGCGCCGATGGTTGCGCCTCGGCGGATGAGAGTTTTTTCGTAAAGAGAGCGACGGACAACTTGTGAACGCGGATTAGTAACATTGGTCAATACACAGGAAGGTCCCAGAAAAACATCATCCTCGATGACGGCTCCTTCGTAAATGGAAACATTGTTCTGAATTTTCACATTGTTGCCCACGACCGTGTTACCGGCGATGGAAACATTCTGCCCTATGTTACAGTTGCTCCCTATTACAGCGCCGGATAGAATGTGGGAAAAATGCCATATTTTTGTATCGTTGCCGATTTTCACCCCTTCATCGATGTACGATGATTCATGAGCAAAGTAGTTCATTATTCCCTCCGTTTCAGGATATTATCTTTTCCGCCTGGCCAGAAACGGATGTGCATTATCAAAATCAATCTTGGCAACGGTGTTGCGCAATTTGTGCACAAGGTTTATGGAAGGACGCGCGTCTCCCATGCTGAATCCACGACCATTAATAATCTCTTTATAGACGGCTGTGTGCAGCTCAGTAAAACCATCGGAGAATTCGATTTCTTCGCCATCGATGGTTATCGATCTGAAAGTCGTCTTACCCGTACGCCACACATCGTCGGGGACATCGTTCCTGTCAACGGAAAGAAACCAGCGGACATTTGCTTTCTCAAGTTCAAGAAATCCCGCCATCTTCATTTCATCGGCATGATGAACTTCATAATTCTTAACATCACCAAAAATCCATATAAGCATATCAAAAAAGTGTATACCGATATTAGTAGCGACACCGCCGGATTTTTGCACATCACCTTTCCACGAGTTGAAATACCACTGGCCCCTTGAGGTTATATAGGTCAATATAATGTTATATTTATTTTTCCCCGAAGAACCGGAAACTTTTTCTTTTAAAGCCATAATGGCAGGATGGAGCCTGAGCTGTAAAACATTATAGATTCGCCTCCCTGTTTCACTCTCAATTTCTTGAAGCGCGTCCAGGTTCCATGGATTAATAACGAGTGGTTTTTCACAAATTGCATCAGCACCTATGCGCAAGGCAAATCTTATATGCGCATCATGAAGGTAATTGGGAGAGCAAATACTGACATAGTGTATTTTATTATTATCGCCTGATCTGCGCAGTTTTTCAGCATGCCTGTCAAAACGTTCAAATTCCGTGAAAAATGCGACATCAAAAGAAAAGCTATCAAGAAGCCCGACAGAATCAGATGGGTCGCAAGCCGCTATCAAATTATTTCCAGTGTCCCGAATAGCCCTCAGATGTCGTGATGCAATATAACCTCCAACACCAATGGCAGCAAAATTTTTTGGAAATGTTCGACATAGCTCTTCATCTTTTTTTTCTGACATGGTTATTTGTTTCCCTTCGGTCTTATCGTATGTTTTCTTCTAATTTCGTACGGATTCGCTTTTGTTGTGCGGCCAGATCAATAAAATCCATGATGCGTCCTTTCGGTGATAATCAACAAATTATCAAATTTGCCTGGAATGAATTTTATCCTTGATCCGCTTGATGTGCCCGCGTCCCAGCCCTTTCACTTCGCAGCCCAACTCAATAAACCGCTGGATCTTATCGTCATCAAGTACACCGAAACAATCTACGACGGCGAGCGGCCACCCGGCCATGCGGACAATCTCATCGGGTGTCAACGTCAGGTAGAGCTGATGACGGACGGCCAGGACCACGGCATCGGCGCCTTTCAGAACGGTTTCCATATCCTGCTGGATTCGGAGTTCGTTCAGCTTCTCCTGATTCCGGAAGAACCGCGACCAGGAGTGGCCGATAGCAGGATAGGTCTCCTGCTTTTCAAACTCCCACCAGTGCTGGACGTAGGGATCATGAACGGCAATCTCGCCGCCCATCTCCGTCAGTTTGCGGACCAGGATTTCCGAACCGCTGTAACGGGTGTCTCCCACATCTTCCCGGTATGAGGCCCCCAGGATGGCGATCTTCGAGGCCGCGACGATCTTGCTCATGTTCCGCAGGGCGTCCCGGACGAGTTCCGCGGCATGGAGCGCGCGGGTGTCATTGATATCGATGGCCGCCGGCGTGATCTTGAAGATATCGTCCTCAAATCCCATGAGGGTGCGATATGCCCACACCCCCAGGCCGCCGTCCTTGGGCAGGCAGTAACCGCCGATGCCGGGGCCGGGAAAGATCATGTTGGAATGCGTAGGCCGCATTTTGATGGCGTTGATGACCTTGATCAGGTCGACGCCGTTGCGTTCGGCAAAGAGGCTCCATTCATCCAGGAAGGCCAGGAGGGTCGCCCGGTAGGAATTTTCCACGATCTTGCAGGTCTCGCTTTCGATGGGACGATCCAGGACGGTCAGGGGATATTTTTCCACATTAAGGATTTCCGACAGGAACTTCCGCACCCGCTCCCGGGCGGTTTCATTGATCCCGCTGCAGACCCGCCAGAAATCCCGGATGGAGGCCACATACTCCCGGCCCGGCATAACCCGTTCAAAGGAATGGGACAAGAGGGGTTCCGCATCCGTGAGGCCCCGTTTTTCGAAGGCTTTCTTGATGATGGGATAGGCGATGTATTCCGTTGTCCCCGGAGGAACCGTCGTCTCGATGAGGACCAGGCATTCCGGTTGAATCTTTTCCCCGATGATGCGCAGGCTGTCTTCCAAAGCGGCGATTTCCGCATGTCCTTCCCGGACGTTCCCCAGGCATTCCTTGAAATAGTCGCACTGGACATCGACAACCACAACATCGGCCAGGGAGAGGGCATCTTCCGTGAAGGTGGCCATCAGGGTCTTTTTCTCGTTCACGCAGCGGGAGATCAGGGGAACGACCTCCGGGTCTTCCGCCTCCACGGGTGAGACGCCGCGATTGAAGAGAGGAATCTTCCAGTAGGACCGGACCGAGGGGCGCTGCATCCCGATGACAAATTTCGAGGGCTTGCCGGTGCCACGATCGACCGAATCGGCCACGACGCCCGCCATCACCGCACCCACGAAACCCAGGCCCATGACGACGACGATTTCCCGGCCCAGATCACGCTGCTCCTGAACAAGCTGTTGCAGGCGCTCTAATTCCAGAGGGTAATCTTCGGGCAAAGGCAGAGGAAAACTCTCCCCGGCAGGACTGGTTGAAGTGAGGGGATGAAGAGTGACTTCCGTAGGACCAATAGACAGAATATCGCTGGACGAATTCATAAGGACTCCTTCCTCGCAGGAATGTAAGGGGTAAATTGGATCGTGAAAATCAGTGGGATGCAGTCTTGAAACGAAGGGGGTGTCTGTGTACCGACACTATTAAAGCATGGGGAATCATTGCGGAATTAACTACGGTCGAAAAGTTTTGCCGTTGAAATTATTGGAAATTAGGGACAGCGCCCTATTTTCCTCAGTCTTCCTTGACTTTGTAAACCTTCCTGTGCACTTCCGTGTCGGAACGGTGGGCTTTGAGGTCGACGGCAACGGCATCAATTTTTTCGCTCAAGGATTTATTCATGGTTTCCAATTTGAAATCAACGAACTTGATCTTTTCACATAGCTCTTCCCGGACATCCCTGATCTCTTTACGAAGAACTTCGTGGCCTTCAACGACAATGTCCAGCTTGTGCTGGAAATGTTCGGATTGGATTCCAAGCTGGTGGCGGAACTCGGCTTTTATATCTTCTTTGAATTTGCACAAATCGCCTTTTATTTCTTCTCTGAAGCTGCGGGACTCCGCGTTCACTTCTCCCTTGAAGCTGCGGAAGTCACCTTTAGTTTCTTCTTTGAAGTTGTTGAAATCAGCGGTCATCCCTTCTTTGAAGTTGCGTAACTCGCCTTTAACTTCGTCCTTGAAGGTACCGATGAGCTGTTCGAGACGGTTGAATTCTTCGTCATTCATTATGGATCCCACCTTTCGGGTTCAGGTCTTGAAACATGAGGTGTTGGAGTGTGCAATAACATATCCTGGTGATCTGCCTGTGTCAAGGTGCTGATCATGAAATCAGACAGGGAATGCCCGGAGGGCTTCCGGGAGTGCCATGAAGGAATAAGCGACAGCTCAAAAGTTTTGCCTCCGACATCAATGGGTTTCGTGACAATGAATTCCGGCCTCGCCGGTTTCTACCGTCTCCAGAATTGCCTTACTGCCGGCGGATGTCAGGACGCTCTCGGCCCGGCCGTAGCGGTCTTCCAGACGGAGAGTGTCTTCTTCCCCGAGGGACGCCCCGAACTGGACCTCGATGATCTCCAAGGGGGGCTGTCCGGGATTTTCGACGCGATGCTTTTCACCGGCGGGGATGAAGGTGAACTGGTTCTCCGTGAGAAGGAGGATCTCCCTGCCCAGCGTAACCGCGGCGACGCCCCGCACTACGATCCAGTGTTCCGAGCGGTGGCGGTGCACCTGCAGGCTGGTCATCGCTCCGGGGTTGACGAGCATGCGGTTCACCCGGACCCCATCGCCCTGAGCCAGGGAATCATACCACCCCCAGGGGCGAAAGACCTTGCGATGGGCGGTCCCTTCCCGGCGTTCCTTCGCTTTGAGGGAGGCGACGATTTTTTTGACATCCTGGACCTTATCCATATCCGCGACAAGAACCGCATCCGGGGTTTCAATCACAGCCAGCAGATCGATGCCGACACAGGAAACCAGGCGAGAGGTGGAAATAACGAGAGAGTCTTGGGAATTTTCGAGGAGCACATCCCCGGATGCGGCGTTGCCTTCTTCATCTTTTTCGCTGATGCGCCAGACGGCGTCCCACGCGCCGACGTCGGACCACCCCGCATCCAGAGCGACCATGACGCCGCGGATGGTTGGATCGGCCAGGGCGCGGAGATTTTCCATGACGGCATAATCGATGGAGTCGGCGGGGCATTCGGAGAAGGATTCGGAATCCAGACGATGGAAATCCAGGTCGCGCCTCCCCCGGAAAAAGGCGGCGCGGCAGGCGGCCAGCATGGACGGCTGAAGCTGCTCCATCACCTTAAGCCACGTTTCGGCCCGCACGAGAAACATGCCGCTGTTCCAGCAGTAGTCGCCGGTGGCCAGATAGGATTCCGCCGTCGTGAAATCCGGCTTCTCGACGAAACGGAGTATCGGGAACGTCTCCTCGGCAAGGGGAGAGTCCTGATCCGCCTGGATGTATCCATATCCCGTTTCCGGCCAGTCCGGAACGATGCCGAAGGTGACGACGGCCCCGGAAAGGGCGGGAGCGATGCCTCTTTCGACGGCCTGATGAAAGGCTTCCCGGTTTTTCACCAGGTGATCGGCGGGCATGACCAGCAGGAGGGAATCCCCGCCGTTTTCCTCCGCGGAAAGAGCGGCGACGGTCAGGGCCGGAGCAGTGTTGCGGCCCTGGGGTTCCAGGATGATGGACGCCCCCGCGCTGCCCGCCTCTCGCAGCTGCTGGGCAACGACGAAGCGGTGGTCTTCATTGCAGACCACAATCGGGGACGGGGAGAGGATTACATCCGGACAGGCAAAGCCTTCCAGCCGCCGGATCGTTCCCTGAAGCATCGTTTCCTCCCCCGCCAGAGGCAGAAGCTGTTTGGGGTACTCATCCCGCGAAAGCGGCCACAGGCGGCTTCCCGCCCCACCGCAGAGAATCGTGGGAATCAGCATTGTTTCCGCGCAATTCAGATTTTGTGAGTTTCGCATAATCTCCCTCAATAAATAAGGACAGCGCCCAATGATTTAAAAGGGAAACAGAAATCCATGCCTGTTTCCCTGCCACAGAAGATAAGACACCTGAAAATCAGGGATCGGATCGGAAATGAGAGGGAGCGTCCGGAGGGCTTCCTGCTATGCCGCCAGGGACGTCCGGCCCGGTGCTTCCGCGTGTTTGATATTTATTTTTTTATGAATGATTTTAAATGGATAGAAATGAACCAGGAATGAAATGAGGGTAAAGCTCCGCTGTGTGGGTTACATAAACCCTTACTTGAAAAGCTCCAAAATCTTATTTTAAATAATCCATCTACTTAGTTTATCTAATCCAAAAACTTAGGCCGCCTACCTAAAACTACTTAGTGTATTTGTCAAGTAAAAAATTCAAAAAAAACGCCGGTCCCGGACCATCTGATCCGAAAACCGGCGTTTTTAATGTGTAAATAAAATGAACAGGGCCAGCGCCCTGTTTTTCACAGTCTACTTTTCAAGCTCTTCTTTTTTCATGGAATACCCCTGGCGGAAAAAAGTCCCTGCATCAAATTCACGAATTCTTCCCGGCAAATAAAATGGATAAGGTTTCCCGCCGTGCCTGTTCCGGCCATGTCCTATCTCTGATTGGCCGTTCGCCAGGCGGCGATGAAGCGGTCGACGAGGCGTTCCGTTTCCCTGTATATGCCATCGAGATTGCCGATATGGACAACGCCGGTCGAGTTAAGGGACCACGTATCGGCAAGTGTCCGGACGGAAGGATGCGCCTCCATGCAGACCACCTGCTGGAGTTCGAGCGTCACATCGTAGGCGAACCAGTATTTTTCGTTTTCATGGGAATTCACGTTCAGGTACAAAACGGGCTGACCGCGCGTCTTGAGCCATTCCTCCCGGGAAAGGGTGCGGATGCCCCCGGCCCGGAGGCGCTTTTCGACATTTTCCTTCAGCCGCGCCCGGCTTAATCCTGCCTTTTTCAGATACCTGTCATATTTTGTGATATTGGGCTGCAGCTCTTCCACCAGCACGTAAACACCCGGCAGCCCGGCCAGCGTCTTCCGCGAAAGCTCCGAATCCTGGGCGGAAGCGGGAGGCAATCCAGCAAACCACGCGAACGCGATAGCGATAATAAGTGAACAGAGAGCGAATTTGCACTTCAACATTTAATGACCTCCTTATTCAACGTCCCCCTTTGTTTCTTTCCTTTTCAAGGAAATTTCACCTTCAGTTTCTAAATCCCGTTGATTGAATCGGCAATGAGCTTCTGATCGTCCTCCTTCAGGTAGGGGTGCATGGGAAGGCTGAAGATGCGCCGCGCGCAGTCGTCGCTGACCGGGAAATCGTCCGGGCGGTAGCCGAGGGAGGCGAAGGCGTCCTGGACGTGCAGCGGTTTGGGATAATACACCATCGTGGGGATGCCCTCCTTCTGCAGGGCGGTCTGGATGGCGGAGCGGTGCGCGTTGTCGCGGGCCAGGATGGAGTACTGCGCCCAGACGGAAAGATACCCATCCGGGACATAAGGCAGTACGAACGACTCGTTCTGTGCGAGCAGGGCTGAATAGCGTCCTGCGGCCTGCTGGCGGAGGATTGTTTCCTCGGGAAAGAGGGAGAACTTGGCCAGCAGGATGGCGGCCTGAAGCGAGTCCAGCCGGCCGTTGATCCCGACCCTGACGTTGTTGTACCGGTCGCTGCCCTGGCCGTGAATCCGGATGGAGCGCATGAGATCAGCCAGGGTGTCGTCGTCGGTGAAGCACATCCCGCCGTCACCGTAACCGCCCAGCGGCTTCGCCGGGAAGAAGGACGTGCAGGCGATGTCGGCCAGCGCGCCGGCTTTTTTCCCCTGATATTCCGCGCCGAAGGACTGGGCCGCGTCCTCGATGACAAAGAGGCCGTTCTCCCGGGCAATTGCGGAAATCCGATCGTAATCCGCCGGCAGGCCGAAGAGATCCACAGGGATGATCCCTTTTGGAGTCAGCACTGCGCTCTGCGAGGCGGCAGGCAGGGGATGGAGGCGGGGATCATTCTGCTTCACGGCCTGGATGGCCTGCTCCAGCTTTTCCGGATCGATGTTGAAGGTCCGGGGATCGATGTCCACAAAGACAGGGGTGGCCCCCAGCAGGGCGACCACTTCCGCCGTTGCGATGAAGGTGAAGGGCGTGGTGAAAACCGCATCGCCCGGCCCGACCCCGTAAGCCATCAGGGCCAGCAGAAGGGCGTCCGTCCCGGACGAGCAGGCGATGGCGTGCCTCACGCCCGTGTACTCGGCCAGGGCCTGTTCCAGCGCCCCGATTTCCGGCCCCATGATGTACTGGCCGTGATCCAGCACCTTCCGGATATTCTCTTCAATTTGCATGCGAATTCGCTGCTGCTGCGCGGGCAGATCAATAAAGTTCATAAAGCCTCTCCTTGTTCAACGTTTTATGTTCTATCTTCTACGTTCAATGTTCTCTGACGTGGCAAATCTCTTTAACCGGCAGCCGGTCCCTGTTTCTCATAATGGCGGACGTATTTTTTCAGGAGCGTCCTGACGGCCTCGGGGCTGTCGGGATCGAGGGATTTGACGGCGCTGTCGAAATCAGCAAGGATCGGGGTCAGGTCGTCCAGGGAATACTTCTCGCTGTTCCGGGCGATGAAAATTTTTTCGTGGAGACTGGCGACGGTCCCCTCTTCCGCCGTGAGGATTTCCTCGAAAAGCTTTTCTCCCGGCCGCAGACCCGTGAACTCGAATTCAATGTCCTTGTACGGCTCCAGCCCCTGGAGGCGGACCAGCTCTTCGGCCACCTCGAGAATTCTCACGGGCTCTCCCATATCCAGGACAAAGACCTCCCCGCCGCCGCCCATCGTCGAAGCCTGCAGGACAAGGGACACCGCCTCGGGGATCGTCATGAAATACCTCAACATGTCCCGGTGGGTGATGGTCAACGGCCCCCCGTGCTTGAGCTGATCCAGAAACAGGGGCAGAACGCTCCCCCGGCTTCCCAGCACGTTGCCGAACCGGACGGAAACATATCGCGTCGACTCGCCGCCCTCCTTCCCGCTGCCCGCTTCCTGGAAGGCCCGGCAGATATGCTCGGCCATCCTTTTCGTCGCCCCCATCACACTGGTCGGCCGGACGGCCTTGTCCGTGGAGATCATGATGAACTTCTCGACACCGTAATTTTTCGCCGCCTCGGCCAGGGCATGCGTCCCGAAGATATTGACCTTGACGGCCTCCTTGGGGTTGCTCTCCATCATCGGGACATGCTTGTACGCGGCCGCGTGAAAAACGATCCGGGGGGCGTAAGCCCGGAAGACCTCATCGAGCCTTCCCCGATCCCGGACGTCGCCGGTCACATACTGAATCCGGTCTGACAGCTCAGGAAACAGGCGCTGCAGTTTCAGCCCGAGGTTGTGGAGTTCCGTCTCGTCGATATCGAACAGGACCAGGCAGGAAGGGGAAAAGGAACACACCTGCGTGACGATTTCCGATCCGATGGAGCCGCCGGCGCCGGTCACCATGATCGACCTGCCGGTCAGAAAGTCCCGGATTCCCTCATAATCCACGGTGATAGCCTGACGTCCGATCAGATCCTCGATGGCGATATCCTCCAGGGCCCTGAGATTGATCTCCGGCCGCTCGAAGTTGTAGATCCGCGGGACGAATTTGATGGTCTTCACCCCGGCCCGCCTGGCCGAATCGTACAGCACCCGGAGCTTCCTGTGGTTGAGGGAGGGGATGGCGATGATCACCGCCTCGATATCATTGCGGGAGATCAGGGTTCTCAGCTCGCCCAGCCTTCCGAGGACCTTGACGCCGTGGATGTAGACGCCGATCTTGCGCGTGTCGTTGTCCAGCAGACCGACGGGATAAAACGCCGAAAAGCGCTGCTTTGCCATGTCCCGCAGGATCATCTCGCCGGTGTTGCCGGCTCCCAGGATCAGAGTCCTTTTTCCCGTCCGGACTGATTTTTTCCCCCGGATCACCTCCAGGTAGACCCGTTTCGCGACCCTCATTCCACCGATAAAGAACAGTGAAAAAACGCCGTCCACGATGAAGATCCGTTTGACGTAGCCTTCAAGGGGGAACTGGATGTGCCAGAACTCGGGAATGGGAATGGGAAAACTGGCGACCATCAGGACCAGGTCGGAAATCATGACCGCCGCCATGATGTTGGTCAGATCGGAGACCCCGACGTAGCGCCAGGTCATCCGGTATCCCCGGAAGACGGCAAGGAAAAACAGTTTGACGGCAAGGAAATAGGGCAGGACCGGTTCCATCAGCCTGATGTAATCGACCGCCTGGCTGAAGTTGAAGTGAATCAGGAAGGAAAGATAGAGGGACAGACAGATGAAGAAAATGTCCCCGGATAAAAACAATAAAAGCCGCTTCTGCGGCGTCGGCGTCATAAGACTGCGCATGGTTTTTTGCTTAACCCCTGCTTGACGTTGCCTGTGGCGAACGTTCTTTCTTACACGATTCCTCTCGTTTTTGCCATCCTGAGAATAACCAGTGTGTAAGCGGCCTGAAAGAGCAGAAACGGCAGGAAAACAAAAAGGCGGCGGTCGCCCGGGATTTGAACCATCCAGAATGCCGCCCCGCCCTGCATAAGGCACACTCCGTAGTGAAACAGCGTTACGGCGCGATGGCTGAACCCGCTCTGCTGAAAGAGCTGATACAGATGGCTGCGGTGCGCGTCGAACACCCGTTCGCCCCGGATAAGGCGCCGGAAAAACGTGAAGGTCGTATCATAAATGATGTTGAACATCAACAGGGGCATGACGAAAAATGAGGTATGGGAGTGGTCGTACCGCGCGGCGATAATGGCCAGGACGGCGAAAGCGAATCCGAGAAAGGCGCTTCCCACATCCCCCATGAAGATCCGGGCCGGAGGAAAGTTGTAGAGAAGGAAGCCCGCCGTCCCCGCCAGCAGGGTGTAAGAGGTGATATAAACGAATGTGCTCCCCTGGAAGAAAGTAATGGCGCAGAAAAAGGCGCTGACAATCACGCCGACGCCGCCCATCAGGCCGTCCAGCCCGTCCATGAAATTGAAGGCGTTGGTCAGACCGACGATCCAGAGAAAGGACAGGGGGTACCCCCAGAATCCAAGCGGGACGTTCCCCACCCAGGGCAGGGCCACTTCATCGATCACCAGCCCGAACGCCAGAACGAGGAACGCGGCCAGGCACTGCGCGGCCAGTTTTATGAGGAAGGGCTTGTTCTTGACGTCGTCATAAAGGGAGATCCCCGCGATGAGCAGAGCGGAGAAGACGAATCCGAGAAAATGCCGGCGGGGGATCATCGTGGCGTCGGCAAAGCAGAAAATAAGGATCACGCCGAGCAGGAAAGTGACAACGATGGAAACGCCGCCTGATTTCGGGGTGGGGACGCTGTGCGACGAACGCGCTCCGGGAATGTCGATCACCTTGAAATGACGGAGAATGTATCGCGTGGTAAGCAGGGACACGAGGAACAGGCCGAACGCGAAAGAGAGATGGAGGAAAAAGGCGGTTGGGGTCATCGGATTTTCAAGAGGGCAAGGTCCCGCATCTCCTTGACGGTCTCTTCCCAGCCCGTTTTTAAATCATAGCGGGGGGAAAAACCCAGTTCTCTCTGGAGAAGGCTGCCGTCGACGGCGATATCCTCGGTATATTTATCCAGCATTCCCCGGGTGACCAGGGGTTTCAAACCGAGAGCGACACTTCCCTTTTCGGTGAGTCCGATCAGAAAGCGGGTCGGCCCCAGAGGCAGAAAACACCGCGGTGGCCTGCGGCCCAGGGTGGAGCAGATGGACTCGATAATTTCATTCAAGGTATGAAATGTCCCGTCCGTAACGTTGAAGATCCTGCCCGCCGCGGCGGGATGAGAAACCACCAGCGCAGCGGCATCGCCGACGTCCCTGTCGTAAACCAGCGTCCGCCGATTGTGTCCCCTTCCGACAGGGACAAAGCGATGACAGGCCAGGGCCTGGGTCAGGCGCTCGTAGTTTCCCTTGATGCGGGAGCCGTAAACCGCCCCCAGGCGCAGGACCGTGCCCAGAGGTCGGCCATCGGGGCCTTCTGCATTCAATACGATCTGTTCGGCGGCAAGCTTTGTCCGGGCGTAATCCGTTTCCGGCCGCGCCGGAGAAGCCTCATCGAGGATCCGCCCGTCCGCCGGCCCGTACACGGCAATGGTGCTGAACAGAATAACGCGACGGACGCCTGAGTTCAGTGCCGCCTCGACGACCGTCTTCGTTCCGCCGACGTTCACGTGCTCGTATTTTTCCCGCAACTCGGGAGGCGGATTGACGATATGCAGGAGCGCCGCCATATGGACGACGGCATCTACGCCCTCCATGGCGGACTGGACGGCTGCCCTCTCCGTGACATCGCCGGCAATAATTTCTACCCCCGGAGGGAACAGCCCCGGTGAAGGTTCATCGATAGAAAAAGCTCGAACCCGGTGGCCGGCATCGCACATCGCGGAAACGACCCGCGGCCCGATGGCGCCGGTGGCTCCGGTAACGAGGATGTTCATGGCTTCAGCAGTTCCCTGTATATGTTCATGGTCTTCGCGACAACCTTCTCCAGGGCGAATTCGCTGACCACAATTTCCCGACCCTTGCATCCCATCTTTTTCCGCAGTGCAGGCTGTTCGATCAGAAGCTGAAGCGCGTCAGCCAGTTCTGCCGTGCCGCGGACGGGAACCAGCAAGCCGTTCTCGCCCTGACGGACAACATCACGGCAGCCCGGCGTATCCGTGGTAACGATGGGACGGCCGCAGGACGCCGCCTCCAGCAGAACCTTGGGCAGCCCTTCCCGGTAGGAAGGCAGGCAGACGATGTGGGACTGTTCAAATACCGCAGGCATATCTTCACGGCGCCCCCACCACTCGACCGCGCCCTCCGCATGCCAGGCCGTCAACTGCTCCGTGGGGATTGCCGAAGGGTTGTGCGGGTCCGTATCCCCCACCAGGACGAAGCGGGCAGAGATGCCGCGTTTTTTCAGTTGTCCGGCGGCATCTACGAATTCCCGGACTCCTTTATCCCACAACATGCGGGATGGCAAAATAACGACCGGGACTCCCGGAGGCTCCGGCGTCGGGACGAAAACAGCCGTATCCACCCCCGATCCCCGAATCAGCCTTATCCGCTTTTCACTGATAAACCTTTTGCGGATAAACTTGGCGCGGTCATCCTGGTTCTGCAAAATCAGGCGCGACCGTCGGCTGTTCAGGAGCCCCCGAAACGCGCTGCCGATGACCGGGCGCAGGAACCGGGCTTTGGGCTGATCGGAAGTGAAGATATACCCGAGACCCGCCAGGGCATTCACCACCCGGGACACGCCTGAAAGTCGGGCGGCAAGCGATCCATAGAGCACCGGCTTCATGGCCACCTGGTGAACGATGTCCGGTTTCTCTTTTCGATAAAGGGCGACAAGGCGGGCAAGAACGGCCAGCTCGGACGCCGGATTCATGCCTTTACGGGAAAGATCGAAGGGAATGAGCCGGATGCCTGCTCGACGGATCACATCAGCGTGCTCGTTGACGTTTGTCACGACAGCGACATCATACCCGGCATCCCGCGCTGCCAGGGCGAGCGGCAGACGGTGAGAGCAGAAATACCAGTCCTCCGTGATGAAATAGAGGATCTTCGGACGGCTCATGTGTTACTCTCCAGCCAGGCCTGGAACATCAGGATATCCCAGAGATGATACTGCCAGTTGCGCTGTCCCGACAGATGTTCCCGCCACTTCAGACCAATGGGTCCGGGATTGAAAAATCCCTCCCGTTTCAGCCGGTCTTCCGCAAGCAGCGCTTCAGCCCAAGCTTTCAAAGGCCCGCGCAGCCAGGCATCCAGGGGAATGCTGAACCCTGTCTTGGGCCGCTCGATCAGCTCTCTGGGGACATGGCGATAGAGAACCTGCCGCAGCAGCCACTTGCCCTTCCCTTCACGGATTTTCTGATGAAGAGGAATGCGCCAGGCCAGCTCGACCACCCGATGATCCAGCAGGGGAATTCGTGCTTCAAGGCTGTTGGCCATGGCCGCGCGATCAACTTTTACCAGGATGTCGTCGGTCATATAGGTCTGGGCATCCATGGCCATCATCCAGTGTTCAAAACTGTCGGTGTACGGCCACGCGGACGGATTGGTCAGCAGAGTCCGTGGTTCCTGCCCGCCGATGACCACTTCCGCAGGATTGTGCCAATGGCTGGCAAGCCGGCGGTAGAACGCCTCCCCGTCCGCAAGGGTCAGCACTTCGGCCAGCTTGTGGGCCTTGTCGCCTGGCGAGGCGAGACGCATCCCGCTGGGCAGCACAGGACTGACGGCAGAATACAGCCTGTCCCAGGTGGCCGGAGCCAGGGCGCAAAGGGTATTTGCCGCCGCGCGACGGGCCGACAGCGGTAAACGGTTCATCCTCTGCCAGACCCGGCGGGCCGTCAGATAGCGATTGTAGCCCCCGAAGAGTTCGTCGCCGGCATCGCCGCTCAGGGCAACCTTCACATGCCTGCCGGCCAGTCGGCTGACCAGGAAGGTGGGGATCTGTGAGCTGTCACTGAAAGGCTCGCAGTATATTGTCGGCAGTTTCGGGACGACAGCCAGCGCGTCTTCGGAAGAGACATGAAGTTCGGTATGGTCTGTACCGAGATGCCGGGCTACAGCTTTGGCATGTTCCGCTTCGTTGTCCGCCGAGTCGGTGCCGATGGTGAAGGTGCGGACAGGCAGACTGCTGTGCGCCTTCATCAGGGCGACAATGGCGCTGCTGTCGATGCCGCCGCTCAGGAATGCCCCCACGGGCACGTCAGCCAGCATCTGAAGCTTCACACTGTTGGAAAGGCGATCTTCCAGCTCATCGACGGCCTCGGCATCGGAACCGGCGAATGGCCGGGCCAGGCCGGCTGTCACCACGTCATTGTAACGCCACCAGGCTTGAGGGCTGACCGACTGTGAAACGCGGCCGTCGGAAAAGGAAATGCTCAGATAATGCCCGGGCATCAATTTGCGGATGCCCTGATAGATGGAGTACGGTGCAGGAATGCAGTTATGCCGCAGCAGCAGCGTCAGCGCGTCGCGATCCACCCCGGCGCGGAAATCCGGGTGGGCTTTCAGGGCCTTCAGTTCGGAGCCGAACAGCAGCGTGCCGCCCTGCCATCCGTAATAAAGCGGTTTTTCACCCAGGCGGTCCCGGGCCAGGGTCAGCACTCTGTCTTCAATATCCCACAGGGCCAGAGCAAACATGCCCACCGTAGCGTTCAGGGTACGCTCGATGCCCCAGGCCGAAAAGCAGGCCAGCAGGGTTTCCGTATCGGCATGGCCACGCCAGAGAGGCTCCTTTCCCCTCGCGGCTAATTCCTTCCGCAGTTCGAGATGGTTGTAAATCTCCCCGTTGAAGGCAATCACATACCGCCCGCACGCTGACGTCATCGGTTGATGGCCGGCGGAGGAAAGCTCCAGGATTGACAGACGGCGGTGCCCCAGTGCCAGACCGATGGACGCGTCAACCCAGTATCCCGCGCTGTCCGGACCGCGATGGGTGATCGCGGCGGTCATGGCTTCCACTGTCCGCATGAATTCCCCGGAAGCCGAAGCTCCATTTTTTCCCCAAAAACCGGCGATTCCACACATCAGCCACGTCTCTTCATTCTGTTCCTGGATGGTCAGGGAGCATGCAGGGCCAGATCATCGGTCGATCCCGGACGGCCTGCCCTTGCGGTCGTCCTGATCATCAAGCCGGACCATGTTTCGCCAAAGCTCCTGCCACACCGCCTCCGTCTGAGGGTCGACTGTATCCAGGCGGTTCCTCATGCGATCGATTCCCAGTTCCGTGTTCAAAAAATCGGCTACAATCTTTACAGGCTGGATTATGGAGAGCAGGCACGCATCGGTCCAGCGGCCGCTTTTCACAGCGTGCCCGGCAATAGCCCGCCAAAAGGCTATGCGTCGGCTGAACATCTTCTTGAAGGAACGGCCGTCCTCCCGGTACCCCAGCAAGACCTCCGGAAGACCCGCGAAACAGCTTTCTCTGTAAGCGCTGTACAAAACCAGCTGGTCCTCGGCGCCGTTGGCCCGGGTCGTATAAGGATGCGCGCGGAACCAGGCTGTTTTCCCCAGCCAGGTCGGATGAAAGAAATGGAACCCCTTCCATGGCTTTCCGCATATGTCCTGATGACTTTCAGGCACCGGTATCAGACCGTACAGGTTGCCCTGATCACGAAAGACAGCGATGGACGAAGCGACTACGTCGACCTTAGGGTGGCTCTCCAGAAACGCCACCTGCCTTTCGAGCCGGTCTGGAAACGCGATGTCATCGGCATCCATACGGCAGAAATATTTACCTTCAGACATGGACACAGCCTGGTTCAACCGGGCGGAAATGCCCTTGTTCACGCCGTCGGATACGACCCTTATCCGCTCGTCGCCGAAGCTCTTCGCAATTTTACAGCTTTCATCCGTAGAGCCATCATTCATCAGCAGCAATGTCCATTTCGGATAAGTCTGCGCGATGATGGACTGAACCGCGCTGCGCAGGGTCGCTTCAGCGTTGTATACCGGCAGCCCGATGGTCACAAGGGGTGAATCAGATTTCATTTTTCAGTCTTGATAACCTTTCCCTGCATCAGGCCATATAATGGGCAGGCAAATGCCCGTCTGCAGGATCATGCTGAGGCTGGGATTCAAATCCTTATCCAGGAGGCGGGAATATTGTCCGGGGTGTCGAGCCCGTTGTTGAACCATTTCCGGGGGGCATAAACGATTTTTTCCGGATTGCTGCAAAGCCAGGCCCCCCACCAGCTGAAACTGCTGTTGGCAATGATATGATGGCGGCAAGCGATCATCAGCCGCAAATCCTCGTCTCCCCGGTCCGGGCCGTTCTGATCCATGAAACAGGTCTCGAAACCGAGTTTAAGATTCCCTCTCGCCCAGGCAATGTCATCGGAAAACACAAAAAAAACCGGCTCAACCACCTTCCGTGAGATCTGCTCAACCGCAAGTCGATAGTAGGCCGGCGTACACAGGCCATGGAACGCGTTGGCATCCGGTAGAGTTACATAATCTCCCCGCCGGATGTGAATCGATACCGATTCACAGGAAGCGATACGCTCCAGAATTTTCCGGTTGCGTTCCGCCGGATCGGTTTGGAAGGAAAATTCCCGCCGGATCTCCGAATCAACATCGGAAAAGTATTTTTCGCTTTGCCAATAGCCGTCAAGATAGACGTTCCCCTGCAAATTCAAGATTTCCGGATCAAAATTATAGCTTTTTTCGATGATGTGAGTCTGGCGGGTGTGGAATATTCTTTTTTTCAGAAAAAGGGGAAGACGCCTGAAGAATGCGTTCTGCCTTCTCGATTTGAAGTCCTTGATATCGCCGGCGGAAGCCGATTCCCCGGCGATGCGAAATGCATCCAGTTCATACTTGCGCGGGGTCCATGATCCCGTCTCCTGAAACCAGCCCAGATCCAGGAACAGCGGCATTTTGTTGACCAGGGAAACCCGTCGGGCAGCGGCATATTGAAACATCTGATTGCCGATTCCACCGGTCAGTCGGACAATCACCATGATCTACCGGCTTTCTCCTCTTTTGCCGTAAAGCAGCGTCATGCCGGGAAGGCCCAGTTCCTGGCGGAGAATCCTGTAGGAAGGCGCCGTCTGCAGAACATCCTGAACCGCCTGATAGGGTCCGATATTGTAATGGGAATCGGGAGACTGAAAGAACGTATCGTGCAGCAGAATGTTTGCATCGGGAACAGCATCGATGATCCCCTCCAGCTCACGCTTGACGGATTCATACCCGTGATCGCCGTCGATGAAGAACAATGGTGCTTCAGCCGCGTGCCGGTTCTGCGGAGAGAGGCCGGCCATCTGCTGCCGATAGAAGTTGAGAGACGTTTCCAGACCATCTCCCTGGAGAAGGTGAACCCCTTCCAGATCCCTGACATACATCCCCCGTTTTTCCCCGGGATGTTCGATATGTTCAACGTCATCCGGCAAGTCGATGGAGTAAATCTGTGTATTGACCTTGAATTGGCGTGCCGTCTCATAGAAAATCCGGGCCGACTTCCCCAGATTGGTCCCCCATTCAAAAATCAAGGCTGGCTTGAGGGCGCACACGGCGGCCACCATCAGACATTGCTCGTTTATCGGGTAGGGGTGGATCCCCACAACCGGCACCAGTTTATGAATGATAAATTCAGAAAGCACCCAGTTATTCACTTCCAGCTCCCGGCAGTGGGGATTGACCACGACTGCCTGATCGGCGAAGCTCTCAATCTGTCTGCGTCTTCTTTTTAATCGGCCTAAAATGCTTTTCATGCCTTCCGAATCTTCTCCTCCAGCAAAGTCAGAAATATTTTTTCATACTCTCTGCTGATTTTTTCCCATGTGAATTTTTCCCGCCAGTTTTTCTTTCCCGCAGCCCCCAATCTCTGACGCAGCGCCTCATCCTTCACCAGCTTGCACATATGCTTCGCAAGAACATGGGGATCGACCCGGGTGTATCCTCTGGCATCTCTTTCAGCAGGACAGACAATCCCCGCGCCCGTCCATTGGGCTATTTCTTCCGAATTCCCTACGGGAACCGTCAGGAAGGGGGTTCCCGCCGCTGCCGATTCGAAAAGGACCAGCGGAGAATACTCCACATTCGAGGCAAAAACAAAGAGATCGGCTGCCATGAACGCGTTGACAAGAGATGGCCTTGGCAAGTCGGTTACAACAACGTTTTTGCCGGCGTGCTTCTTTATTCTCCTTATCGTTGCTTCCATTTGATCGTCTTTTCCCACCCGAATGCCTATTGATCTCAGGGAAACCTTGATGACATGCTTGGTAAAATATTTTATTCCGTACTGTCGTGCCACACCGAGAAATTTGCTGAACATCTGCAAAACATCCGAATAATTCTGAACAGTTTTATTGCCATTCAATATAAGCGTTGCCGCGCGGCCATCCATGTCTGCGATCTCAAACGCCTGTGCCACCTCGAGATGCCCCTTAAGGCCGGTGAAGCTGCCCACTGTCAGAAAAATGAAATCATCTTCCGCAATCCCAAGCGAACGGCGGAATTCCGGATCGCGCTGCTTTTCAAACTCAAGCTCATTTGCCCCATTGGGAACGATTGAATAATTCAGGATTCCATGCTCTTTTGCGAAATTGATATCCCTGTAATCCGAGGCATAGAAAATAAGCCTGTCAAACTTCCGAAGGATATCGGGCAATTGCCTGAAATACCCCGCGTATGACGGTTCATACAGTCCGGAAAATCCGCAGGGAATAAACACTTTGGCCGCCGCGACCTGATCGAGCACAGGCCAGAGGGCATCAAATGTCCATTGCTGGGCCGCTTTAACCATGATGACATCGTATTTTTCAGATGTGATGAAGTTTTCATACTCATGAATTTCACCACGCATTCCAGATACGAAATTGCCATAGATGGAAAAGTCCCTGATCCGTACACCATTCAGGCTATCATCCTTACGAGTGGTCAACCTTGTGGTGGCGACAGTCACATCGTGCCCCATCGCAACAAAGCGCTCGGCAAGCTGCTGTATGACCATTTGAACGCCGCCGACACTCGGATAATAGAGCTCGCAGCACAAAAGAATCTTCACCGTTTTTTACCCTTGACTCTTATCACACCGATCGATTGTCACGGTACCAGTTCCACGTCCTTATAATGCCATCCTCAAAGGGAATCCGCATTGTCCAGCCTGTATCCCAACTGAGCCTGGAACTGTCGAGCACATTGACCGGAACATCGAACTTTCTGAGTGGAAGTGTTTTCAGTTTCACTTCAAGCCCTTCCGCCTGTGCCAGAGGTTGGAGTGCATCGAGGATATCCCGGTTGTTCCGTCCTTCTCCGCTTCCGATATTATAGATGCTTCCGGGGGGCCCTTTCAGCAGAGCGGCAACGATTCCCTCCGCGATATCCTCGACATGGATGTAATCGCGAACCGTTCCCGATTCTCCATAAAGGGTCAGCTCCAGGCCGCGGAGAATGGATGCGATGGCGGCGGCAATGAAACCCTGGCCGATAAAAGGTTTCTGTGTTTCTCCATAGGCATTCCCCGGTCTTACGCAAACGACAGGCAAATCGTGCGTCAAGTGGAACATCCGGGCGTACTTTTCAACTGCCAGTTTCGTGATGCCATAAGGAGAAATGGGGTTTGTCGGATGTTCTTCATTGATCGGCGTATTGAATGAATGTCCGTAAATAACACCGCCCGAAGAAATCAGAACAATCTTCTCCAGGTTAAAGCCACTTGCCACATCGAGCATGTTGACGAGAGGCGGGAGGTTCTCCAGGATATCCTGAACGGGATTGTCATAACTTGTTTTGGGAACGGTGGCATAGGCAAGGTCGATGATTTCATCAACGCCCCGTAGGATGCCCCGGATGAAATATTTGTCACCGAAATCACCCGGCACATACTCGACATTGTCTGGAAGAGACCGTGTTGGAACCTCGTTGCGCGCCACGACAATGACGTGTCTTCCTTTCCTCAGTAGAGCCCTGACAACAAAAGAACCAATAAACCCGGCCCCACCGATAACACAGCAACACTTCATCGTATGACCCTCAATCTCCATTGTTTTCCAACGAGCTTCCGTCCGGCACGCAGAATACGGGCCAGTGCACGCCTTCCCGATTCTCCCAGAAATCCTAAGTGCCTGGCCTGATAATAATGATAGCGGAGGTTATTGACGCGATACTGAACCTTTTCTTGAATCTCTCTGTACGGGGTGCCGGCATGATCACACAAGGCAATTGCAGCATCATGAACTACCGAAATCATCTCCCGCAATGATGTTTTCCCGGAAAATTGTGGATAGACCCCATGAATCAAAGCGGCAAGATCCCGCAATGATTGGTCCGAATAACGCCCTCCCGTGGCCCACATCAGATTTTCCACGTTTATTTTAAGCAGGTGCTGTAAAAACGGACTGTTTCCGGTACGCGACATGCTTTGGGGGATTTCCCGATAGATGTGAAGGGCCTCCGGGATGTTGGCCACCCGGAATTTTCTGGCAACCCGTGACCACATCTCATAGTCTTCGGGAGGTTGTCGATCTGGATTGGTGCAATACACTCCGACTTCATCAAAAACTGTTTTTCTGATCATCAGCGAGCTGTGGACAAAGGGATTATCGAACATGAGATCGAATTGCAGGGAAAGATTATCCGCATCGTGCCTGTGTAACCGCTTCGTCGGCTTCTGTTCCTCAAGGATCGAGGCCCAGGTCCCTGCCATACCACAATCAGGATGGGTCTCCATAAATGCGACCTGCTTCGATAAGCGATCCGGCAACGAAATGTCATCCTGATCCTGGCGGGCAATATAGGCCCCTTTCGCCAGGGCAATCCCCCTGTTGAGAGTCGCAGCCAACCCCTTGTTCTCTTGTGAATAAAACCGAATGCGCGGATCGGTACAGGAGGAAACGATGGAAGCAGAGTCGTCTGTGGAACCATCGTCAATGATGAGCAGTTCAAAATTCACATAAGACTGGGAAAGGGTACTTCCTATTGCTTCACGTAAATAACGAGAGCCATTGTAAACGGGAAGTACAACACTGATATATGTATCATCGGATACAAATGATTTGTTTTGATAAGATGTTTTCACTATTTATAAAAGAACTGATATTAACCTCTTTTTTGAGCTTCAATTAAATATCCGACAGTAAATTCTTCAATGAAAACTTCATCATCCAGTTTTGCTAAAACTTTCGGCAACCAGCATGTCAATATGTATTTCAACATAAGAGAACGTTTATCCGGTGCAAGTTCTTCAAGCACTCGGCCGGCTCTTGAAACTTCTTGCGCCACATGTTTCATAAGCCCACCAACAGGTTTAATCTCTTTTATATCTAAGCCGAATTCGGGAAGGAATTTCTTGTAGAAAAACGGAGAATAGCCACCATAAAAATGATAGGGTTGTTGGTGGATCGCACTTGAGAGCGGCGCAGTCAGAAGAAGAGTTCCATTTGGAGCCAAAACTCTTGCCAATTCCTCTATAACCTCAATTGGCTTGGGCACATGTTCCAAAACTTCTGTACATAGAACCACATCAAAAGAAGCGTCCGGAACCGGAATATTTGAGATATCACAAACATAATCTATTTTACCGTATTTCCATTCCTCAGCTAATATGCCTGATTTGGTGCCTGAATATTGGGAGAAATCTTGTGTTTTATAGTCACAATGCCGGAAGTAAGGTGCATATTGACATTCTCCGGCACCAGCATCTAAAACCCTTACACTTTGTTTTATTTTGCTTGCTTTATAAGCAACCCACTCATTTCTTGTTCTGGCATTAAAATTGACCACCTCATCGGGTGCACACAATTTGTTAATCCATCTATCCAAATTTAACCACTCATGCAAATGAATCAGCCACGTATTGAACATTAGTGTTTTTCTCATGTATCTCAAATTGATAAAGTCATGTATTTTCCCGTTTGATTTTCTTTTTGCCGGTATTGCTTTTCATAGAGGCCTGGCTTACAGAGAATGTATTCATTTAGACTATATAAATGGTTAAAAACAGGAATTTTATTATGTTAACCGTTATTTGAAAAAGTTCAGATTCACCACGAATAATGCCTATGCTATGTTTTTTCTATACATTATGCACTTATAACGCGCCAGCGATTTTATACTTAGCGCCTTCCAGCATATGAAATAATAAGCAAGAATTGAAGGCAGTTTATCGTGTTTCATATAAAAAGATCTCAATTCTTCTATGCTGTGATAACCATATCGTTTGTGGAGACTAAGTATTCGATAATAATAGTCATCCTGTGCGGCACATATATCACTGACAAATCCATATCTCGAGAACATAGCATTCAAGCCGTCTGAGGAATATATTGCTCTATGGCATGGCTTCCAAAAATTAATATCTTCATCCAAGGTTAAATCACTTTGGGAATCATTTAAAACTGGCAAACCATCAATGATAAGCAAACCATTTTTATTCAAACAAGAAGAAGAATCTTGAATAAATTCTTCCGGTTTATCTAGATGTTCGAGTAATGCACTACAATAAATGACATCCACCTGCTCACCAAAGCGCGATCCGTAATGTACCTTATTCGCATACTTTGGATATTTTTTCTGATAATTTTCCACGGCGGTTACTGACAAATCGAGGCCGTATGCATCAACCCCTCGTTGCAACAAACTGTTCAAGTGTTCACCAGACCCAAAACCAACCTCCAACACCTTAGCATGTCGATATAATTGATCCATGATCTGTTGACGATGCATATTGAAACCGAGGTATTGCTTTTTCCTGCGTCTTTGATCTATCTGTGCAAAATATTCAAATATTTTTAATTTCCAATAGCTTGTCTTTCTTTCATCAAGCGTTCTAAATACTTCATTAAAATATCTTTTATTGTCTTCATCTGCGGATTGATCAGAAATATAAATAAAAGAATGGCAGTCGTGACACTGAACATAGTCATTTAGCTTCAGATATGACAGTTCATTCCTGCAGGCTAAACAGTATTTGACCGATTTCTGTGCTTCCATAAGTCCGTTCTAACAAAAATAGAATTAATGTACGTGTCGGCAAACATCATGTATCCTTTATCCAGGATCATGTTAATCATGTGTTGTTCTTTTTTTTCGGTATTATTTTCTGTATAGGTTAAGGTTTCAATGCATATTACTTTAGGAAAGTTATATTTGAAATCAATAGATTCAACAATCAGCTCTTCAAATCCTTCGACATCTAGCGACAGGAAATCGGGGAATATGCCATCGGCGTAATCATTCAAGACGTTGGGAAGCGTGTCTGTCTTTATTCTTATCACGCGACTGACACTTATCGATGTTTCTTTCTTGAGCATCTCACTTTCCTCCATTGAGAAAGTGCTCATTGTCGGTGATGACATAACATAAAAATCCTTTACTCCTTTCTCATGAGCAATACCAATGTTTAAGTTGATATCATCACTCCTATGTTTTTGGAGAAGTTTGAATAATTCCGGATCAGGTTCTATATTGATTCCCCGTGAACCGTTTTGATAGAACAGTGCCGAATTATTCAGGGCGAATGGATGGTTGGCCCCGATATCAATGTAGGTCGGTTTATCAATCCCCATTGTTTGAAACAAGAAAGCAACTATCAAATCTTCTCCACACTGAGAATAGCTGATTTTAGCCTCTTTTCGCAGCATTCTAAACATATTAACTAATTTTCCACTCCATGACAGGTGCAAGTATTCCAGGACGTCTAGCTATCCAATATGGAGAGTCACTTAACCCCCCACTGATTTGAAATTCAACGTGAGGTGTCTTTTTCCCAGGTTCAAATATCCACTGCCTGAAGTGTAAACCTCCTATTACTTCTATGCGATAGCAGCCCTCATTAAGATAATGTGAAGGTATTTTACTCCGCCAATTACTAATACCAGTCTTTGTAATGGGCCAATTCTCTTCGCTTACATCGGTCTGATATGACCAGTAGAGTAAGTGACCTTCTTCAGTGTACAACGCATAACCCATAGTAAGGGCAGGATCTGTTTCCCGCATTTCCGCTTCAATCTGTACCCATATATCCTGGTTGTTGGATAAAGGCATTTCTAACGCATTACCTTCTATATCGGTGATGGTAACACTTAATGGATCAAACCAGGGGTTGGAAAAATCCTCGTTTGTTCTAACCCACTTACTGATGTTTTGTTGATCTGTTTTATCAAACAGATATCGTTTGATAACTTCCCTTATGTCTCGCGAATTCGCTGCCAGGCGACCTTTATCCAGCACGATGCAGGAAGTACAGAGTTTTTCAATAGCATTCATGTTATGACTGACAAAAAGAACTGTTCGTCCTTCTTTGCCGACATCTGACATTTTACCCAAGCATTTTTTTTGAAACTGCGAATCGCCCACTGCCAGCACTTCATCAACAACAAGGATCTCTGGCTCAAGATGAGCAGCTACAGCAAAGGCCAGACGGATGTACATACCACTCGAATAACGTTTAACGGGGGTATCGATAAATTTCTCGATTTCAGCAAAAGCTACAATTTCATCAAATTTATTCGATATTTCAGAGTGACTCATTCCTAAAATAGCACCGTTCAAGAAGACATTTTCTCTTCCTGTCAGTTCGGGATGAAATCCTGTTCCGACTTCAAGAAGGCTGGCCACACGGCCTTGAAGTTTCACTTGACCTTCCGTGGGACATGTCACTCGAGAAATAACTTTTAACAACGTCGATTTTCCGGCACCGTTGCGGCCTATGATGCCAAGAACTTCTCCCTGTTCCACATCAAAAGAAATTTTCTCCAGTGCTAGAAAGCTTGAATCCTGTTTGTAGTTACAAGATGAGGTGTGGCAATAAACATGCTCGCCGATGCGTGTATTGGGGTCTTCCTTCCCGCGAAATCTCGCCCACCAGCTTTGTAGATCCTGGAACAGCATGCCATGGTTAATGATTCCCAACCTGTACTGTTTGGTAAGATTTTCAACCTTAATGACCGTGTTACTCATGATTTTATACAGTATCCATAAATGATTTCTCAATACGACTAAAAAGTACAATTCCAGCGCATAGAATAAAGATTGTCATCCCTGCACTAACTGCCAGGTGCTCAAGATTCACAGAACCAGACCCCAGAAATGCATATCGGAAGGTTTCAATCAGGCTGGCCATGGGATTGAGGGCATAGAGCCATTGCCAGCGTTCCGGTATTTGTGACATGGGGTAAACGATTGGCGTGGCATACATCCAGAG
>Ga0123334_1001010_pt1 | contig 37302 bp, 26 predicted proteins | sample BiotimSIPDNA_FD_89706 | JGI IMG/M metagenome (GOLD analysis project Ga0123334, IMG submission 89706) | Anaerobic biogas reactor microbial communites from Washington, USA - Biogas_R1 time_0 SIP DNA | ecosystem: Engineered > Bioreactor > Anaerobic > Unclassified | place: Washington, USA...
GAATTATGAATTATGAATTATGAATTATGAATTATGAAATGCGCCTCAACATTCAGCATTCAACATTCAGCATTCAGCATTCAGCCCCTCGCCCCTAACGAATTATGAATTATGAATTATGAAATGCGCCTCAACATTCAGCATTCAACATTCAGCATTCAGCCCCTCGCCTCTCGCCCCTATTCATGCTGGGACTTTAGTGCGGGCGACGATGTCCGCCACGATGGTTTTCTTATCAATGCCTGTGTATGCCGCCTTTGGGTCGAGGGAGAGGCGATGGGCGATGACCGGGACAGCCAGGGCCTTGATGTCGTCGGGGAGAACATAATCGCGGTTGTTAAGGAAGGCGCGGGCTTGAGCAGCGCGGTAGAGGTCGAGGCTGGCGCGTGGGCTGGCGCCCAGGGTGACCTTCGGGTCAGTGCGGGTGGCGCGAACGATGTCGGTCAGGTAGCGCAGCACGGTCGGCTCCATGGCGATGTCGCGGACCTGCTGTTGCGCATTGGTGATGTCTGCCAGGGTCGCGACTGTTTGCAAGTCTTGGAGCGGGTGGCGTTTTCTTTGTTCCAGTACGATGCGACATTCGCTGTCAGCGTCAGGGTAGCCGATGGCGAGGCGCATGGCAAAGCGGTCGAGCTGCGCTTCGGGCAATGGGTAGGTGCCGTGGAATTCGATTGGGTTCTGGGTGGCGATGACGAGGAAGAGTTCTGGCAGTGGTCGTGCCGCGCCTTCGATGGACACTTGGCGTTCGCTCATCGCTTCCAGCAGGGCGGATTGGGTGCGCGGCGAAGCGCGGTTGATTTCGTCGCCCAGCAGGACGTTGCAGAAGACTGGCCCGGCGCGGAAAGTGAAATCGCCGCTTTTGGGGGAATAGATCATGCCGCCGGTGATGTCGGCTGGGAGCATGTCCGGGGTGAATTGGATGCGGTTATAGGCGCCTTGGATAGAGGTTGCCAAGGCTTTGGCCAGGGTGGTTTTGCCGACTCCAGGCACGTCTTCGAGAAGGACGTGTCCATTGGCCAGGAGGGCGGTCAGGAGCAAGTCGACGATGTCGTCCTTGCCCTGCATGACGCTGGTGAGGTTGGCGCGCAGGGAGGCGCAGAGTGATGTTGTCATAAAAAACGCCGCGACGGTTGGGGTGAAGCAGGGTCAGAGGCGGAGGAGGCGTTTCGCGTTGTCCGCGAAAATGGCCTGGCGTTCGGCAGGGGTGAGGTCTTCAGTCATGACGCCGCCGACCTGCATGCCGACGCTGCAGACCGGGAAGTCAGTGCCGAACAGGAAACGCTCGGCGCCGACTTGGTCAACGCCGTATTTGAGCATGCCATAGCGGAACAGGCCAGTGCCGCAGATGTCGAGATAGGCATTCGGATGGCGGCGGAGCAGATCGAGTTTGGCCATATAGGCGTCGTATTCGCCGGGGTGGGCGATGATGACAGTCAGGCGCGGGAAGTCGGTGAGCAGCTTGTCTATGTCCTCAAGAGTGGTTGGGTGGATGTTGACGACGTAGCCGAGCTCAATGGCCAAATCCCAGACCGGCCGCATGGCATCACTGGCATAGACGTCGTAGCCCATGCTGTAAGGAACCAGTTCGCCAATCAGGTTGACGCCTTCGCGCTGGCACCGTTCCAGCTCGCGGCAGGATTCATCAGGGAAGTTGCCGTGCACATGGATGCCGGGAATGTAGAAGCCGGGGTAGCGGCGCCGGAACTCAAGCGCGTCGTCGTTGAGGGCGCGGATGGGCGCGAAGTCGTCCCCTGCGAGACGGTGGATGACAGAACCACAGCATTGGGTAATGCCGTTCTGGCGCAGATGGGCGACAAAGGCGTCCGGGGACTTCACTGCTTGGTACTTGTTGATGCGGCAGTCATCCGTCAGAAAAGGATGCAGGTGTACGTCAATGATGGTGTGAGACATGGTGGTGAACTTTAGCAAACGGCAATAGTCGCTGCAGGGCCTGGGGGGAATGAAGCTGATTGCATAAACGTAATTGCCGTTTGTCGCAAGTCAACTCAGAACGGGTTGATCTCCTGGACAACGGGCTGAACCATGATTTCTGGGAAGACGAGGTGGTCGTGGAATTCGCACAGTTGGACGATTAGGTCGCCCATCTGGTCAGAACTCATCATTTGGGCGGCCAGGTCAGCGGTCGGCGGCGGCAGGCCAGCGGCGACGTTGAAGTTGGTGTCGCCCCAGGACGGAGTGACTACGGTGACGCGGACGTTGTGCGGCCGGAGCTCCGTGTAAAGGGCGCGGCTCATTTTGTCGAGACCAGCTTTGGCAGCGGTGTAAACGGCGAAGCCAGGCCAGCCATAATGAGCGCAGACGCTTGAGATGTTGATGATCAAGCCAGACTTCTGCGGAATCATGACCGCGGCGGCGCGACGGCAGCCGAGCAGAGCGCCGGTGAGGTTGATGGCGATTGACTGGATGATTTCTTCGTCACTGTAGTCGGTCAATGGGGCGACTTTGAGGCCGCCGCCGGCATTGTTGATGAGGACGTCGACGCGATTGCCGGCGGCGACGAAGACGCGGTCCCAGTCAGCGCTGGAGGTGACGTCGGCATGGACGGCCTCGACGCCGATTTCGGCGGCAGCCTGGCGGAGTTTTTGTTCATTGCGGCCGGTGATTAGGACACGGGCGCCGCGGGCGCGGAGTTTTTTGGCCATGCCATAGCCGTAGCCGCTTGAGCCGCCAGTGATAATGATGGTTTTGCCGGTGCAGTTCATGTCTTGTTCTCCTGGTTGACGAGTTGTTGCAGATGCCTGACGGAAATGTCGGCAGGGAGGGTGTGGTTATGGCAGGCGATGGCGGCAGCGAAGCCGGCGGCCTGGCCGAGTTGCATGATGGTGCGAGTCAAGCGGCAGCTGGACGCCGCCAGGCTGGAGAAGCCGGCGATGCGGCCAGCCAGGATGAGATTGTCGATGTCGACAGGCAGCAGGCACCGGTAGGGGATGCCGTAGGGGGCAGTGACCTGGCGCGTGGCCTGGCCGCCGCCGTGGCGGTCCATAGTATGATCAGCTGTGGCAATCAGATCGTCGTGCGTCTGCCCGGCCAGGCCGGCGAGAAGGTCGTTTTCAGTCAGCATATATCGGCAAACGACGCGGAAACTTTCGCGGATGCCGAGTTTTGGGAAGAGCATTTTGATGGCATAATGTTGGAATTCCGGCCAGTTTGTTTGCACGTGATGCCAGAAAGCCAGGATGCGTCGTTCTGTTTCGGCCAGGGCTGCCGGCATGGTCATGGTGGCGAGGTCCTGGCCGGTGATAGTGGGGAGCATATTGCAGTTGAAGTCGCCATTTGGGTACTGGGTGCCGACCATTTTGGGGAAGGACGGACTCCACCAGCACTCGGTTGGGATGTCCTTGGGCAGTGATTGCACGGCTGGGTCGCGGATTGGGGTGATGCGAAAGATGCGGGTGGCGCCGTTGACTTGTCCAGAAGGCGTGATTGGGGCGTCGGGTTCGTGAAAGCGGTCGTAGGGGTCTTGGCCGGTGAGAGTCTCGCAACCGGCGTCACGGGCTAGGATGCCGGCGTTGTCAATCCAGATGCGGGCGGTGATTCTGGCGCCATTCGCCAGGGTGACGGCACCGAGAGTGCGATTGTTGGCGCGTTCGGTGGCTACAACCGCCTGGCCGGTGATGACATGGCAGCAGCCGGTTTCGGCCAGCAGGGCAGTGGCGGCGTGATGCCAGGCGAGCGGTTCGAAGACGACGCCGTTCCAGCGGCCAGGCCACCAGGCAAGGCTGTAGTCCCAATCGGCTTTCAGGGTGTCTTGATAGCGCAGGAAGGGCACGATGCGTTGTTCGCCGCCAGGATAATTGGCCAAGATGTCGCGCATGAAGAAGCAGTGACGTGTGCTGGTGTAGATGCCGCATGCGCCAGGTAGGTGGGTGAGGCGGTCGAACAGGCGGCGCGGAATGCCGGTGGCACCGCAGACAGGCTCCCAGCAGTTGACGCCGGCGGTCGTCGAGGTGCCGCCGAGAAGCGTGTCCTGCTCGATGAGTACAGTCTTGACCCGACAGCGAGCCGCTGCCAGGGCGGCAGCGACACCACCTGAACCGCCGCCAATGACCGCTATGTCAGCCTGGAGGTGTGGAGTTGGCATAAACGAGTGCTGGCTAGAGGTTGTTCAAAAAAGACAAGGTTGAGTTTTCGCGAGAGGAAGGGGCAAGAATGATGGCTGTCCAGAACATGATGTAAGGGTGATACACAAAGTGCCCTCCCGTGCGCGTACGACAAAATTTGGGAGGGAGGCCCCCCTTGGGTGGGTGGGGTCTGATTTCTAAGCCTGCTGTAAAAATAGGCCATGACACGCCCCTTTTCAAACGGTTTTCAGCAGAATCATAGTTATTTTGTGCTTGAGCATGATTCTGCCTGCACGCTGGCATCATGCTTTCCATCACTTGAATGAGCTTTCTGATGCAAACCGGAGACTCGCGGGAATCTGAATGAGATAACGCGAAGGGGGCGACGCCCCTACACTACTATCGGCCAACTTTTTTGTTTTTGAGGAAGGATTTTTTTTATACGCTTTGCCCAGGGCTGCACGTCCCCCCTGGCGGGGTCGCTTACCCTGGGCTTCTGTGTCTCAGCCCTCTGGGTCTTTTGCCGCTTCGCGGCTGGTTTTCCTGCACAGCACACCCTAAAAAATCTGCGTCATCTGCGTCATCTGCGGATAAAACAACAGCAATTCAGTCATCAAGCAGACCGGCCTTGGCGAGCAGGGGGCGGAGGTCGTGATGATGGCGCCAGGTTTGAGGGGGCGGCGCAATGAAGGTCAATGTCGGCCCAGCGGTGCGTGGGAGGGTGATTTTCCAGGCGTGCAGGGCCTGGGAGGGCAGGCGCAGGCGTTTTTCGTCGTCAGGTGTGAGTTGTCCGGCGACAAAGCGGAGATAGATGGTCTCGTCGCAGCCGTAGATTTTGTCTCCGACGACAGGGAAGCCGCTGGCCGCGAGGGTAGCGCGGATTTGGTGGGTGCGGCCGGTATGGAGAGTAGCGGTCAGCAGAGCCAGGTCGCCGTGGACGGCCAGGCGTCGGAAGTCCGTGGTTGCTGTTTCGGCAGCGCGGTCGTGGGGTTTTTCCTGGTAGAAACCGCGTTTTTTGCGGACGGCGCTGGCAGTGTCAAGCGCCAGCCAGCCATTGGCTGTGAGGGCATCTGGGAAATGGTTCTGATTTTCGATGATGACCAGGTATTGTTTGGCTGCGGCCGGTGTTTGCAGCAGCCGGGCGGTGCGCCTGGCTGCGGTGGGATTGCGGGCGATGACGATGACGCCAGAGGTCTCGCGGTCGAGGCGGGTGACGAAGTGAGGAGTGGGCAGGGCAGGGAACGCGTTGAAGGGCGGCGGCAATTCCTGGCGTTCTGGGCAGGCAAGCATGGCCCAGAGCGTGTGATTGAAGAAGCACCCGGCCGGGTGGCAAGGCAGATTAGCGGATTTGGCCAGCGCCAGCAGGTCGTCGTCTTGATACAGGAGTTCGGCGGTGAAGTCGACCGGCGGCTCTGGGCGTGGTTCCGGCTGGTAGGCAATGACGTCGCCACTGGCGAGCAACTGCTGCTGCGTTGCTGGACGGTCGTTGCACAGAACCTTTCCGGTCGTGATCAGCTGCCGCCAAGCGTCGCGGTTATGATAAGGAAAGCGTCCAGCCAGGTAGTCGAGCAGGGTGACGCCAGTAGCGTCAGCTGGGACGCGGAGTGAGGCCTGGCGGATGAATGGCTGAAACGTCATGGCAAAAGCCTGCCTCAGGGAGACGGAGGAGCGGCTTGCAGTGGGCTGTTTTGGAAGGCGGCCAGAAATTCCTGGTTGCCTTTTGGGCCGGTGATGGGAGAAGGAATGACGCCGAGGCAAGACCAGCCCAGCTCGGCAGCAGCAAAAGCGAGGATTTTGTCGACGCAGGCTTGGCGAACGGCCGGGTTTCGCACTACGCCTTGTTTGCCGATGTCTTGCCGGTCGGCTTCAAACTGCGGTTTGATCAGCACAATGGCCCAGGCATGGTTTGCCAGCAGGGGACGAGCCGCCGGAAGAACTTTGGTCAGCGAGATGAACGACAGATCAGCGACCAAAAGATCAATGGGAACTGGAATTATGGCCGTGGTCAAGTCGCGCGCATTGGTCTGTTCCAGGGAGACGACACGCGGGTCGGCGCGCAGGCGGTCGTGCAGCTGGTCAACGCCGACGTCCACCGCAAAGACTTTGGCAGCGCCGTGAGCCAGCAGGACGTCAGTGAAGCCTCCGGTAGAGGCGCCTAAATCAAGCGCAGTGCAGCCGGCGATTGGGGGTTGGAACGCCGCAATCGCCGCCAGCAGCTTTTCCGCGCCGCGGCTGACGAACCGGGGCGGTTCAAGCAACGTCAAATTCCAGTCGTCCGGGATTAGACGCCCTGGCTTGGTGAGCACCGTGCCATCCGGCGTCAAGACCTTGCCAGCCAAGATGAGCTGGCGCCCAAGGCTCCGGGACACGCATAGACCGCTGTCGACGAGAAGTTGGTCTGCCCGGATTTTCGGCATAGAAGATTATTTTTTAACCACGAAAGGCCCTATTGTAAAGATTCATCCGCAGATTACGCTGATGACGCAGATTTTTTAGGGTGTGTTGTAGGGGCAGCCTGAAGGGCTGCACTACCCTATGACGTCAGCCAAGTTCATAATGTCCACCAAGGACTTAGGGTAGACTGCCGTCCACCCTAAGTTGGTATCTGTCGTGCTTGGAAGCTTGCGCCGTTTTTTTGTTATGCCAGCTGGTCGTAATTCGTCAGGGGGCGATACCAGATGTTGCGGAAGCGGACGGGGTTGCTGTGGTCCTGGAGTTCAAGGGCGCCGATGGAGTTTTGGGGCTTGTATTCCGCCAGAATGCGGTGCTGGGTCGGTCCCTGGAGTGCGCGTTTATGATGCAGGAGGACGCCGTTCAGGAACACAGTGATGTAGGCCGGTGAAAGGAGGGTGTCGCCGGCAAAGCGGGGCGCAATCCAGATAAAGTCGTACATGTTCCACTGGCCGGGCTTGCGGCAGACGTTCGCCAAGGGCGGATATTGGCCGTAAATGCTGCCGGTAGTGCCGTCCGGATAAGTCGGATTTTCAAAGCAGTCCAGGACTTGGATTTCATATTTGCGCATAAAGAAGATGCCGCTGTTGCCGCGGCCTTGGCCGGTGCCAACGACCTCTTCCGGAGAGGCGAATTCCAGGTGCAGCTGGCAGTCGCCGAATTCCATCTTAGTGTGGATGTTTCCGGTTTTCGGCACGACTTCCATATAGCCGTTCTCAAGTTTCCATTTGGCTTCTTCGTTGTTTTTGTCGAGCCAGTTGCAGAGGCTAGTGCCGTCAAACAGGATAATCGCGTCAGAGGGTGGCGTGCCCGGCGTTTCCTGGGTGCTGAACGTGCCGGGATTGACAACACGGGGCTGGGGGCGGTCGCCGTCATGGACGCGCCAGCAGGTGCCGGGGATGATTGGAGTGTCGGTGTAGCCGAGAGGTTTTTTGACTTCGTCTGCCATGATGATGTCCTTAGTTGCAGGGTGCTGACGTTATGAAATTTTGGTTGTTAGTTGTCGCTCTCAATAGCTGCTGTAGAGTGACAGCGGGCGGCACCAGATGTTGCGGAAGCGGACAGGGTCGCCGTGGTCTTGCAGCTCGATGGCGCCGTAGGAGGACTGGGGCTTGTATTCAGCCAGGGCGCGGAACCGAGTGGGGCCTTGCAGGGGCTGGAAATGGTGCAGCAGCACGCCATTGAGAAAGACCGTGATGTAGGCCGGCGCCATGAGCTGGTCGCCAGCAAAGCGCGGCGCGATCCAGATGATGTCGTACGTGCTCCATTCCTGGCGCGGGAGGCAGGCATTGACTAGGGGCGGGCACTGGCCATAGAGGCCGCCCTCGACGCCGTCAGCGTAAGTCACGAAGTCGTAGCAGTTCAGGATTTGGATTTCGTACTTGCGCATCATGAAGACGCCGCTGTTGCCGTGTCCAGGGGCTTCCGGCTTGGAGAATTCCAGGTGCAGCTGGCAGTCGCCGAATTCAGTCCTGGTGTGGATGTTGCCAGTGCGGGGGACGCTTTCAAAGTAGCCGTTTTCGACTTTCCAGGGAGCGTCCTGGCCATCTTTGCCCACCCACTGCGACAAGCTGTGGCCATTGAAGAGGATGACCGCGTCAGAGGGCGGCGTGCCGGCTTTTTCCTGGGTGGGGAAATCGCCCGGGGTCACAACCGGCGGCTGCGGTCGATTGCCGTCGTGGACACGCCATTTGCTGCCCGGGATGATCGGGGTGTCGCTGTAGCCGAGGGGTTTTTTGGCTGCTTCAGTCATGTCAGGCTCCCAAGGTTGTTGGCCGAAAATTTGGCTTCGGGGGAAAGATGAGTCCGCCAGCTTCTGCCAGATGCCATCAGCGGAATCCGGCCGGAGGAAGGCAAGCGAAAAAGTACTATATCCGTTTTGCCGGGAAAGGCAAGCGTGTCGCCTAGATGCAGATTGTGTTAGCTTTTCTGCCAGACTCTGGCCGGAAGCGGTAAAAATGGTTTTGCCGTCATTTGCGGAAACGGTGTTTGCTGGCTATATTGCGTACGACGTTATTTTATGGTTTTAGCTAAGGAATATGTCGGTGACATACTACTGCGAAGGTCATATACGGAGATGAGTTCCAGCGCCAATACTCCTGAATGTTTTGTCCGGGTCATCATGCAGCGCAGCGATCCGGTCGTGTATCGCGTCCAGGCCTTTCCTTGTCGAATTGGCCGATTGCCTGGCAATGACATTGTCATCAATGACAATTCCGTGTCAAGCCTGCATGCTGTCTTGGCACTGACCGGCAACGGCGCAATCCAGCTGGAAGACCAGTGGAGTACGAATGGCATTTACTTTGAGACGCAGCGGGTCACCCAGCTGGTGATTGACCACCCGGTCAAGGTGATCATGGGCCGGGTGCGCTTGGACATCAGCCTGGAGGCGGCTGACGTCGTCGCAGAAGGGCAGTCGATGCGGGTGTTGGACGGCAGCCGGCCGCCGCTCAACGCCGACAGCCCAACTGAGGCCTCTGATGACGCCGAGGCGCAGCAGCCGCCGCCGCCCGGGAACCCGTCGGCGACTGGGCGGCGGCGCAGCGAGCCGACGTCTTTGGCAAAGGCTTTGGCCGACGACGAGCCGCTGTATCCCTCCACGTCTCCAGCAGCAACGATTTCGCGCACAGCGTCCAGCGGCAGGCAAGGCATTATCTGCCCACATTGCTGGCATCGTTTTGCGGTGGACGAGTTTTTGTTCATCGCCCGGCACCAGAACCTGATTGGGGACGCGGTCCTGGGCGCGGAAGTGGCTAAGCGCTTCCTGCCGTCGCGTTTCACTCCCGAAGGCAACGCCCTGGATGCGGAGGGCATGAGCTGCCCGGACATGGCCTGCCCGCGCTGTCATCTGCGCATCCCGCAGGCGGCTAGCGAGATGCCGCCGTTGTTTCTGTCAATAGTCGGCGTCACAGCCAGCGGCAAGTCGTATTTCCTGACCAGCATGACCTGGGACCTGCGCAACACCCTGCTGCATAACTTCGCCATATCGTTTGCTGACACCGACGCGGTCAACAACCAGATCCTGAATGATTTTGAGGAGACGGTTTTCCTGCATCCGGACGCTGACGAGCTGGTGGCGCTTCGCAAGACCGAACTTCAAGGCGAGCTGTACAACCAGGTGTTGATGGACAACATGCTCATCACCCTGCCGCGGCCATTTCTGTTCACGGTGACGCCGGCCGAGCATCATCCGCAGTACGAGACAGTGCGGGAAAGCATGTCGCGAACCTTGGTTCTCTACGACAACGCCGGCGAGCATTTCGAGCCGGGCATGGACTTGGTGGGCAATCCAACGACGCAGCATCTGCTGCATTCGGACACGATTTTCTTTTTGTTTGATCCGACTAAGGACGTCCGTTTCCGCCGCCGTCTGAGCGGGGTGACAGACCCGCAGCTGGCGGCCAAGGCCAGGGTTCAGCGCCAGGAAATCATCCTGACTGAGATGATCAATCGGATTAAGAAGTACTCCGGCATGCGGAGCAACCGCAAGACTGACAAATTGATGATTGTCGTAGTCTCCAAGTTCGACGTGTGGAAGCAATTGCTTGATTTCGACCTGCCCGAGGAACCCTGGGTCTGGGAGCCGAAATACAACACCTGCGCTTTGGACGTGCCGCTGATCAAGAATGTCTCGTTTGCGCTGCGGCATTTGCTGGAGCGCATCTGTCCCGAGGTCGTGTCAACGGCGGAGTCGTTCGCTGGCGACGTGCTGTACCTGCCGAACAGCGCCCTTGGACACAGCCCGGAAGTCAACCCTGACACCGGCATGATCGGCATCCGTCCGCGGGACGTGGCCCCGTTCTGGGTGTCGGTGCCGATGCTGTATTTTTTCCATGAGCGCGGCTTCATACCTGGCGTGCCGGCCGCTCGTCCCCCCAATCAGGAAGTCGAGGCCACTTGCACGCTGTCTGGCGACGTCTATTTCGTGATGCTTCCGGGAATGACCAAGCCGTTGCAGATACCGACTTCCTATGCCGGGTATCCCTTGCGTTGTCCCGGCACGGATATGTGGTTTACGATTCCTCTTTCCGACGCTGACGGAGGCAGGCGGGGCGGCTGACTGGCCGCAGTCGTGGAGACGGTCTATGGCGTATGAATTGATCTACACATCTGCGGAACGCGGCTTGCGCCCAGGGACGCGCGGCTTCTGCACGGTGGCCTTTACGCGCGGCATGCCGCCGCCGCAAGTGCAGCTCCTGGAGGCGATGAGCGCCTACAAGAGCCTGTACGGCGTGCACGAGGCACCCTCCGGGCCGGAGCCGGTGTCCTGGAGCCATTATCGCAATAATTTGGCTGGCCGCGATGTGACGATTTTATCGCGGGTCGGGCCGACGGCGGCTGATCACACCGGCCGCACCAACAAGCTGGCGCACCATGTCCTGGTTCCAGCGCGCGAACGAGCCGTGGGAGGCCCGGTCTGGGTGAGCCAGCAGCCTGGCTTTTTCATCGATGCATGGGATGAGCCAGCGCATTACTTGGAGATGCCAAAGGCGATTCCGCCAGGCGACGGCAGCGGCGGCAAAGCCGCAGCCTGGGAGAAGCTGACCGGCGACGCTGGGCAGGCGTCTTGCCTGGCCGAGGAGTATCTGGCCAACCCTTCCGGGGTTGTGCTGGTGATGTTTGCACCAGGGATGGACATGTTGGCCTTGCTGGGGGAATCCATGGCTTTGCTGCCGTCGTCGGCGCGCTGGCAAGTGACCTACAGCACATATTTCACCGGCCTCCCGGCTGGGGCGACGTGCTGCTGGCGGTGTTGCGTGGCCGGCTCGGACGTCAGCCGCGAGACAAGCCGCCTGCCCGGAGTGAAGGTTATTGACTTGACAACGCCGTTGCCGACAGTTCCTGCTGGTCAGCTGGCTGAACTGGCTAGGCATGGCCGCCCTGCCGCAGCCAAGGCAACGGTCGAAGCCCCAGCGCCGCAGCCGCGCCCGCGTTCCAGGCCGGCACCAGAGCGACATCTGAATATGTTGAATTTGAAGCCTCGAAAGCCTGATTGAGAAAGACCTCCAGCGCGGCGGCAGATAGACGTGAGCATCAGTTAGTTTAAGGTGTAAGGAATTCCGGATGAGCCCAGAACAGCAATTGGTTCGGCAGATTTGTCAAGCGATGTCTTCCGGGCAGTTGGAGCGCAACGCCCATCTCCAGGACTTGGCGGTTCAATTTGCGGAATTGTGCCAAAAGGCCAATGACCGCCTGCTCCGCTGCGCCGATTATCTTGACAAGGGCATGCGCTCAGAAGCCGTTCATGAGGCGAGGACGTTGCCGGATTTGCTGGCGTTGGCAGAACTGCTCGAGTTTGACGGGGTCAAGAAATGGCGGAACATCAGCGCTGATATGGACTTCCCCCCGGCGCCGTCGCTGGACGCCGGGCGGCTGGCGCGCTTGCGGGAGGCATGCGTGCGGGAAGGGGAATTGGAGCCGCTGATGAAGGAGTACCGGCGCGCCGTTTACCAAGGCGACCATGACGCCTGCATCGGCGTGCTCCGCAAGCTGCGCCAGATTGATCCTGGCAATCCCAGCTGGGAAGTCAACCTGCGCCCCCTGGAGGAAGCGTCCTTGGAGAACTGGTGCGCATGGGCAGAGGCAGCCCTGGAAGAGGACGACCGAGAACGACAGCGGACGATCTATGAAGAGCTGACCCATCCGATGCGGGCGGTGCCAGCGCCGGAAGAGCTGATTCACCGCCTGCGCATGGCACTGTTGTCTGAACGAGCGCAGGAACTCCTGGCCGTGGGAAAGAAAGTCCAGTCTAAGCTGCAAGACGCCCTGGCCAGCGAGGATGGCGTCGAGGTCGAAGCAGCGTTGGCGGAAGCATCAGGCTTGGCGGCGGACGAGGCTTTTCTGAAGCTCCCTCCAGGCTGGGAGGACGACCTGGCAGCCGGCCGCGCCTTTTTGGAGCGGTTGGAGCGGCAGCGGGCCAGCCAGGCCGAATTCCGGGCGGAAGTCGAGGCCTTGCAGGAGAAAGTGGCGGATAGAAGCACGAGCGAGCTGGAGCTGCGCCAGGCTTGGGAACGCTTGCTGAGCAGTGGGCAGCCGTTGTCAGACTTGCTGCGGCGCCAGGTTGAAGAGCGCCTGGCCGCGATGGTGCGGGCGCGGCAGCGGAAAGCCAGGTTGACGATTGTGCTGAGCGTGGCGGTCATAGCTGCCGTGGTGGCGGCAGCCGGATGGATTTTGTACAGCGTCCAGGCGTCCCGCCAGCAAGCGGCCATGATGGCGGAAATGGACCAGCTGTTCAAGAGCGGCGAGTACGGCGCCTTGCAGCTGTATATGGACGAGCTGCGGCAGTCAGCGCCAGAATTCCACCAGAGTCCGAAAGTCTCTGATCTGCGCCGTCAGCTGGAGCGAGTATTGGCGGAACGGGGGGAGAAGCAGGCGCGTTTTGAACAGATGCAGCAGGAATGGGAGGGGATTCGGCGTTCGTACGAGCAGGCCAGCCCGGAACGCATCCAGCGTTTCCTGGAAGAAGCCAAGAGCGTGGTGCAGACGCTGGGGCGGGACGCTGCCCAGCGGGTCCAGACGTGGCAGCAGGGCTGGGAGAGCTGGCAGGAGCGTCGCCGCTTGCAGGCAGACCAGGAGCTGCGGCGGGTGGCAGGGCAGATTTCGGCAGCCGCCCAAGAAGCCCGGAAGCAGCCTTTCGCCAGGGCGGAATTGGAGCAGGAAAAGCTGGATGGACTCAAAGCGTTGTTGCAGGAGGCCCAGGCATATTATGCGTTAGGCGGCGTTGAGGCCAAAGGCGAGCTTGACGCGGCACGGGAATTGCTGGCAGGCTGGGAGAGGGAGAAGCAGCAGCGGGAGGAAGAAGCCGCAGCCCGTCGGGAAGAACTCGCCCGCCAGGAAAAGGAGTTGCTGCGGTCGCTGCCAGACCTGGGCCGCTATCGCCAGCAGCTGACCAGCATGGCAGCGGCACTCGGCGAGAATGACCCGGTCAGCTTGGGCTGCAAGCGCTGCCTGGCCCAGTTCGGTTCATACGAGGGCGCAGTAGTCTTGCAGGGATTCAAGATCAGTTCCTGGCCCCTGCCTGAAGAGACGGTCGAACGTTTGCGTGCCCTGGTCGGCGACGGCGGGACAGCAGTGCAGACGATTTGGGAGAGCGACCTCCGAGCCTTGCTGAAATATGTGGACGGAGACCAGGAAGTGCGCCAGCGGATCAAGGCGATGCTGTCGGAAAACCAAGAGATGCTCAACCTGTATGTCTGGCGTTACCGGCCTATCGGCGGCGAATGGCGCCTGCTGTACATGCCCAAAGAACTGAACACCCGCAAGGAAACGGCTGAGGACGGAACAGAATACACCCGTTATTTCGGCCAAGTCTACTACACGGACAATGATTTTGGCGCACCGCGCCTGGTCCATACCAGCCGAGCTTTTCGCAATCATCTCACAACGCGCGAATATGAAATGGAAAGGTCGTTCAATGCTGACGATAATCGCAGCGCATACGCACGTTTCCTGTATCGTTTTGTCTTGGAGACGGACGCGGCGCCGTCGGCGGCTGAGCATATCTTGTCGGCTTTGCGCGGATTGCGCAGTGACACGGAGATGGAAGCGGTGCCCAAAGCCTGGCTGATGAAGCGGCTGATGAATTTGCTCAGCGAATACTATCGTACCTGGTTGCCGGAGAGTGCAGGCTGGGCCGAGGCCATGAATCAGATCAGCACCGAGGTGCCCTGGATGAATCCCAGGCATTCGGACACGATTGCGGCGGCCGGGATGCTCGAAGAAGTTTTGGAAGACATTCCGGCTTTCAACGGCGAAGTCAGGAAGCTGCAAGAGAGCCTTCAGGTTTTGCAGCGGGTGTTGAGTACGGAATTGCGTTGTGTCGGAGCGTTGCGCCCTGATTCCGGAAATGGCTTGTCAGCCTACTATGCCGGAAATGCAGTCCCCAGCGAGGTGTGGGTGCTGCTGGCGCAATCTGCCCAGGCGCAGCCGGTTTTCAAGATTTTGTCATCCCAAGGCAAGGGCTTGCGGCCAGAAGTGCTCGCGGAATGTTTCCCGGGACTGCCGTTGTTTGCTCCGGCGCCGGGACAGGAGCTGGACGGCCTGGCAAAACGACTGCCGGGATTCCAGGCGGCCGATGGCGCGAAGCCGGAACGGCCGGTGGCATGGCCGGTCAATGCATGGCCATGACCGCTGCCGGTTTTGAATGAAGCGATTGGTGAGCGAATCGGAGCGAAGATTGATGTTTTCCGGTCGAAATCACTATCTTGGTTTGGACATTGGCGCTTCGGGGCCGAAGGCGCTGGTTCTGCGTCGGCACGGCAAGGGCGTTGACATCGCAGCAGCGGAAAAGCTGGATATTGCCGAGGAAGGCATCCTTACCGAGAAGGAATTGTACCAGAGCGTGCGCGACTGGCTGCAGAGCCGCGGCTGGGCCAAGCTCCCGCTCGTGCTCGGGACGCCCCAATGCTTGTCAACGACCCTGGTCAGCGATTTTCCGGCTGCGTCGCCGTCAGCACTGTCTGACATGGTCAAGCATGAGGCCCGGCAGCTGGCCAGCCTTTCGGATGAGGCTTTTGTGCATGATTATCAGCCCTTGCCGGCTGGTTGCGGCCGCCAGCAGCCGGTTCTGATTGGCTTGTGCCGCGAGCAGACGCTTCGCGAGCGGCTGCGCTTGTGCGCTGACGTCGGCCTCCGCCATGACGGCCTGGCCATGACTGGTCTGGCCATGGTGAGCGCGTATTGCTGGTGTCACCCTGAGGCGGCGCATGCGCCCCAGCCGGTTCTGCTGCTGGACTTGGGCAAGGATAACTCTACAGCCGTGGTGTTGGCAGGTGGCCAGCCATTGTTTATTGGCTCGCTGCTGTTCAACGCCGAGCGTTTTCAGCAGGCTCTGGCGACTCGCCACGGCGCGTCCAAGTATGACGAGAAGCCATCCCCCGAGCGGGTGAATCTTTTGGACGAAGCGCCGAACTCAGCGCTTCTGGTTGCGGCTCGGCAGCTGGAGACGGAAATTCACAATGCCGTCGAACACTGGCGCAACCAGGAACAGGCCGAGATGGCGTCGGCACTGATTGAACAAGTTTATGTGTGCGGGGGCGGAAGTCTGCTGGGCGGTCTGGATGCCTGGCTGGCGGACCGGCTGGAGAGCAGGGTGGAGGTTTTCGGGCCGAGGGTCGGAGGCGTCCGTCGACCGGAATTCGTGGTCGCGCTTGGCTTGGCTTTGCAAGCGGCTGGGGAAGCTGAATTGAGTTTGTCGCTGTTGCCGGCGGATATCGCCTGGCGTTTGCAGCGAGAGCGTCGCTGGCCCTGGCTGGCCGCAGCCTTGGCGTTGGTCGTCGTCGTCCTGGGCGCATTGGAGGCCTCCTGGTGGCAGCGGAGCAGCCGCGATTTGGCGGAGTGCCGGGTTCGCATTGAACAGCTGTCGCAATGCGGCAATTACATCAACGGCATTGAGCAGCTGCAACGTCGCCGCCGACAGCTGGAAGCAGAGCTTCTTCCCCTGGTGATCACCGGCAACCAGGCGCGACGAGCGACTGCGGCCATTGCGCAACTGGGGCGCTCCTGTGCTGACGACGATTGGTTCATCTACCTGGCGGATGAGGCGAGTTATCATGCCAAGCGAGAGTCTGGCAGCAAGCTCCCAGCGCAGCGGGCGGTCGCGCCCCCTGCGCCAGCTGGCGGGATGTTTGGCGCAACCGCCGAACCAGCTTTGAGCGACCGCGCTGCCAAGGCTGAATTTCCGGCTTTGCTTTCAGTTTTCGAACTGCCCTGCAATCATGCCTATATTGCCGCTGGCTATACGCCCTTGCAGGCAGAGCAGCCCTTTGAGCCGATTCGCAACTTGGTTCGAAAGCTGAATGCTGGCCAGGAATTCCGCGGCGTTGATCAGCTTTCCGAGCAGGATCGCATGGGTAGGGAGGACATTTTCCGGCCGTGGATGGCTTTTTTCAAGAAGTTTCCGAAAGAGGAGTTCAAATCTTTTTCGTTCCGGCTGCCGCTGGCGGCGCCAGATGTCCGTCCGCTTCCTGCCGTTGCTGAGGAGGTGGGGCCATGAGCCGCTGGTTGAAAGTGCATCAGGCATTGTTGGCGGCGGCGTTGTTGCTCTTGGCCGTGCAGGCGTTGCTGTATGTCCTAGTGCTGCAACCGAGGAAGCGAGAATTGCAAAAGGCCCGCCAGGAGGAAGAGGAATTGCAAAAGCGCCTGAGCCGCTCCCCGTGGCCGACGCAGGCGGAACGGCTGGCCGCGCATGCCAAAGAGCTGCAGCAGGTCCTAGGCGATGCGGAAAGCGGCGAGGGACTGGCAGCGCAAGTCCAGGCCGCCAGGGACAAGGCCTCGCGAACATTCGCGCCTTATATTAAAAAAGGTTATGAGACCTCGGCGAACTTGGTTCGCAGCGTGTCGTTGCTGGACTACCAGGCGGAATACTCCCGCATATCTCGGGAATTGTCAGCCAAGGGTGTGCATATTTCTCCGTCGGTGCTGAAACTTCGCGATGACACTTCGAGTCCATACGTATATCAGTTGATGCTGCATATCTGGGCAGTGGAAAAGGTGGCCGGACAGGCGCTGGAGGCCGGATTGCAGATTGCGAACGACGACACGGTCAAGGTGACGACGCCAGCAGGGGCGTCTATGCCGGCGGCAGCCATTGTCGCTGAACCCATGCTGGCTCTGAGCAACGCGGAAACATCGAAACAGCCTTACATGCTTGGCTTTCCAGTGCGGGTGGCGGCGGACGGCAGCCTGGAGCAGGTGCTGGCGTTCCTGGCTTCCCTGGATGGCCCGGAAATGTTTTTGCCGGTTCGAGGATTTGAGTTGACAGCCGTGCCGCCAGCGTCGCTGAACGCGGATTCGGCAGGATTGCTCGTAAGCGGCAATCTGCGCCTGGAAGTCGAGTGCATAGCATTTTTTGTCCTGGAGAGCAATGAGGAACCCTGAGGATAGTTTCGATGCGGAGATTTTCTGACTGGCTGCATGACGAATGGGAACGAGCGGTGTTTGGCGTGGCCGCAGTCATGCTGATCTTGCTCGTGGCCTGGCGCTTCAGTCAAAGTGGGCCGCGGGACGGATTCCGGGGCGGCTTGGGCGCCGCACCGGTTGACGAGGCGATGTTTTCAGAGCAGGCGCTGGCTTTTCTGGCGTCGTCAACACCGCCAGCCATTGAAGGTGGCGACCGCAACCCATTCCGGTGGATGCGACAGGCGCCAGCGGCCAAGCCCACGCCGCCTCGTCGACCGGCTCCGGCAATGCCACCGACCGAAACGCCGCCAGCGCCGACTGACGCCTCCGCCGCTCCGGCAACGCCCGCTTCGGCAGAGCCAACTGCGCCGGCGGTGGCGACGCGGCCGGCGAGCGTTCAGGGGAGTATGCGGTTCACCTATCAAGGCAAGGATCGCACTGGCCGGGCCGTGGCCATTATTTTGCTGCGTCGGCGAGGCCAGTCCGGCCTGCCGGCTACATTGACGCTGGGCATCGGTGAGGAAGCCGAAGGCATCCGGGTCATGGGCATCAGCGAAGAAGCCGTGTTGGTGCGAGACGCCCGCGGGCGGAGGCTCCGGGCCACCCGTCAGGAGGACACGTCAGTCTGGGTGCAAGGGCGCTGAACGCCGCGAAAGCAATCAGTTACGCTTGGCTGGCCATAGTCAACAGGAACATGAGGAACTTGATATGTCGAAAATGATGGAGCAATTGCGCAGCGCTATTCTTGGCCGCAGTCCGCTGGTGTATATCTACAGTCCCGAGGAAGAGCGGATCATGCGCGGAATCCGTTCCTTGGCCGAGGAGCAATCGCAGAATGTCGTGACCTGGTCCTGCGTGCTTGGCCTTGAGGGCGCCGGGCCGGAGACTAACGACCCGGTCGAGGCGATCATGACCATTATCCGGCAGGGGCTGACCGGCATGATCGTCTGCAAGGACTTGGCGCCGTTTTTGCATGAGCCGCGAGTGGAGCGCGCTTTGCGGGAGGCATATTACGACGGTCGCACCAAGCCTGAACGAACCCTGTTCCTGCTCTGCGCCGAACTGAACGTCCCCGAAAGCCTGAAAAAGGAAGTCCACGTGCTGGAGATACCTACTCCTGGGGAGGACGAAATCCTGGCCTTGATCCACGAGGTGTCGACGGCTAATCCCGACTACACCATTCCAGAAGAGGCGCTCCGCGAAGTCACCCTGGCCTTGAGGGGCTTGACCGAGAATGAAATCGGCTATGTGCTGCATCGCGTCTGCCGGCTGCAAGACGCCACCAAGGACCAGCTCCTGGATGAAATCTTCGCGGAAAAGAAGAGCATCGTCAAAAAGTCGGGCTTCCTGGAATTTTCACCGCCTCGCTGGGCGATTGACGGCCTGGGCGGCTTGGACAATTTGAAGCAGTGGCTGATTCGGCGTCAGCACATGTTCAGTCATGAAGCGTTGGCCGCCGGCGTTCCGATTCCAAAGGGCCTGCTGATGATGGGAGTGAGCGGCTGCGGCAAGAGTTTAGCCGTGAAGACGATTTCGTCGCTGTGGAACATCCCGATGTTCCGGCTTGAGATGAACCTGGTGTTTTCCGGCATGTACGGGACTCCGGAGGAAGCGTTCCACCGGGCACTGACCACGATTGAGGCTGTCGCGCCAGCCGTGCTTTGGATTGATGAAATCGAGAATGCGCTCGGCCTGGATGAGTCGGGGCAGAAGATTGCGTCGCACATCTTTTCCAGCTTCCTGACCTGGATGCAGGAAAAGCCGCCGTTGATTTTCATTGCCGCGACTGCGAACAAGATTCAGGCCCTGCCAGCAGAAGTTCTCCGCAAAGGCCGTTTTGACGAAGTTTTTTTCTGCGATTTGCCAGCGCCGCAGGAACGGGATGAGATTCTGCGCATTCACCTCACCCGCAACGGCGCCAACTTAGAGGAATTTGACTTCAAGATGTTGCAGATTATGACCGAGGGGTGGAACGGCGCTGAGATTGAGCAGGCGGTGATTTCCGCGCGAACCGAGGCTTTCTACGAAAATCGGGCCTTCAACCAGCGCGATCTCACTAATGTCATCGGCCGAATCGTCCCCTTGTCAGACACTATGGAGCAGCAGATCAAGGCGATTCGGAGCTGGGCGTTTTCGCGGGCGACGCCAGCCTCGAAGTTCGGCAAGTCAGCCGCCCGGAGGGTTTGACAACTGGCAATGCCAGAATGTGTGCGGACAGCAAAACGGGTGAACCTCGTTTTGTTTTTCGGAGTATAAGTCATCATCAACAGGAAACCAGAGCAGGACAGCAGGAGAAACCAACATGACGAGCAAAAAGTTGCAGGCAGGCGTGATTGGATTGCGCATGGGCAATGGCCATTGCATCGGGTATCGTGACAACCCGCATTGCGAACTGGCCGCGATCTGTGACACCGACACGAACATACTGGCAGAAAGGGAGAAGACATATTCGCCGCGGATGGCGACGACCGACTATCGCGATTTGATCAACGACCCCGACATCGACATCATTTCCGTAGTGACGCCGGATTATTTTCACGCTGAGCAGAGCATTGCGGCCCTCCAGGCTGGCAAGCATGTGTTGTGCGACAAGCCGATGACCTTGGACATGGCCGAAGCCAAGGCCATCATCGCCGAAGTCGAGAAGGGCAAGGCGAAGTTCATGATCGGCCAGGTCTGCCGTTATGCTCCTGGCTTTATCCTGGCCAAGCGCCTGGTCGACCAAGGCGCCATCGGCGACTTGTATTTTGTGGAGAGCGAGTACGCGCATCATTACGGCAAAGCCCGCGGCGTCAACAGCTGGCGTGTCGATCCGCGCCGTGAACCGGTCGTCGGCGGCGGCTGCCATGCCATTGACCTGCTGCGCTGGATTGCTGGCGACGCCCAGGAAGTGACCGCGTTCGCCAATCATAAGTGCCTGACTGACTGGCCAGTGAACGACTGCACCGTGGCTTTGTTCAAATTCCCGAACGATGTCCTCGGCAAGGTGATGGTGTCAATCGGCTGCATCCGTCCTTACACGATGCGGACGGTGCTATACGGCACCGAGGGAACCATCATTTGCGACAACACCAGCCCAGACATCAAGATTTGCTCCAAGAACCTGATGCAGGGCAAGCTTGACTTTGCGACGTTGCCGGTGAATATCGCCAACCATAATGTCAGCGCAGAAATCGTCGACTTTGTCGACTGCATCCTGAATGACAAGCCCGTGGCCACCAACGTCTACGAAGGCGCCAAGACGGTCGCAGCAGCGCTGGCAGCCGCCAAATCAGCCAAGCTGGGCGGCAAACCGGTCAAGGTCGATGAGATGTTCGACTGAGTAGTGGGCTTTTTAGGGGCGAGGGGCGAATTCCGGCACTAAAGTGCCGGAACTGGACGGAGGCGAGGGGCGAGAGAGCTACACACGCCAGCCGCCGTCCACCCCGTCCACTATGTCTATACGACCTGTGTGACCACCTGTCTTCGCCCCTCGCTCAGGCAATTTCCTCTGGCAGGGTGATGACGCATCCTGAGCGCCATTGGCGTCCTTCTTGCAGGTGCTTTTTCACGATTTTCTGCAGGGAGGTTTTTTGCGGCACCTTGTCCAGGGGCAGTTCCGGGTCTCCGAACACACGTTCGCGGATTTGCCAGCTGCTGCCGTTGACCATCGGATAGCGGTGGAAGAGAGTCTGGAAGCGGACGAGGTTGGACTGGGCAGGCAGATAGTCGGTCAGCTGAGGGTCGAATACCCAGGAGCCGCATTGGACGCCCTTGAAGTGGAAGTCCGGGAAGAAACGTGGGAAGAAGGCGATGGCCTGGCGGAGCGAATCGCGGCAGGCATCAAACTCAAGGGGTGCGCCTGCCGGAATGTGGATGGTGATCATCGGGTCGTCGTTGACAAAGGGCTGCTTCCATTCCTGGAGCGACAAGGTGATTGGATGCTGGTCGATGCGGCCGTCTGGGCGGACTGGCGTTCCGGTCACGGTTTCTTGGTCAGTGTCAACGTTGTAGATAGTGGTGAAAGCCTGGGGTTCGTCCTCGTGGGCGAAAAAGCCATCTTCGGTGGCGCGCTGTCCATCCGGCGGGAAGATGACAACCTGGCCAGTGGTTTCCTGGTGCCAGGTGTTGCACGGGTTGTTACGCTTTCCGAATTGGAATTGCAACCGTCCAAGCCCGAATAGATTAGGCGCGGTGTGGTTGAGGAGCCAGCGCGGGTCACGGTAGCCCCAGACTCCATGCAGGTTGTATGTAGTATGGGCCCAGACATCAAGGTCGTGCAGGGTGTCGGCGAGGATTCGGGCCGGGATGCCGCGTTCGGCATAGTAGGCTTTGAGGCGGGGCAGGGCGGCCAGAATCGGGAAAACAAAGAAGAATTGGTTGCCCATGACCGTGAAATCGGCTTTTTTGGGTGGCCATGGGTTGTGTTCCGCGTTGATGGCGGCAGGGGCGACATTGAGGCGCCAGTGGCAATGCCAGGCGAACGCCAGCAATTCCGGCGTCGAACGAATCTGGGCGGCAGCAGCGAAAAACGCTGGCTGAGCCTCAGGGCATAGGCCGCTCAGAGCCACTATTTCCTTGACAAAACCCTCTTGCAGGAAAAAGACGCCATCCTCAGGGAAGCAGGCGGCGGAAGCCTCGCGGCCGACGGCCCACTTGGCGGCTAAGGCGGCGGGAAGACCCAGGTTGACATCGCAGTTCATGGCAAAGCAAATCCCTTTGGACGCTGGTGAATGGAAAAGGTGCCAATGCGCCGCTGAAGCACTAATGGATGCGGAGCACCTCTGGCGTCGGGCGCTGGGGCGTGATCAAAATGGACAAGTCGTTTTTCGCCGGCTGCTGCGGGGGAGGATTGCGCTTGAGAAGCGCCTGGTGGACAATGGCAACGATGAGGAGGATGACAAGGGCGGTAACGACCAACCCAAGCACGAGCCCAATCACGCGATGCGGTGATTTTTCTTCGTTGCCAGCGTCGTCTCCGCCGAGGTCGTTGCCTGTCAGGACGGCCAGCGGATCGCGGCGCGATTTGCCGATGTTGAAGCCGTCGCCCCCAGCGCCTGCTTCCTTGAAGCCGCTGGGCATCCGGCCGGCCATAAGGCTTTCCTTTTCAAACAATTCCAGCAGCGGTTCGGGGTCGACGTCGTATTCCTGGCAGAGTCTTTCAATGAGCGATTTGCAGAAGAAATCCGGCGGCAGGCGGTCGTAATTGCCCTGTTCAAGGTCGTTGATGCAGGCAACCCCGGCATGGACTTTGGCGGCCACTTCGGCGACGCTGACGCCGACCCGCGCACGCAGCGAGAGAAGCTGCAAGCCGAGCTTGTCAGATATTTCGTCAAGATGAACCACATTGGGCAGGGGTTTGGCGGGCGGGGCGTCATCGGCTTCCGGCGTCGAGTTCAGGCCATTGCGGTCATCATTGGCGGCGGGCGCAGCTGGCGGCGGCGTATTCTGACCTGCGTCCGCGTCGTCCGCCGCCTTGGGCGTTGACTGAGCGGCCGCAGGCGCTTCCGCCGTGGTTGAGGTCGCGTCGTCGGCTGGCTGCTGGTCACTGTCATCCCAGGACAATGGCAGCTGCGGCGTCGCGTTGCTATCAGCTCTATTTCTTATTCTCAACATATCGTTTCCTCATCGGCCCTGCCAGCTCAAGATGAGCTTGGCTTGCCGTCCTCGTCGTCATTATCGTCCAGGTCGTCATCGGTTTCGCTGTCTTGGTTCAGCTCTTCTGGTGCCACGATCAGGATTTCGCGCGGGCGTGTGCCGATTTGCGGTCCGATGACGCCCCGGCGTTCCAGTTCATCCATCAGGTTGGCTGCCTTGTTGTAACCGATGCCGAGCGAGCGTTGCACGTAGCTGGTGGAGGGGCGGCGGTCACGCAGAATAATCTCGATGGCCTTGCGCAGCAAGGTTTCCTCTGCTGATTCGTTCTGATTGCTGTCCCCTGACATGCCTGGCAGGGACGGCTGACTGGGGGATTCGTCTTCCGGCTCTTTTTCCAGGCTGCGGAAGACATTCTCGTCAAACTGCGGGGCGGCCTGCTGGCTGACGAAGCTGATCACGCGGTCGCGCTCAGCGTCGCTGGCCATGCCGCCCTGGATGCGCTCGATCGCTGGAGCACCTGGGGGCTTGAACAGCATGTCGCCTTGTCCCAGCAACGTCTCGGCGCCTTTGCCGTCCAAGATGGTCCTGGCATCCGTGTAGGACGAAACTTGGAAGGCGATGCGCACCGGGTAGTTGGCCTTGATGGTGCCAGTGATGGTCTTCACGTCTGGCCGCTGGGTGGCGATGATAGTATGGATGCCGACGGCGCGCGATTTGGCGGCGATTTTCGCCAGACCCTGTTCGACTTCGGTTTTGGCGGCCAGCATAATGTCGGCGAGTTCATCAATGATGATGACGATGTAGGGCAGCTTGGCAGGGATGGGCTGGCCTTCGTCGTCTAAAATGGCTTCGGGCGAGGGAGGGCGGCGGTTGAAGCTGGACAGGTCGCGGACGCCGACTTTGGCGAGGATGCGATAGCGCCTTTCCATCTCATTGATCGCCCAGCGCAGCGCAAGGGCGACTTTGCTGACGTCGGTGATGACAGGTACGATAAGATGCGGCAACTCGTGATAGACCTGGAATTCGACGACCTTGGGGTCAACCATGATCATTTTCAATTCATCCGGTCGGAAACGGAAAAGGATCGAGGTGATTAGCAGGTTCATGCAGACGGATTTGCCGCTGCCAGTGGCGCCGGCAATGAGCAGGTGCGGGGCGCGGGCCAGGTCAAGGATGATGGTTCTACCGCTGATGTTCTTGCCGAGCAGCAGGGGAATTTGCTCCTTGGCCATTTCCCAGGGCTTGGTCTGCATCAGGTTACGAACGGTTACTACGGTGCGGTTCTGATTGGGAACTTCGATGCCAACCAGGTTTTTGCCGGGAATAGGGGCGAGGATGCGGACGCTGGGAGCCTGGAGGTCCATGCAGATGTTGTTCTCCAGGTTGCTGATGCGATTGACGTGGACGCCTGGCGCCGGTGAAATTTCAAACAGCGTCACCTGGGGGCCGGAAATCGCGTTGAGGACAGTGGCCTCGATTTTGAAATTATCCAGCGTACCCTGCAAAATGGCCTTGTTGCGTTCGATTTCCCGGGCATTGGCGCCAGAGTGCTTGGAATCGTTGTCCGGATCGAGCAGGTCCAGGGTCGGGAGTTTGTAGGCGAAGCCTGGGGTTTGGGCGTTGGCGGCGCTGGGCGCTGTCCTGGCCGCAACTGCCGGCGCAGGCGTTGGCGCGGGTACGGGCAGAGGGCGATGTGCTGCCGGATCAGGAGCCGGGGCAGGAGCTGGCCGGGGAGGTTCCTGGTGGCTGACTGGAACTGCGGCCTGCTCGGAGCGAGACGGAGCCGCGTTAGAAGAGGGGTGACCTTCCGGCCGTTTTTTGAGCAGGCGCAGTGTTTCCAACAGGAACGGAACCATGAGGAGCTGCCAGTCGAAGAACCAGATGACAGCGAGTCCGACTGCGATCATGGCGGCAGCGGCGATGGCGGAGCCGGTCTGATTCAGGAGCAGGCGCAGCCAGCCTTGGCCAGGAGCGCAGAAGCGCTGGCCAATGACGCCGCCCGGGATGGTGGCGATGTTGAGAGCTTCGGTGATGGCCGAAAAGGCATTCTGCCAGATGCCGAGAAGCATGGCTACGCCGAACGAGAACAGAAGAAAGCCGCAGAGGTATTCCCAGGATAGGCGCCGGACGCCTCGGGGCCAGAACAGCCGACGGCAACTGCATATAATGGCGAGAAGCACGATGGGATACGACGCCAGCCCAAACGTGACCAGCATGAACCAGGCCAGCCAGGCGCCTACCACGCCTAGCTGGTTGCGAGGATAGGCGCTGGAGACGCCGCCGCCGAGAAGATAGTCAACGTCAGCTGGATCATAGGAATGAACCGGCCACAAGGACAGCAACAGGACAAGGCTGAGCAGCAAAAAGATAAGGCGTCGAAAACGAAACGGCGCCACCGCAGTCGGGGGCGACGAAGGCGAGGCGGATTCTGGCAAGCTGTGGGCGGTCGTCATGACAGTCCTCTCTGCCGGAATAAGCCGGCAGACTCGAAAAACGATGAATGCGGAAAAACAAGGGCAGGCTCTGCGTGGCCAAAGCCGCCCTCAAGGAAGAAGGACAGCTTGACCACGGCGAATCAGCCGACCGGAAAGCGGGAATGACCGCAGACGCCGGGCGGAAAGGGCAAAAATGGCTTATTGGACGTCTTCAATGCGGAAAAGCACCGGCTTTTCAAAGACGTCGTCCAAGAGGTTGATTTCCGCCAGTGCGGCCTGGATGTCGGACTCGTGGGCTTGATGGGTGAGCATGATCATGGGCACGGAGGGCTGGTCGACTTCCTTCTGGGTGACGCTGGCCAGGCTGATGCCGTGTTTGCCGAGAACGCCGCTGACTTTGGCCAGGACACCCGGGCGGTCGGCAATTTGCAGGCGGACGTAGAAGCGGGAGACGATGTCCTCGCTGCCCATCATGCCGTGATAGCTGGTGAAAACCGGGAATGCAGGCACGCGGCGCGGACAGTCGTTGATTAAGTTGAGGCCAATGTCGATCAGGTCGGCGACAACGGCGCTGGAGGTGGCGGCCCGGCCCGCGCCGCGGCCGTAGTACATGGTGTTGCCAACGACATCGCCGTTGATCCAAACTGCGTTGAAGACGCCGTTGACGTTTCCCAAAAGCGACCTGACTGGAACTAAGGCAGGATGCACGCCGAGCTGGATGCGGCCGTTGATTTCCTTTATGATCGCCAACAGCTTGATGCGATAGCCGAGGCGGGCGGCGTGCTCGATGTCGTTGATGGTGACCGAGCGGATGCCTTGGACGCAGACTTCCTCGGCTGTGAACCATTTGCCAAAGGCGAGGCTGGCCAGGATGGCGGCTTTGTGGGCGGTGTCATGGCCGTCAACGTCAAGAGCCGGATTGGCCTCGGCATAGCCGGCGGCCTGGGCGGCGGCGAGCACGTCGTCAAAATTGGCGCGCTCGGTCTCCATCCGGGTGAGAATATAGTTGCAGGTGCCGTTGAGGATGCCGAGGATTCCCTTGATGTGATTGGCGGCCAGGCCTTCGCGAAGGGCCTTGATGCAGGGGATGCCGCCGCCAACGCTGGCCTCAAAGCCAATGTCAACACCCTGAGCAGCAGCGCAGGCAAACAGCTCTTCGCCTGCCGTTGCCAGCAAGGCCTTGTTCGCGGTGACCACGGATTTGCCCTTGCGCAGGGCACGGAGGATGATGTCCTTGGCAAAGGTGGTGCCGCCAACCAGCTCGACGACGATGTGAATCGAAGGGTCGTCAGTGACAGCCGTGGCGTCAGTAGTGAGAATGCCGGCAGGCAGTTCGACGCCGCGGTCAGTCGTGATGTCTAAGTCAGCGATTTTCTTCAGGACAGGCGTGAACCCAGCGCGTTTGGCGATCAGGTTCCCGTTCTTCAAAATGGTCTCAGCTACGCCGGCACCGACGGTTCCGAAGCCGACAAGGCCAATGTTGACGGTTTTCATGCTATGTCGTATTCCTTTCTGGGGAAAATCATGTCAAATCACCCATCAAAATATAATTATATAAGCCGGGAACTCAACTGCCGACGAGAGAAAAGCGAGGTTTATTTTTTTGGGCATTGTCTCGATAGGACAGTATATTAACATTTTCCGACTAAACTAATTTCGGCCATAACATTATGAGCGACAAAAGAAGGGCGGCTATGAGAACAGGCGTGCGGCAGGCATTTTTGGGATTGGCGTTATGGCTGATTACGGCGTCGTTGGCGCAGGGCGTCAATCTCCTTCCTGGTGACAGCAGCTTTGAAACCGGTCATGGCGCCTGGACTGGCGGCGAAATCGTCAGCGACCAGGCCAGTGACGGTGCCCGTAGCCTGAAGTTTTCTAAGGATGTGATTACGCACGCGGTGATGACATTGGCGCCGGACACGGATTATGTGATGTCAGCGTATCTGCGCTCTGAGGTTGACGGCGTTCAAGTCATGCTGGAGGGATACCGGACTAACTGGACGGGCGACAATGCCAGGGCGTATGTGCGGCTGACCACGTCGTGGCAGCGCTACGAGCTGCCTTTTCCGCGCCAGAAGCTCGGCGGCCACAATAAATTCTGGCTGGCAGTCCGCCCCCAGGGCAACGCCGTGGTCTGGATGGATGCGGTGCAGTTTGAAATGAACGCGGCAGCGACGCCCTGGCAGGCAGCCGAGCCGGTTGCGCTGAGTTGCGCTGTGCTTTCGCCGGTGGCAGGCAATATCTTTTTCCCCGAAGAGGTTGTCGCCCTGTCAGTGCAAGTCTACAACAGCCGAACGGAAACGACGACCGTGCGCCTGCGTTTGACGGCTCGCGATTATGAAGGCCGCACCGTGCATGAATGGGCGCATGAAGCGACCTTGGCAGCCAAAAAAAGCCTGGCGGAAACGACGACCGTGACCGCGCCGCTGACCCGCAAAGGGCCGTATTTCTACACCTGCGAGCTGGCAGTCGGGCAGGATTCCGCGCCGGCAGTGTGCGCCGAGGGTTCCTTTGCCATTGTCGACCGGCCATTGCCAGTGGCACCGCGCACCTCGCTGTTCGGCATGGCCGCCAGTCCCCAGGAGCGCCTCCCGGCCCTGGCTCGAATCGGGGTGAAAAAAGCCGCCCTGGCTATCCGCTGGGCCTACACGGATGAGAAGACTAAGGGGCTTACGCCGCGCCAGGCTGAAGCCAGCAGCCGAGCCGTTGAAGCCTGCCTGGAAAACGGCATTGAGCCGATGGTGTACTTGCGCCGGACGCCGCGATGGGCAACGCTCAAGCAACACCCGCACGATATTTTCCCGCCGCGAGAAGAGATGGCGCCCGCGTATGGCGAATTCGCCCGGCAGACAGCCGAGCTTTTCAAGGGCAAGGTGCGCTATTATCAGCTCTGGGGCGGCGAAGCTGACCTATTGGCAGGACACGTCCAGAACGAATTGGGCAAGGACATGGAATGGTTCACCGGCATGGTCGCTGCTTTGCACAAATATGGCTACCAGGGCATTAAGCAGGCCGATCCAGAGGCCGTGGTCGCCGTGACCGGCGTCAGTGGGGTCGATTGCACCCATTCCCGCTATGATTTTCTGCGACAGCTGCTGCCTAAGCTGGATGGCCAGTTTGACGAAGTGACCATTCATCCCTACTGCTATCCCTGGACTTTCGCTGGCGGACGCTATGTGCAGACGCCGGAGGAAGCAGACCTGACCAGGAAATATAGGACGATTTCGGAGCTGGCCGGCGGCAAGCCGGTCGGCAACGGCGAATTCGGCTTTGCCATTGAATTCGACGAACCACTCGATGGCGTCGCCTCACGACGACAGGCCGACTACCTGGTTCGATCCTTTCTGATGACAGCGTCTGTTCCCGCAGCCAGACAGCTGATGTGGTACACAGTTGTCGGCAATTATGATGCATTCTCGATTTGGAAATGGCCGAACCCGCGGCCATGCGTGGCAGCCTACGCAGCCGCAGCCCAGCGCCTGGAAGGGACTGCCGACCCGCAGGAGGTGACGCTGGGCAGCCTGGTCTGCGGGGTGGTTTGGCGCAAAGGCAGCGGCGCAACCGCAGCGCTGTGGGCGCCGGACAACCGCGAAGCGCCGTATGCGCCGCCCGCAGAACTGGCTGCCACAGGGCAAATCTTGGACCTGATGGGCAACCCCCTGGCAGTTGACGAGCAGGGCGCGATCAAGCTCAGCAGCAGCCCGGTGTTTTTCGAAATGCCGACTTTGGCCGCGCCAGACCTGGCCGCCGCTCTACAGGCGGGAAAACTCCTGGTGCAGCCAGTGTCCTGCCAGCTGCGGGTCGCTAACCAACAGACCGTGAAGCTGTTTTTGACGAATCAGCTCCCCGGCGAATTGTCCGGCAAGGTGACGGTGACCGCGCCGCTGTCAGGCGGACGCCAGGACTGCGAGGTGGCATTGGCGCCCTTGCGCTCCGGGGTGATGGAGGTGGTCACGGTGACGCTGCCTGCGCCCCTGAACCTGGAGGCGCTCGACCGCGGCGTCCCTATCAGTGGCGTCGTGCGCACGGCTGCCGGTGACGTCAAATTCCAAGAAACCATGGAATTGCTGTCCTGCCCCCGCGTGACCAGTGCAATCACGGTTGATGGCGACTTGCGAGAATGGTCAAACCGACCGGCAATCGTTCTTGACACGACCAAAAACTTGTTTCCGCCAGACGCCGCCTCCCATTCGCTCTGGAAAAATGCGGCCGATTTGTCGATACGGGCCTGGATCGGATGGGATGAGACGTATTTTTATTTTGCGGCGCGGGTTTTGGATGACGTACACGTCAATGTGCAGACATCTGGGAAGACCATCTGGGCAGGGGACTGCGTCCAGCTCGGCTTTGATACCCTCAATGACGCCTTGACTGCTGGCTACGCCCCGGACGACCGCGAAATCAACATCGGCTATTCCAGCGCTGTTGGCCGCTGTTTGATAGGACAGACCTGGCCGCCGCCAGCGCGTCTGCCGGAAGGATGCATGGCAGCGGCAGTTCCGGGGCCGGGTTACGTCGACTACGAGCTGGCCGTGCCGTTGGCCGTACTGGTGCCGTTGCGCCTGGAAGCTGGCGAGGTCTTTGGCTTCAATTTCGTCGCCGTGGATATGGATGTCAACCGGACTGACTGCTGGATGGGCCTGACCTACGGCATTTGCGGCGGCAAGGACCCGTCAGTGTTCAAGCGCTTCCTGTTGACGTCGCCAGGGGCAGCCGAACAATAGTTCAAGAGAGAGACGAGGAATGCCATGCGACGTTTATTTTTGCTGATAGCGTTGCTGGCTGGGCTGTCCGCCTGGCCAGCGCCAGTGACGGTCGATGTGGCCGCGCTCCCGGCTGGCGCGGAATGTGCCTTTGACGGCTTGCAGGTACGCCAGGAGGCGGAACTGCTGTCGTTCACGACCGGGGATTATGAACTCGTCCTTGACCGCCAGCGCAATTATGTCATCAAGAGCCTGGTCGCCAAATCCGGCGGCGTAGTCGGTCTTGATTACGGGCAATTGTTTGTCGTCTTTGGCGAAGACAGCAGCGCTGGCGAGAGTCGGCAAGTGTTTTATGAAGACCAGAGCAGCGTCAAAGTGACGGGTGCGACTCTCACTGTTGGCAAGCATTCGGCCAGCCTGCTGGTGACCCAGACTTGGCCGCGCCTGCAAATCCGCAAAATCGTCGGATTCTATGCAGGCGAACCCTATTTTCGGCTGGCTTATCACGTGCTGGCGACCGGGTCGTTCCACTGCGAGCGCACCACCCTCAATCTGGGCACCGGCCCCGAGCTTCTGGCCGCAGTCGCCATAGACAACGGCAATCCAGCCTGGAAACAGCACCAGCCAGGAAAATGGTTCAACCTGCCGCGCTGCCAGGCAGACCGCTGGTTCGCGTATGTCAGCGCAGAACCGCAGCCGAACGGACTGGCAGTCATCGGCGCAGACCCGTGGTTCTGGGAGAAACTGCCAGGGCTGATCCTTGGCTCCGGTCGGAAACAAGGCGGATTTACAGTGGAGATGATACGGTGGCGACACCATCCGACGCGGACGGGAGACGCCATGTTCTTTGAATTGTTTTTGGCACCCATCCAGGGCGACGCCGTCAAAGCCTGCCGCGACTTGCAGAAGAGGATCGTCCCTGGTCTGTGAAAGAGGACACCAGCGCAAAAGACGGGTCATCGTTTGCAGAATTCCCTATATAATCTTACATTAAGGAACTTTTTCCAAGTCGTAAACGTCTCAACAGTATTATGGGTCGCAAGCGCCTAATTTAGAAAGTGCCTGGCGGCTGAAGCCGACTGGGCGGAGAATCCAAACCAAACTGACGACCATCCATGAGGAGTAGAAAGCATGAACCTGGCCAAGACGCGTCACGTCTTAACGTCCGAATCCGTATCTGAAGGCCATCCGGACAAAGTATGCGACCAGATTTCCGATGCCATTCTTGACGCCTGCCTGGCGCAGGACCCAGAAAGCCGGGTGGCTTGCGAAACCTTGACAACGACTAACCTGATTGTGATTTCCGGGGAAGTTACCACGGCGGCGACAGTCGAATGGGAGAAGATCGCCCGGCAAGTAGTCCGCGACATCGGCTACAATGACCCTGCGACCGGCTTCACGGCGGACGATGCGAAGGTGTTCCTGTGCCTGCATAAGCAGTCTCAGGACATTTCTCTCGGGGTGACTGCGGCGACCAGCCAGTCCCGTGAACAAGGCGCCGGCGACCAGGGCATGATGTATGGATACGCCTGCAACGAAACCAGGGAGCTGATGCCAGCGCCGATCTACTATGCCCATAAAATCGTGGAAAAGCTGGCAGAGATGCGCCATGCCGACCCGGCCACCTATAGCTTTTTGCGGCCGGACGCCAAGAGCCAGGTGTCCTTTGTCTATGAGGACGGCGTGCCAGTGACGGTCGAGAACATCGTGGTGTCGCACCAGCACACCCCTGACATGCAGCCGGATCAGCTGGAAAAACTCGTGCGCCAGGTCGTCGCTGAAGTGATCCCGGCGAAGTTTCTGCATGACAGGATCAAGTACTACATCAACCCGACCGGGCGCTTTGTCATCGGCGGCCCGGCTGGCGACACTGGCCTGACCGGTCGGAAGATCATCGTTGACAGCTATGGCGGGGTCGGCCGTCATGGCGGCGGCTCCTTTTCAGGCAAGGACCCGTCCAAGGTCGACCGCTCGGCAGCCTACATGGCCCGCTATGTGGCCAAGAACGTCGTCGCCGCCGGCCTTGCCGAGCGCTGTGAACTGCAAGTCTCCTACGCCATTGGCGTGGCCAAGCCGTTGAGCCTGTTCGTCGACACCTTCGGCACCGGCAAGGTCGCTGATGATGTCATCGCCGACTTCCTGCTGAATGGGGGCATGTTTGATTTCCGGCCTGCGGAGATCATCAAGACGCTGGGCTTGAAGAACCCGTCTGGCTGGACGTATCGGCAGACGGCCGTCTACGGCCATTTCGGTCGTCCCTTCTTCCCCTGGGAGAAGACGGACAAGGCCGCGGCCCTGCCAGCCGCCATCAGCGCGTATCAGAAGGCCAGGAACGCCTAAGGCGGCGAGGCGCCGTAGTGGACATGGTGGACATGGTGGACATGATGAATGGTGGCAGCCGGTCTTTGCTGGGGTTTGGCTCCGCCCTGGTCGATTTGCTGGTTCATGTCGAAGATGATTTTTTGCGGCGTGCCATTCCCGGCTTGAAAGGCGGCACTGAACTGGTGCAGGACAGCGAGATGAGCGCTATTCTGGCTGGGCTGCCTCAGTCTCCGGTGCAGGTTCCGGGCGGTGCCGCTGCCAACACCATCGTCGGCTATGCGCAGCTGGGCGGTCGGGCGTCCATGCTGGCTAAGATCGGCAATGACCCGGCCGGCGAATTTTATCGTCAGAGCCTGGCGCAGAGCGGCGTGTCAACAACGTTGTTCAAGCGCGACCTCCGACACGCCACCGGTCAGTGCTTGTGCATGATTACGCCCGATTCGGAACGGACGATGCGAACCTGCATGGGCGCGGCCAACACCCTGGTGCCGGAAGAGCTGGCGCCTGCCGACTTTGCTGGCCAGGATTGGCTGTATATCGAGGGCTACGCGCTGTTCAACCGAGAGCTGATGCGGAAGGCGCTCGAACTGGCCAAGTCAGCCAACCTGAAAGTATGCCTGGATTTGGCAGCGCCGGAAATCGTGCGGAGCGCACAGGACATCCTGCCGGAACTCTTGCGCGATTACGTCGATGCGGTGTTCGCCAATGAACTGGAAGCCGAGATGTTTGCCGGGACGAGCGATCCGCAGGCGGGATTGGCGGCTCTTGCAGAGCTGTGCCCGCTGGCCGTGGTGAAAATCGGCCGGCAGGGCGCCTGGCTGCAAGAGCGCGGCAAAGAAGCGATACACGTTGAGGCCAAGGTGGTACAAGCGGTTGACACTACCGGGGCCGGCGACCTCTGGGCTGCGGGGTTTCTGTATGGCTGGCTGAATGGCTGGCCCTTGCGCTCAGCAGCGGAATTGGGCGCCCTGGTGGCTTCTGAGGTGGTGCAGGTGACCGGCGCGGTCATGCCAGACGCGACCTGGGCACGCCTGCGGGAACAATGTCGGCAATGGCCCAAGTTAGGCAATAAAAGGGAAAAAACATGGCGATAATCAAAACAGATTCTTATTGGATTGCAGACCCTTCCTTGGCTGAACTCGGCCGCAAGGAAATTGACCTGGCTGAAAAGGAGATGCCAGGGCTGATGGCGGTGCGGGAGAAATACGGTCCGTTGCAGCCGTTGAAGGGCCGGCGTCTGATGGGAAGCCTGCATTTGACGACCGAGACGGCCGTGCTGATTGAGACGTTCAAGGCGCTGGGCGCGGAGGTGCGCTGGTGCTCGTGCAACATTTACTCCACCCGAGATTCAGCAGCGGCGGCAGTGGCTGCCGCAGGAGTGCCGGTGTTCGCATGGAAAGGTGAGACGCTGGAGGAATACTGGGAATGCACACGACTCGCCTTGAGTTTCCCCGGCGGCAAAGGGCCTGAACTGATCGTCGATGACGGCGGAGATGCTACCTTGATGATGCATTGGGGATACGAGGCCGAAAATAACCCAGATTGCCTGAAGACGGTCGCAGATGCCTCGGAGGACGAAAAGGAACTGGCGGCCTGCCTGCGGCGCATCCTGGCCGAAGAGCCGCGCAAATGGCATGCGGCCGTGGCAGACTGGCGCGGCATCAGCGAAGAGACCACGACCGGCGTCCATCGACTCTATCAACGCCATGCGGCTGGCCGGCTGCTGGCGCCTGCCATCAATGTCAATGACTCGGTGACTAAATCGAAATTCGACAACTTGTACGGCTGCCGCGAATCGCCGGTGGACGGCATCAAGCGGGCGACGGACGTTATGATTGCAGGCAAAATCTGCGTTGTCTGCGGCTATGGCGATGTGGGCAAAGGCTGCGTTGAAGCGATGCGAGGCATGGGCGCCCGAGTGCTGGTGACGGAAATCGATCCAATCTGCGCCCTGCAAGCGGCCATGGCCGGGCTGGAAGTGGTGCGGTTAGAGGACGTAGTCAGTGAAGGGGACATCTTTGTCACCAGCACCGGCAATTGCGACGTCATCACGGCTGAGCATATTGCCGCCATGAAAGACCGCGCCATCGTCTGCAACATCGGTCATTTTGACAATGAAATCCAGGTGTCAGCCCTGAAGGCCACACCAGGCATCCGGCGTGTGGCCATCAAGCCACAGGTTGACGAATATGTCTATCCCGACGGGCGCCGCATCATCCTGCTGGCAGATGGACGGCTGGTCAACCTCGGCTGCGCGACTGGCCACCCCAGCTTTGTCATGAGCTGTTCGTTCACCAACCAAGTCCTGGCCCAGCTCAAGCTCGCGGCCGAAGACCTGCCGGTCGGCGTCTATCGATTGGATAAGGCTCTGGACGAAGAAGTCGCCCGGCTGCACCTGGACAAGCTGGGAGTGCGGCTGACGAAATTGACGGCCAAACAGGCGGACTATATCGGTGTTTCAGTAGACGGACCCTACAAGCCTGAACACTATCGGTATTGAGGCGGCTGCTGGCCGCGCCGGTTGCCGCGATTTCAACTGCAAGCGCCCTTGAGGGCTGAAAATCCTATCGGCAGGAGTCACGATGCGAGCAATTCTCGGTTTGACGGCGACGGCGCTGCTGGCGGCGGCGTCCCTGGTGGTCGGCATCGTCCATTGCAGACTGTATCGGCAGTGTCGCCAGCAGTATGAGGCCACGCTGTCGGCCATGCCCTGTAAGTTGGTGATGGATTCCGGCGCTGCCGGGGAGGTATCCGCGCCTTATCAGCAGAGTTCGCAACTGGCGCATGGTGTGACCTTGTACCTGCAAGTGCCAGAGGGCGTGGCAATGGCTACGCATGAGGACGCCAGACAGGCTCTCGGTAGCGTGTTCGGCACTCTGACGCTGCGTCAAGGCGAAGACATCGTGCGGGAAGGCGATTTGGCAGTGCAGTATCGAGCCGAAATCATCGAAGCCGAGGGCGCGAAATGGCTGCCGGTCGGCTCGCTCGATCCGACTCTGCCGCTGGGTGATTACACCTTGACGATTCACCTGACGTCGCCGCTGGCCGCACTGGCTGAACAACCGATGCACTTAATTGCCCGCTACGAATGTTGCGGCCTAGAGAAGTTGCCGCAGTACGTAGCATTGGCTATCGCATTAGTGGCGTTGGCGGTTTTTGTGATTTTGCTCTGGCCGGTCGCCAGCCTTAGCCGCCAAGTCCGGCGCCAAAGCCGCGCCCCAACGTGCGATGGCGATGGTATTTTGTATTTGCTGACAGCATACCCACTCTGGAGCGAGACGTTTCTGCGCCTGGACCTGCGATTGCTGCAACGCCGCAACTTGCCGATTCATGCGGTAGCGCTGTATGCCGGCGATACGGAGGTGAAGCCAGACTGGCCATCAGTGCGGGTGCTGTCAAAAAAGCCAGCGCCCCGCAGCATCGCGGCGCGGCGCAGCGCTAAGTTCGGAATTCGGGCGACCCTGGCCCGTCTGCTGCCCAAATGGCTACGTGCGCAGTGGTCGCTGCGCAGGCATCGGGACTTGTTGCAGAGCCTTCTGGAAGAGTGTCGCGAAAAGCGCATCGGCCATATCCACGCGGAATTCGCCGATCTGGCGGCGTTGCTCGGGACTGAAGCAGCCCGGCAGCTGGGCTGCACTTTCAGCGTCGGCATTCACGCCTTTGATATCCATGCCTGCAAGTTCCCGTTGCGACGGCTGTTTGGCGATGCCAGCTTTATCACCGTGTGCAACGAGGCGGCCGCCGAAGCCTTCCGCGAACGTTGCCCCTGGGCGGCTGACCGGCTGCACGTGATTTATCACGGCCTGGAGCTGAAGCAATGGCCATACGTGGAACGCATTGAATGCGAGCCTTGCCTGAAGCTGCTGTTCGTCGGACGCCTGGTGCCTAAGAAAGGCGTGTCTATTTTGCTGAAGGCGCTGAGCCTGATCGTAAGCAAAGACTTGCAAGCGGTGCAGCTGACTATCATCGGCGATGGGCCGCTGGGGACAACGTTGCGCCGCCAAGCAGAACGCGATGGGCTGTCTAACCTCATCCGCTGGAAAGGAGTTCTCGACCAGGACGCCGTCAAAGAACACCTGCGCCAGGCATCATGCCTCTGCGTCCCCAGCATCGTCGATGCAGACGGAGACCGCGACGGCATTCCTAATGTGGTGACTGAGGCGATGGCAACAGGATTGCCGGTAGTCGGCAGCCAGGCCGGAAGCCTGCCAGAAGCGCTGACCGCGGAAACAGGCTGGCCAGTGGCTGACCTGACGCCGGAAAGCCTGGCCGACGCAATCCTGGAAATGGCATCACAGCCAGATGAACGAGAACGACGACGCAAAAGCGCACGCCAGCATATCGAGTACCGCTTCAACGCCAAAAAATCAATCGAAAGCAGAGGAAAGCTGTTCGAACAGGCGTTGAACAGACGGCGCACGTGACGATAGGGGCGAGGGGCGAATGCTGAATGCTGAATGCTGAATGCTGAATGCTGAATGCTGAGGGGCGAGAATTATGGGCGAGGTATGAGCCTGTACTACATGCCGCTCCACCGTCCACTTTCGTCCACTTCTGCCCACGTCCACTCTCCACTTTCGTCCACTTCTGTCCACAGTCCATCGTCTACTAGCGTCCATTAAAGTCCGCTTGCGTCCATTGTCCACGGTCCACTAAAGCGCCTTAGCCTGGGTGCCTGGCTCTGAAGCTCACCGGAACTCCGAGTATCAATGACTCCTATGAAACCCCTTAGGGCTTTGACCTGACTAAAATTCCAAACTCTTCCTGAAACAGAGGGCGAATTTGCCGCTGGAAAACAATGTAACGTGCTTTTATACAACAAGTTAAGAAAAC